>Ga0315548_1001146_pt1 | contig 23061 bp, 15 predicted proteins | sample SalMarSW160110MG_2_FD_202540 | JGI IMG/M metagenome (GOLD analysis project Ga0315548, IMG submission 202540) | Salt marsh sediment microbial communities from the Plum Island Ecosystem LTER, Massachusetts, United States - Salt Marsh Sediment SW1601-110 ...
ATCTCAGCTTCGCTGAACGCCGGCTGGGCCAGATTCAGGCAGACCGTTAACACCATTGCCGCCGATAAAATAGATTGCCCCCACGTTTTTGGCTTTGTTACGGCACTTTTCATCATTATAAGATTGGCATTGCCACTCCGATATAGGTGTGTTTACGATACATATATTTACTACCCGACTCCTTACGACAAACTCCCCCTTCATTCTATTTATACCATTTTCCGGCATTACCTGTCAAGGATTATCTTCAGGGCTTGTCCCCACACACTACAGCGTAACTCGTTCTGTAACATAATTTGCCGTCTTTATAAGTGATTCTTTTGCGGCACTATCCTTCAATTCTAAAAGCCTCCCCTTCGCCTTTGAGACGTATTCCTTTGCCCTGCCGTACGCGTAATCAAGCGAGCCGTTTGATTTTAAAATTTCAGCAAATGCTCTCTTGCTGTCCCTCGCCGTCACTAACTTCTTTATTAATTCCTGCTTTTGATTTTCCTCGGTATTTTCCAGCAGGTGTATCACAGCCAAAGTCAGCTTTTTTTTATCAACGTCACTGCCGACCGTTTTGCCCGTTTTAATTTCATCACCGACTATGTCAAGCAAATCATCGGTAATTTGGAACGCAATACCTAAACTCAAACCGAAATCAGACAATAGCCGGACCTCAGTTTCGTCTGCCCCTGCTAAAGAGCCGCCCAGATAACAACAGCTGCTAAAAAGTGCCGCGCTCTTTTCGGTGATTATTTCGATGTATTCAGCCTCGCTCAACTGCCAATTCCCTCTTTGTGCAATCTGTCTCAATTCACCTTCACAGGTTCGTGCGGCAGCAGCAGCAATTGTTTTCACAACCTGCGAGTCCAAATCGGCACACATCTTGAAAACCTTGCTTAACAAAAAATCGCCTAATAAAACCGCAGACTCATTGCCCCACAAACTATTTACCGTAGCCTGTCCCCTGCGCCTTTGACCTTCATCTATGACATCATCGTGCAGCAGCGTAGCATTGTGAATCATCTCAACAATCGCTGCAATACGTATGTGCCGGCCTGTGATTTCGCCGACAGCCCCACCGGCAAGCAAAACCAGACCCGGACGAATCATCTTACCGCTGCAGCTATTCAGGTGCTCGACCAGTCGCCTGACGCCGGCTTTATCCGGACAGTGCAACAACTGCTCATTTATCAGCTCTTTTACCTGTTCCAGTTCATCATTGATAAGCGCAAAAGCAGCAAGACCGCCGGAAATGTCGCTATGTGCTGGTAACTGCATATAATATGTTGCGAGCTTCGCCCCTTTTATCTCGTCCGCAATATCACAGAGATTTCTGCTATTTACTTTTGCCGTGGGCGTATTTGAAGAACTTTTTTCTCATCAGGCGGGTATAAGGCCCGGGCCTGCCGTCTCCGATAATCCTGCCGTCAATCTCTACGACACCAATGACCTCGGCAGCCGTGCCGGTAAGGAAAAACTCATCGCAAACGTACAAATCAAACCTCGTCAGATTTTTTTCAACCACTTCGAGTTTAGCTTCCTCGGCCAACCTGATAACTATACCACGGGTTATCCCCTCCAGCGCGCCTGCTTCGATCGGCGGTGTATAAAACACACCGTCTTTTACAATAAAAACGTTGTCACCTGTCGCCTCGGCAACATATCCTTCGTGGTTATACATAACCGCTTCAGGTACATTTACATCCAGCGCCTCAATCTTGGCCAAAATATTATTGAGATAATTCATGCTCTTGACCTGCGGCGGAATTGACAACGGATGATTGCGAACCGTCGTCGCGCTAATCACCTTCATCCCTTTTTCATAAAGCTCTTCCGGATAAAGCTGTATGTTATCTGCTATGATGAATATTCTGCCATTCTCGCAAATAAAAGGGTTCAGTCCCAAAGTGCCCGTCCCGCGCGTCACAACAAGTCGAATATACCCATCGATAACGTTGTTAGCCTCGACAGTCTTTTCAACCGCCCTGATAAGATCGTCTCTGCCCATCTTAATATCAAGGCGGATTGCCTTCGCCGACTCATAAAGACGCCTTATATGCGCTTCCAGCTCGAATACCCTGCTGCTGTAAACACGAATGCCTTCGAATACCCCGTCGCCGTAAAGAAGACCGTGGTCAAAAATGCTTATTTTAGCATCAGTCTCGTCTACAAGTTTATCATCAAGCCAAATCTTCAATGCCATAAAATCTTCCTCTAACAAACGCACACTGCACAACTATCTTGCGAGTTTATACTCTTGTGCTTTTTTATTTTATTTTGCCGTCCGCCAGTGTGATTATCCGCCCGGCCTTCTGGGCTATTCTTTCATCGTGGGTTACCATCACAATCGTCTGGCCGGCTTTATTCAATCTTTCGAAAACATTTAGGATACCATTTCCCGTCGCAGAGTCAAGATTTCCTGTCGGCTCATCAGCCAAAAGTATTCTCGGCTCATTCATTAATGCCCTGCCGATAGCCACTCTTTGCCTTTCTCCTCCCGACAGTTGATACGGCTTATGATTGGCCCTTTCACTCAATCCAAGCTCGCTGAGTAATTTTCTGGCTCGGCTCTTTACCCATCTGTGGCTGCCAAGCCAACCGAATACGCTCTTTGAGGCCATTGCCGGCAGGAAAACATTTTCCAACACGCTTAATTCGTCCAATAAATGATAAAACTGAAAAACAAATCCTACCATTTTATTGCGAAATTTATTCAGTTCACGCTCCCCCACCCGGCTTAAATCACTCCCCTCAAAGCTTACAACGCCCTTATCAGGCCTGTCTAAGGCGCCTAATATATGCAATAGTGTACTTTTACCGCTGCCCGAGGCTCCGACTATCGCGACAAAATCGCCTTTCTTTACAGCCAAATCCACCCCTCTGAGTACGCTGACCCCTGCCTCACCCATCCGATAAGACTTATAAAGCCCTTCCGCCTTTAATATATAATCGTCTTTACTCACAATTGGCTCACCTGCAATGTCTCTACCACCTCTAATTTCGCCGCTTGCCAGCTCGGCAAAAATGCACCGGCTAAACACGCAGCTATTGCCGTTACTATTATCACCACCAAAACCTTCGAATCAACAGCGTTGGGTATATCACTGATAGCATACATCGTCCTGTCCCACAATTGAAACTCAAAATGCTCAAACAGCAAATCTTCTATTTTGTTAATTTTGAGCAAAAATAACCGGCCGGCAAGCACCCCGGCGGCACTGCCCAAAAGACCAATTAAAAACGCAAAACACGAAAATAATTCGATAATATCCAACCTCGAAACACCTATACTTTTCAATATGCCGACATCTTTACTCTTATGGCTGACAATCATATAAAAAACAACAAAAACGATAAATACAGTTGTAACTCCCACAAAAGCAAACATAATCGTCAGCAGAGTCTGTTCTTTCTCCATTGCTGCAATAAATGCACGCCTATATTCCTTCCAGCTTTGCACCGTAACCGTATCCAGTAATTCTGCTTGTTCTTCACCTTTTTCTTCTATAAATCTCTTCCACAGCGTGGAGACTTTACCACACCCTTTCTCAAGTTTAACATCAGGTTTGAACTTTATATGGATTGCACTTATTCTTTTAACGGGCCCTGCCATACCACAAAGCAGTTGCGCCTCCTCAAACGGCAGATAAATAAATGAGCTGTCAACCGCCGCCAATCCGCTGTGTGAAGTGTCGCTGTAATAGAAAGTCTTTGTATTCACCAATCCCGTTCCGGCTTTTGCCAAAGCACCTTTCGAGGTTAAAGGAAAGCAGCTTACTAAAAGGGCCGCCTCGGAAGGACTAACTTCATAAGAATATCTTCCATTAGTGTCACGCATCAGCCATTTATCAATCCCTACAACACAGCCGACGAGATTCGGGTCGTAGGCCGGCTTAAATGCCTCAGACACATCACCCCTGCGATGATATAGCGTCTTGCCAAAACCGGTAACCTTGCTGTGTTTAACAGGGTCGATACCCATAATCTCCACACCGAGACTCTCCTGTAAACCACGATTTTTCACCAGTGCATAACTTTTCACCACAGCTGAGACACTATCGATAATATCAGACTCTTCGAGCTTTGTTATGAAATCTTCGTAATAAGGAAAACCAACCAGCGATTCGGTTCCAACCACACAATCACCCACCCACTTATGGTTTTTGACCTTAAAATCGCGAACCAAACCTGTAATCACGGTCATCACCACAACCACTATGAATACGCAAAGTGCCACCGCCAAAAATGCTAAATAACTGATACGTCTTTTGAGCAGGTAACGAACTGACAAAATAATCTTATACATTCTCAGAATTATTTATTCATATCTTAATACATTGACCGGCCTGGTCCTCACCGCAATAATTGCCGGTATCAGTGCCCCCACAACCGCCGCTATAATTGCCGACAATGCTATAATCAAAGCCCCGTCCCAATTAACCTCGTTTGGTATCTTACTAAACATATACACGCTGCTTTTCCAAAGCTTCAAACCAAAGATTATCCTTATCCACCCTTCGATGGTATTTATATTCCTTGTTACAATATCACCCAGTATCATACCTGCTGCCGAACCGACCAGGCCTACACAGACACCGAATCCGATAAAAATCAATGCCACCGAACCGTTAGTCGCCCCGCAGCTTTTGATTATTGCGATATCTTTCTGCCGTGTCTCGACTATCATATAAAATATGCAAAAAATCAGCAGAACCGCACTTAAACTTACCACGCCGAAAATCAATAGCAATACTCCCATCTGCTTTCGAAACTCCGCCACATATCTGCTTTGCATTTGTTTGGTTGTAACAATTGCTGTTGTTCTTATAAGATACGGCTCCCACCTTAGGTGCTCAGCGGCAAAAGTCTCCCATACTCCTCGAATTTGTGCGAGCGCAGCATCGGTCTCAGTCCCTGCTCTGAGCTTAATTTGAATTTGGCCGGCAACGCCTTCGTTCCCTCCCGGGTACAAAACTTTTTGAAGTTCTTCTATAGACAGATACACTATTTTCTTGTCAAGATGATAAACACCCGTGAAAACAACGTCCGCAATTGCAACTCTCACCGTCCTTCTCTTAAAGTCAGAGGTCGGGTCTTTCTCTTGTTTGTCCTCCGGCGCCGCACCCGTCGTAAGAACTGCCTGCTGACCAATCATCTTCTTGACCGTCTCAAAATCATACTCATCCGTCTCTTCATCTGGCTCTGCCACTACGCCGATTCCCACAAATCCACATGCTGATTGCTCGTTCCTTGATACCGGATGCTCATCGCCGGATACCCGTTCGAGTCTCGAGAATCGAGTATCGAGATTTGAGACCCCCCAAATCTCCACTCCGCGAACATTGCCTTTGCCTAAATGCAATAGTCCCTGAGCCGACAGCGTTGCTGTCGCTTGCTCAACCACACTGCTCTGTTCTAAACGCCGGATAAGTTCTTCGTATTTTGAAAACTTACCCGGCGGCTCCAGAACTATATCCCCCATTGCTTCAACCGCACTTTGCTCAAATACATTGATAAAACCACTGAACAAACTGGAAACAACTATCAGCAGCGCCGCCGACAGAGCAACTGCGGCTATACTCAAAAACACAATCTTTTTCTTACGCAGGTACCGCACCCACAAAAACAATTTTAACATATCCAACCCAATCGTTTCATTCTGGCACAGGTCTCAGAAGTGGAAACAGCACCACGTCACGAATACTCGTAGCGCCGGTTAAAACCATCACTAATCTGTCAATCCCGATACCCAACCCCCCTGCCGGCGGCATACCATACTTCAGCGCCGTTATAAAATCAGCGTCCATCTTTGCCATCGTTTCTTCCTGTCCACGAAGCTGGATTTTGAAGTTCTCCTCCTGCACTACTGGATCATTCAGCTCCGTATAGGCGTTAGCCAGCTCCATCCCCGCTATATAAAGCTCAAATCGCTCCGCATATTTTGGATTATCCTTCTTACGCCTCGTTAACGGACATAGCTCCGTTGGATAATCCATTACGAACGTCGGCGAAACAAGTTTCTCCTCGACTGTCGTCTCGAACACCTCGTTGACAACTACCGCATCGTCCATACCGGCTTCATCCAAATCAAGCTTCTTCGCCTTGGCTCTCACAGAATTGATATCGTCGATATCACAGCCGCTGCATTCCTTTAACAGCTCGGCATACGTGGCACGCCGCCATGGTTTAGAATAATTAACCGTCTCTTCAGCGAATTGAACCTGTTCACAACCACAGTATTTCTCCACCAGCAGACAGATAAGTTCCTCGGTTAAATCCATCATCACATTGTAATCAGCGTAGGCCTGATACAATTCCAGCATTGTAAATTCCGGGTTGTGTACTCTGCTTAGTCCCTCGTTGCGGAAATTTCGGTTTATTTCAAAAACCTTTTCCATTCCGCCGACCAGCAATCTCTTCAGAAACAGCTCAGGCGCAATCCGCAGGAACAGCTCCATATCCAGCTTGTTATGATGCGTCATAAATGGCTTCGCCGCCGCTCCGCCGGCTTCTCGCTGCATCATCGGAGTCTCAACCTCCAAAAAATCCCGGGACATAAGAAACTCACGAATTGTAGCAATTATCGAGCTGCGCTTTCTGAATCGCTCCATCACCTCAGGATTGGCCCACAAATCTACATATCTCTGCCGGTAACGCAGGTCAATATCTGACAAACCGTGAAATTTCTCCGGCGGCGGCAAAAGCGATTTGCTCAATAACGTTACACTATCGGCCCATATAGTAATCTCACCGGTTTTAGTCTTTCCTAATCGACCCGCAGCACCGATTATATCACCAGGCTCAAACAACTTGACAACGGGCCACTGTTCACCAAGCAGCTTCTTGCTCAGGCCTATCTGGATGGTCCCGCTCCAGTCGCGCAGCGTCATAAAAATCAGACTGCCGATGTCCCTCAGTAGTACAATCCTGCCGGCACATTTGGCCTGTTGGCTCTCGTCGTCCTCTTTAAACCTCCCTTTAATATCGCCGGCCTGCTCCGCTCCTGCATACTTACCGCCATAAGGGTCTATCCCCAATTCTTTGATGCGAGACAACTTCTCCTGCCTCTGCCGTTCAAATTGGCTTATTTCTCGCTTCGCCAAATACTCAACCTCGTAACTTTTATATTCCGGAATCAGCGGCTTGAACAGGCTCACCGGCCAAGTCCTGAATCAATTTGCTCTTAACGACCAAAATACCAACTGCCAGCTGGGGATCAGCGGATAAGATTTCATCAACTGCATGCTTTTTCAACGGTGCTGCATCCTTATCATGTCCGGCTCTCACCAGAACGTCGTTATCCCGCTGCACATCAAACATCTTCTTTATTTCATCGCTTCTCAATTCCACTTCAATATTCGGCCCAACACCCCAATCCTCCCCTCCCTGCTTTCTAACTTCATCCCGGCTTTTGACCCTTTGTCCAGAGGGCAGATAATAATACGCCATCGTATATTTTAACTGCGCACCTCCCCTGGGATAAGAAATTATTCCCTGCACGCTACCTTTGCCGTGTGTCCTTTCACCGACCAGACTCGCCCGGTTATGGATTGGATCCGCCAGTGCTCCCGCCACAATTTCTGAAGCGCTTGCAGAATATTTGTTTATCAATATAACTAATGGATAATTTGGATGAGTTCCCTTGTCGTGTGCCCATGCGTAAGTCGATGACAACCACGACCGCGGTCGTGTTATAACAATCGGGCCTTCGCTAAGAAACAAATCACCCACCTCGACCGCTGCACTTAAAAGTCCGCCGCTGTTAAACCGTAAATCCAAAATCAAACCATTCAAACCTTCCGCTTCGAGCCTGTTGAGAACATATTCAAGGTCCGAGGCGGTCTTGTCGGAAAAACCGGTAATGCGGACATAACCGATTTCCCTGCGTTCATCAATCATATACAGCCATTTGCCCGTCTCCGTCCTCTGCCAGCCCCTAATTGTCGGAACGGTTATCCTGGCTCGCGTTATGGTAATATCCATTGTTTTGTTCTCGCCCAACCGTTTTATCGTCAATGTTACTTCTGTCCCCGCCGGACCGGTAATATTCTTAACTGCACACGAAAGACTCATATCCTTTGTTTCTACTCCATCTACCTTTTCTATTACATCATCCGCATCGAGACCGGAGTTGTATGCAGGAGTATCAGGTAAAAGACTCACCACCTTCAACAGCCCTTTTTCTTTTGAAATCTCTATCCCGATACCCGTGAACTCATTGGTCATTATCTTTTCAAAATCCTCAACCTGCTTTGGCCAGACTAAAACTGTATAAGGGTCAAGAGACGACAGTGATGCCTCTGCAAATTGTGCAATCAAAATTTGGGGCGGTAGCTCTATAGTTGTCGCATTCAGTGCCAGCACCTTTTCAAAAATATCTATAAATTTATTTCTGCCCATTCCCGTCGGCGAATTCTCTGTTTCATCCAGAATCGCATCCAAACCGCTCGACCATGCGAAAAATCGACTCTTGTCTCTGTCTAGTCCCGACTCGGTTAACAAATTACTGTCAGCCGGTGACAAACTCGCCACTTCCGCCAGCAATTTGCAACGCTTGACAGCTTTAATCACCATCTGGCGGTAATCAGCAATGCTGCTGACGTAATTGAACCTCAGTGCGTCAATCGCGCGCTCAAACATCTCTTTATTCACGCTTTCATAACGTTCCTCGCTGCTCTCACAGGGGCTGTCTTGAAACGATGCTGAAATCTCCGCTTTTTCTATAAGCTGCTCGGCATAATCAGAATACGCCTTATTCGCTTCATCGATGGCCTGCAGCCAACTGTAGCATATTGCGTATGCGTCAATCCATTCGCCTTTTGACTCGAATTCACTCGCTTTATCTATCGCTCTTTGAAAAACCTGTTGCGTGAACGGCTCAGACAATAATTCGGCCTTTTGCGATTCATCTGCAAACTCGCTTACCTTGGCAATAATTAATAGCGCCTTTGAAATATCATTTACATCGTTCACATCGTTGGTATCTGTTTCGGCTGCGTCGACAGTTGTGCCGTGCATAAGTTTCTCAAGTTCATCAAGTTCAGCCAATCTCTCTGCATATGCCGCCTCACGAGCCGACCTGCGGCTCTCACTGATATCCTCGTATTCACGCACAATCTCAGCCAACTGGTCCGGTTGGCTTTCGATTCTCATTCCAGCTGTCACCTCTGATGGTAGAGCATCGCGTATCAGCTCACCCGCAGCAGCGAATTTACCCTGGGAAATCAGCTCACAGGCTTTTTTAACAATATTCGGATCCGATTTTTCAGCTTTTGAGCTTTCTTGCCACTGCTCGATTTGGTTAGGGCTTGAAACCGGCTCAGTCGGTTGTTCCCGCTGAACTACTTCAACAGGAGGTGTGCGTTTCGGCGGCTGGCAGCAAATCAATCCGCAAAAAACTATCGCCAAACTAACTATAAAAATAAAATATTTATTCTTCGTTCGCAAATTTCATATCTCGAATCTTGTATTTTTGTAACAAACAACTGGAAACTGGTAATTAACAATTTCGTGCTTCGTGCTTTTCACCTGCACTCCGCCGCCTTGCCGGCACAGCCCAAAATATGCAGCTTGTGCTTAACCATCTCTTTAATAGCTTCCCTGCCCGGGCCGAGGTATTTACGCGGGTCAAACTCAGCGGGCTTCTCCGCAAAAAACTGCCTGATTTTTGCCGTCACCGCCATTCGCAAATCTGTATCGATATTGACCTTACACACCGCCATCTTCGCTGCCCGGCTTATTGCCTCCTCAGGCACACCCATAGCATCCGGCATCTTGCCGCCATACTTATTGATAAGGTCCTTAAACTCTTTAAGAACACTGCTCGAACCGTGCATAACCAATGGAAATCCAGGCAGCTTCTCTGCTATCTGCTGTATAACATCGAAGGCCAGTTTCGGTTCACTTTTGAATTTGTAGGCGCCGTGACTGGTTCCGCATGCCACCGCCAGCGAATCACAGCCGCTCTTCTCGACAAATTCTTCCGCCTGCTCAGGGTTCGTCAGGTGCTTACTGACATCATCGACTCCAACCACATCATCCTCGATTCCGCCTAACTGTCCTAATTCTGCCTCGACTACAACATTGTGACTATGCGCGTATTCTACTACCTGCCTGGTGACGCGGATGTTCTCTTCGAACGGAAGCTTTGAAGCATCTATCATAATCGAGGTAAAACCGTCATCGACAAACTGCTTGCAGGTCTCAAAAGTATCACCGTGGTCCAGATGTGTAACAATCGGAATATCGGGATTTTCTTCAACCGCCACGTTGATAATAGCATTCAGGTAGCTGATACTTGCATAAGACCGTGCACCTCTGGACACTTGAAGGATAAGCGGTGCCTTTTCCTCAGCTACAGCACTCACAATCCCCTGCGTGATTTCCATATTGTTCACATTGAACGCTCCAACGGCATAGCCGCCTTTATAAGCCATCTCGAACATCTTTTTGGTACCAACCAACGCCATAATCTTCTCCTTATCAAACTAAAATCTAAAAAACCATAATCTGCTGTTTTTAATAACCGCTCGGCGCGGTCAGACCCACATATCTTCGCCTGCCTATCCCCATCTCCGGAACACCCTGAGGCCATATACTAAACACAATCGCCTGATTGTCCAGCGCCTCATCTGCACTGAATGTAAGGCTGAAATACATCCTGTGATACCGCCGCAGCAGTGTTATATCGCTTCGCACATTTTCCCCATAGTCAAGATCAAGCTCCTGCGCAAAGACAATCGTATATCGCGGGTCAAGAACATAAGTAACTGCAAAAGTAAACGCACTCGAACCATCCTCGTCCAGAACATTCACCCTCCTCAAATATCTGTTACCTATATAATAGCTCAAATTAGGCCAGCACAGACGTGAAAAGCCAACATTAAATTGCTGAACCACGCCGCTTTTAATATCATAATTTATATCGCTCAATAACGCCGTAGTATCGCTTATACGCCAGATATAGTCGGCGCTGAAGTAGCTGCGTCTCGGCCCCCAGTTCTCAAACCTGTGAAGCCCTGTTGCACTTATCCCGTCATGTGTAATCAAATCGCCGTTAAATATCTCAGGGGCCGAAAGCACCCTCGCAGGTACAATCGGACGCGACCAGATAAACCTGTCAGGTCCCGATTCTTCTTCGTCCCCCGTATGGTTCAGTAACGTGACCTCAGTATCCAAACGCATCCACTCGACGTTTTGCTGCCTGTCTCCGTAACCACGCTTGGTCAGTAACCGCTGAGATATACCTGCGTTCAGCGCATCGCGCTGTTCAACAACATCATCACTCTCCTCGTAAATGACCCCCGTCAGGTACGGTCTTATGATATGACGCAATTGATTCAAATCCCAGAGTCGAGATTTCACATCAGGATAGACCTTCCAGTATGGCCGTGGAAAAACACGAATCCCCGCTTCTCCAATCCAGATATTTTTCTCTCCGAAACTGCCCGTATTGCTGCCGTCAACAAGTGTTCTTGTATAACCGCTGCGGTCGTCATAACCGAAAGTCCCCGCCACATACGGAACAATCTTAAAAGGCTCTGCCGTAATCGGCATATCAAGCTCTGTCCTGTGCGATACAAATGAAAACTGCTCTTCGCCAATGTCTGTCAAATTTGTCGCAATGGGTGGCGTCGCTCCTAAAATCACTGGCTCAGAATGGTCCTTACCTATCTTCTGGCGCAGCTGACCGAGTTCGCTATCGCTGTACAAAGTGAACTTGTCTTCAAAAAGTGACTGTCCCGTCAGATGAAACTCAACCGTGGGCAGCTCTTCCAGTTCATCGGCAAATTTGTTTATCCGCATTTTACCTAAAATAGACAAAGCCCAATTGTCCTGAAGACGCTTCAGATGAACATACGTCTCCTGCTTCTCGCCTCTGTGATACTCACTGCGATAAAAACTCTCGAGAAAATTCTCATCTGATAAATAGCTGACGCCCATCGTAAGCTGCCAGTTGTATGGCAGAAATTGCCTGTGCCTCCACGTAAACCGCCCGCGAAGGTCATTCTCGGGTTCAAGGTTCTTTCGGCTTTTCAGCCTGCCAAGTCTGTCTTCGCCATGGTCGCTAATCACATAACCCAAAAGCTCGCCGTAATAAGTCTCCCTCTCATAATCAATTTCAACACCGCTGCCGATGCCGCGCTTGCTGTAATAATCAAGAAGAAAAGTTCTGTTCGTTCCTTCCAGCTCTCTTAGCCCTAACATACGAGACAAATACCACCGGCTTTCTACAAACGTTCCAAAAATATTGTCATGACCGGTACGTATGCTTTTGATAGGAATATCTGGCCTTTCAAGGTTAGCACGCATAAATGGCCAATAGAATAATGTCCTCTTGCCCTTCTTAAAACGAACGTCATGCATCTGGACATCATAACTGCTCTTTGAGACCTTGTCTTTCCCGGCGTCGATAGCCGTAGTATCTGTAATAAGCACACTCGATGCTGTAAGTGAAATCTGCGGCAGATAAAATTCACTGCTCGTCAACATCGCGCTCTCTGCAGAAAATTTATCCTCTGATATCCGGCGCAGCTTCGCCGCACGAACATAAATCGGAATACCGCGTTCCACATCGAAATTCCTCACCACCGCATTTACCGCCAGCGCCTTTTTGCTCTGAAAATCATAATACATCTCATCGGCACGAATCGTCCGCTGACCTTCAGTCATCACAACGTCCCCGGACATATAAATTGATTTCACAGTCCCTTTGCCTAAAACATCTTCAGCTCCTGTTTCTTTCCGCCTTGAATAAAATAAAACCGCATTATCCGCCTCCAGTTCCAGCAGCAGGCCGCCCTCCTCATCCAGCTTTTGCCACACATAGAATCTTCCTGTTACCGTATCAATATCCGTCCCATCCGGCGCCTTGGTTCTCTCTATCTGTGGTTCTACCTCACCTGCAGGTGCTATATTAACAGGATAAATAAAACGCGGCCCCTGTTCTGGTTTCACAGCCTGCTTAGCTGGCTTACCCTTACCACCAAATAATATCTCAAGCAAACCGCCCTGCCGTGGCTTTGCAGGCCCAACCGAACGTTTCTTCTCGGCTCTGGGGACAGCAGCAGCTTTTTCTTTTTTAGCTTTATCCGGGACAACAACCGCTTCTTTTCTTGGCTTGGAAGCAGCAGCAACTACTTCTTTTTTAGGTGGTCTTTCAAGCCGAATCTCCTCTTTTTCCAATTCAGGCACCTTTGCTTCCGCCTGAACAACATACTTTGGCTCGCCCGGCACAATAATCGCCGCCTCGGCTTTTTTATAAAGCTCCAGGCCGTAAGGCTCAGCAATCTCTCTTTTATCCGCCGTTACGAAAACCTCTCCGTTCACACCAAACTGAACAACCATCGACCTGCCGTCCTCGATTACCGTCTGGCTCAAATCAGTTGTCTTGGCGCTTTTTCCTTTTTTAACCGACACACCACCTTCAAGATACACCTTTACCTTATAATCAATATCACTCTCACCAAAAAATTCCTTTGTTAATCCTTCCACCCATACAACAGCTCTGTCGCCGGAAAATTGATTAGCCCCTATCGACATCGAAAATCCGTCCTGGAAAACGAGTGTATGCTCGCCGGTATCACTGCGGTAGGTTACCACACCCCGCCCTGAAAGATATAAATCCTGACCCGCGAAGGCCTGTGCTTTTTGCCGTGAAACCTCGCTTTCAACAGCAAACGAAACCACCCCAATAACCAAAACCATCGCAACCAGAATAAATATCTTTTTCTTTCGCATTCTAACGCTTGTCCGCCGGAGGCGGATTTGCATCTCGCATCCTATACGCTATTGCTTTCTTACTAAAAGCGGCCCCGCAAAGCGGCAGCCAAATACGTAATACGTAGCTTAAAATTATAACTATCTGCCCTCACAAAGCCAACAAAAACCAAATTTAGTCTATGGTATTTTGTAATTTATCAGCCGTTTATGGAAATTTGACTACCCAGTTATCAAAATAGCTTATGCCGTAAAAAAACATAATAATTTGCCACTTACCCCTCTTTGCGGTAGAATAGTTAAATAAACAGCCAATTTATTCGTCCGCTTTATGCAGAGGTAAAATATGTCTGAACAATATCCCGCTTCGGCTAAGGTCTATTCAACCGAAAACCTCGGCAAATGGAGCATCCTCGATATGCTGGCCTATTTCGAAGAAAAAGGTGCTATGAGGGTCTCAGATTTGCATATCAAAATCGGTGTCCCTCCTGTCTATCGAATAGATGGTGACCTCGTAAAATTAAAAGGTCTCTCCGTAACCGAAGAGATTGCAAAGCAGCTTATCTACCCCCTTTTAAGTGATGAAAACTTAAGCAAACTCCACGGCCAATACAGCGTGGATTGCTCTTACAGATATGGCTCACTCCAGTTCCGAATAAACATCTTTAAGGAAAACGATGGCATCTGCGCCGCTATCCGGGCACTGTCTCTGAACATCCCAAAAATTGAAACAATCGGCTTTCCAAACAATATCTGGGAGGACATCATCAATCGAAAGCAGGGACTTGTCCTCATAACCGGCATTACCGGCGCCGGAAAATCTACGACCATCGCCTCGCTAATCGACCGAATCAGTGTAAAACACGCCTCCAGAATCATTACCGTTGAAGACCCGATTGAGTATATTTACCGGCAACAGCATTCCATAATCTCCCAGCGGGAAATCGGAAGAGACGTCAGTTCCTTTGTTGATGGCTTAAGGGCAATGCTCCGCGAAGACCCCGATATAATATTCGTCGGCGAGATGCGGGACACTGAAACCATTGCTATGACGCTTATGGCCGCCGAGACAGGCCACCTCGTCTTCTCAACCCTCCACACAAGAGACGCCACCGGGACCATAACGCGAATACTCGATTATTTCTCCGCCGACAGACAAAACGAGGTGCAAAACCAGCTCTCACTCGGCCTTGCTTACATCATCTGCCAAAAGCTAATACCAAAAAAGGATGGTCATGGCCGCCTCATCGCAATGGAAATTCTCAACAACAAAAACTACGCCTGCGCAAACCTCATAAGGACCGGCAAAATCGAGCAGCTCTATTCACAAATGCAGACAAAAACCAAAAGCGGATCCGATGAAAAAATGATAACTATGGAAAAGCACCTCGCAATGCTCGTAAAAGAAGATAAAGTCGACCTCCTCGAAGCTCAAAAGTGGGTCAATAATATCACCAGCTTCGCCGATATGATGAAGCGCCTTTAACGGCTTAAAGTATGACTGTCAAGTTCTACTGTCCAAACTGTGACGCCATAATTGCCTTCGACAGTAAACACGCTGGAAAACGGGCCAGGTGCCTGACCTGCGGACAAATTTTTATAATCCCTCAAAAAAATGATGAAATACCGAAAAAAATCAAAGCCGAACCAAAATATAAAAGCGACCCCGTCCCCGGTTTCTATCACGCCGTTTTTATTGACAGTTGGAAATTATTTTTCGACCCCGAAAACGCAACTTCATTAGTGTTCGTCATTGCCGTAGTCTGTTTCAAATTCTTCCTCGCAACAGCCTGCTGCATGAACTACATTTCATTCGTCCTTGTCTGGGGCTGGCTGCTCGGCTTTTACCTCAACATTATTTATGAAACTGCATTTGAGATAGATAAATTCCCTGAAATTTACCTCGGAACAAGCACAAGTTTCCTGTGGTATGTTATTAAGCCTTTTTTTGTTTTCTTATTTACTATGTTTGTCGTCCAGTTGCCGTTCTTTATCGCACTGGCCCTGCTCAAAAATAAAGGCATAACCTACGAAAATATGTGGCAGGCGGAAACAGCCCTTCATTTGCTTTTGCAGGTGCTGTTCATCTTGGGCTTGTTTTTCTTCCCGATAGCGATATTGACTACTGCCGTAGGAAAAGACCTTACCCTCTTCAGACCTGATTACTTCATAACTGCTTTTCTAAAAGCGCCTTTATCATATCTCGTGGTCGTGGCCTTACTCGTCGCCGCTGTTCTCTTGCAAAACAGAACAAGACAGTTCAAAAACCTCGATTTGGCAATAACCGCTGCTGATTTAGCTCTAAACCTCGCCGTCCAGGTAATTGTGATAATTGCTATGCGTTCAATCGGCCTGTTCTATCGTCACTATTCCTGCTATTTCCGCTGGTAAACCACCCATCACCACCACAGCAACACTCCGAACAAGCTGTGCATGAAGAATACCTTAGAATATTTTTTTGTATATGTGGCAGTAGGGTGCTTTACCCGTCTTCTCGTAATAATCCTGGTGATATTCTTCCGCCGGCCAGAATGCCTTCGCCGGAATTATTTGTGTCTTGACATCGTAATCCTTCTTCTCAAGCTCCCCCACCAGCCGCGTAGCGACCTCTTGCTGCTGCTCGTTCAAATAGAAAATCACAGACCGATACTGCATCCCCACATCCGGCCCCTGACGATTGAGCTGCGTGAAATCGTGCGTCTCGAAAAACAGCTTCGCCAATTCCTCATAACTTGTCTTTGAGCTGTCATACTCGACCTCGACCGCTTCAGCGTGCCCCGTCTTTTTGGTGCAAACCTGCTTGTATGTCGGATTGTCAACATTGCCGCCCGTATACCCAACCACCGTTGATATCACACCGTCCGCTTGTTTCAAATAATGCTCTACGCCCCAGAAACACCCCGCTGCGAATATCGCCTTTTCTATCCGTTGCTCCGCTTCCGGCACAAAATTCATCGAAATAGAATTCACACAATAGCGAACGTTTTTCGGCGTAAGCTCCTCACCGGAAAATATATGCCCTAAATGCCCACCGCATTTCGCACAGATAATCTCCGTCCGAACACCATCTGCGTCCTTCTGCTGCTTCACCGCTCCGCCTATCTGGTCATCGAAGCTCGGCCATCCGCACTCCGACCTGAATTTCGAATCCGACTTAAACAGTTCAGCCCCGCATCGCTTGCACGTATAAACCCCCTTTTGAAAATGGTCGTAATATTCACCGCTGAAAGGCCGCTCTATCCCCTTATTAACGATTACCTGCTCCTCCTCATCAGTTAATTTCCTGTCCATATTCCGTTCCTTGTATAGACTTGCCTCACCGCCGGAAACCCCTGCCGCTATTGCTTTAACGGTACCATTCTTGTTGTTACTGTATATTTGCTTGCCGGCCTGTAACAATAATACCCCTGCTGCAACACAAACCGCTGCCGCCGACAAGAACCAAAATCCCTTACTTAATCCTTTTTCTGTCTCCATTGCCAACTACTCTGATGGATATATATTTCTACGAACAATGAACTATGAGCAATGAACTCTTTTTATTTATACTCATAATCCACCCCGGCAGTTCGCATAATAGAAAGGTTTAATAAGAAAGCTCAAATTCTCCCTTTTTGTCCGGCCCGGACTGCTTTCCTTGATATCTTTTTATCTTCCATTTGCGCAGGAATGATAAATCCTCCCATTTTTTCTCGACCCATTCGCCGTTAACTTTTTCCTTCTGCGATACAAAATTACCTTTATCGAAAATAGTTACTCGCTCCGTTTCTCCCTGGTCATCATAGGACCTCCATTCGCCGTCCAATTTCCCCTCGAACCACGTCCCCTCACCAGATATTGCATTTGCATCAGCGTATATTACTTCCCTGCCGTGATATAGGTAGCTTTCAGGGTCAACCTCTGCCTCAGCTCCGAGTTTTCCTCCAAAATAACTTTGCTCTTTCAGTCCCTTGGAGCCGTCCGGCCTTTGATACTCAACCATTTTAGTTTCCACAAAACCTTTTCGCTCCACAGCGGAGACTATCATAGAACCTACTAAAGCTGCCAGAGGAAGGATGAAAACAAGTAAATATACTACCAGTAATCCTGCCGTGGAAAAAACCCCGCCCGCCCGGAAACAAATCCTCTCCCATATCTGCTTTATATGACTTGCTATGACATTGATACCAATCGGCGGAGGAAATTGTTCATACGCCTTATCGATAATGACTCTCCCAACACCCGGCGGAATTGTATTGGAATCAATATCTGTTTTGTCGTCACCGGCAGATAAATTGCGATAGACCTCGGATTCTTTCACCTCCTTCGCCGCTTTTGCAAGTTTGAATGGTATCCTCACCGCCCAGAGATTTATCAAACCCAGAATTGCAAGCAGCCACGCACCTAAAGCATATCCTACTGATATCAGTGCCAAAGCCGCAAAAACCCTGAAACATAGCTCAAGGTACCGGTTTCTGGAAAAAAGAACCGTATACAAAAACCGCCCGCCGTCTAAAGGATAAAAGGGCAGCAGATTGAATATATTAATAAACAAAAAGATACCGGCAATATTAAGATAATGCTCCCGTCCCGTCGCCGCGAACATCACCATTAAAACACAGCCGATTATTATACCCGGCGTAGGCCCGAGCAGGCTCACGATGGCTTCTTTATAAGCTGCAACATCTCGTTTTTCCCCTGAAACAGCGGCACCGAAAAAAGGTATGAAGAACATTTGAACATTCTTATAACCGAACAGCCGCATCCCAAGAAGATGTCCCGTCTCATGAACGAGCAAAACGAGGACTATCATAACAAGGCCCTCCACCCCGAAGCTGAAAAGGCCGAGCTGAAAAAATATCAGCAGGGAAAACCCAAGAATAAGAATATTGGTCAGCCAGCTTTTTTGATGGGTTCTTTGTTTTTCAATCTCAGCGAAAATCTCCTCGTATGCTCGTCCTTCGTCCTGCCCCTCCATCTGCTCGTCATCAACTGACGAACTATTGTTTTCCGAATAATCATCCGTCATACTATTGTCCCTAATTTATACGCACAGAAAAACCTTGAGCATCTATCGGATACAAAGATTTCCTCAACGCTGACAGCCGATTATCATCACAATTTCAGATATAGGCAAGAAAAATCCCCCTGCCGTCTTCCCGCCTAAACAATAAAAAACTATCGACTTTGGCAATTCAACCGCTAAACTGTTATTAGGCGACCTGATGTTGTCCTGAAAGGTGGTGACTATAATGACCGAAAATAACGAAACTCTCGTCCGGACCGCTCTTCAATTAGCATTACCCCTGGCGATCCTTCTGATTGTTTTGGTTCTCGGGTTCATCCTGAGAAAATTTCTCTTCAAGCATTTATCCCGCCTGGCTCAAAATACGAAATCCGGTTTAGACGACTCTGTTATATCTGCAATAAAGGGGCCGTTCATAATATGGTTCCTGATGTTGGGTATATATATCGCATTACAATTCTCCGAACTTCCGCAAAACTATGTGCAAATCGCCGGTAAGATTCTTCTTGTTCTCGGTTTGTTCTCCGCAATCCTCGTTCTGGCAAATATCTCCTCGAACCTGACTAATCTGTATTCGTCCAGGTGGAGCAGGACCTTGCCTGGCGCCTCTCTCACGCAAGCTGTAATTCGCATAATCATCTTCGGAGTCGGGTTCCTCGTGATTTTAAACACTCTTGGCATCGCCATAACGCCCGTCCTCGCCACGTTAGGCGTCGGCGGCCTGGCGGTAGCACTTGCGCTTCAGGACACCCTTTCTAACCTGTTTGCCGGCTTCCATATCGTTCTTAACCGCATCGTCCGAGTTGGTGATTACATAAAACTCGACACCGGCGAAGAAGGTTACGTTACGGACATCAACTGGCGCACAACACAGGTCAGAATGCTGCCAAACAACATTATATTAATCCCCAACGCAAAATTGACCCAGACAAATATCACAAATTATTACCTCCCGGCCAAGGAGATGGCCGTGCGGATTAATATCGGAGTGCATTACAATAGCGACCTGCAGCACGTAGAACGTATAACTTGTGAAGTAGCCAAGGAAGTAATGCAGGAAGTCCCTGGCGGTGTCCCCGAATTCGACCCGTTTATTCGTTATCATACCTTCGGTGATTCGAGTATCCAGTTCACTGTAATACTAAGGGCCAGGGAATATGTTGACCAGTACATTGTTAAGCACGAATTTATCAAACGCCTTCATCAGCGATACGCACAGAATGGCATAGTCATTCCCTACCCCATAATGGCCGTTAATTACTCACAGGAAAAAACCGATTAATCTCCGATTACCGGCTCTGCCTGCTATATACTTTCTCCTAACAGCCTTCGCCGGGTTGCACCTGTTTACTTCGGTTTAAGTTCCCAACAGCCAGTAATCAACAATATCAGCCAATGTATATATATCATAAATTGTCAGCCATCCCTGACCAAGTACCGATATGTCTATCAGATTTACCTTCCCGTCACCATTGAGGTCGCCGGGAATAATATCATCCCACAACCAGTGTTCGGTGATGTCGGCTAACGTATATATATCATAAATCGTTAGCCATTCCTGACCAAGCACTGCTATATCTATCAGATTTACTTTCCTGTCACCATTGAGGTCACCGGGAATAGTCCTCATTATTACTCTCGCCACTCCGACTCCGTCATACGTTGTGCGGGTGGGTCCGTTAATAAAAGAATAATCATAGTCGTCGATATAAACATCAATCGAATCGCCTCTGCTTATTCTCCTTCGGCCGATATAAACGCGGTAAAGTATAGCTTCGTAACTGGTAACTTCGACGGTGCCAGTGAACTGAGATACCTTCGCGTGTTGAGAGGACTGTTTATTAAAGTTCAGCATATCGGACGGTGTAAATCCGCCTCTTAAGCCCCAGTCCTCGGCAGGGTCGCTCCAGAAGTATGCAAACACATCGTATATCCCGTTCGCCAGACCGTTTATGGTAGTTTTTATCGTAGGGGCGTTTTCGGTTCCGCCGTCACCGGCAGTGAAACAGCTGCCTCCGTTACCATATCCCGTGTATTCATGCCACTGGTTATCTGGAGCACCGGCGCTGTCGCTTGGCACTGTCGGCGAAAACGGCGAACCATTTGCATCCGTAGTATTATTCACGCTGGCATCAATATAACTGACCCTGCTTACTACTTCGTTTTCACATTCGACCATTCCCACTAATACCTGGTCAAAGTTTGACTGTGGCGCTCCGCCGGACACCGAGTATGGATAATAACCCCTCAACCAGAAAACCGCCGTATTATTGGCATCCCACTTCGGAATAGCCGGACGCAGATTATCGACCGTCGAATCGGTCGTGATTTGTGTCCACACCCAGCTTGCCCCGTTGTCGCTCGTTACCCCCTTGAAAATCTCGTGGTGCTCGAGTTCCGAATCGTCACGCGGGTCAAACGGTGCTGAAATATAAATCAAATTGGCGTCGTCCGGATGTATTGTACCGAGTCCTGTATAATCCTCTTCAGGGTCATGGAGCCCCGGTCCCATTTTCGACAGCTCAGTATTGCTCCACACCGAGCCGTCGAAGCGTCCGTAGAAGATGCGGTGGTCTGCTGCCCCGGCGTCGCCGCCGAATACTTCTGTGCCGTAGCGGGTGGTAAATAGACAAACAGGCATACCTTGTGAATCATGCTCAAGCTCAATAGTCCACGCCGTGTGATATGTATTAACATCCACCGGTGAAGTGACAAACACCGATGTGAAATCTCCCGGGTATGGTGCGTTCTGGTCGAAAATGTTATCGTCTACTACTTCTCCGTAAGAGTTGTAGCTCTTCTCGCCCTCAATATAGCCGTGATAGATACTGTTATTGTAGTTCCGGGGATGGTGCTCAGTGGTGATAAAATCAATCCTGTCGACCCCGTTGCAGTTAAACTTATAATAACCGTTGGAATAGCTGCTGCTCCCTGAGGGCACGGAAAGTCTGCCGCCGTATTGCCACGTAACGCCCCAGTCGTCCGAATATGAGATTTGAGGATTTCGCCCGAATCCCCGTGTGATATTATACAATCGTCCGTTACCGCTGCCCGCTGCCGAAAGATACAGAACGTTGCTGTAAGTAAAGCGGGTGTCCTCTGGAAGGCCGCTGATGTCCACCCAGTTATAGTAAAACTCATTGCTCCAGCTGCTGCCTTCGCTAGGATATATGGTGGTGCGGTAGTAGCTGTTAACATCGGCATTATGGCCTGTATATATATGCAGATACCTGCCGTCAGGCCGTATCCATAACGCCCCCATATTATGGTCGTCGCCGCCCCTGTCGCAAGCAAGCACTCGTGTTCGCTTGCCTGTAGCTATATTGAACGTAGTGGCATCCACATCGTTGCCTCTTCCTGAGCCGTCGTCAAGCCCGTAACCTTGTGCCGACGTACTCGTAATAATACTGCCGTCAACAGGGTCGTAAATAATCTTCTCGTCCTGATACCAGCACCATCCGGCGTTATCGTTTATCAGAATCATATTGCCCGATACATAGTCGCCGACCTCGACTGGAACCATAGTCGTGAAACTCCAGTCGTCGCCCGGGTATATTGTACCTAAGTCGTTGGAATCGACCGCCCAATGATATGTTGTTCCGAATAAAAGGTCACCCGGAGGATCGTAACTATTCGTGTAAACCGTATATTTCGGATTATTGTGTACGTTCGAATCAGTCCCGAAATACACGTCATAACTGCTCGGCGTATATTCGAAAGGTGCAACCCACGTCAGACCTGCGGAAATAGGAACATCATTCGCTCCGTTTGCAGGCGATGGACCTAAAGCTTTATTCGGGTCAACATCGACTTCTTCAAGCTCGAATCCATTCATCAAAAAGAACACTACCGAAACAGGCCCCGATGAATTTTGACAATGGAATACCAGCGAAACAGGGTCCGTTCCGTTCGATATGATGTTTGTATCGAATGTGGTGACATCCGCGAAGTGATTAACATCGTCATATTGAGTAGAGGAGATATCAATATTGGGGGTCATAGCCGAACCCGCCGCATCATTAACTGTAACATCGAACAATCCCGTCTGGTCAAGAGTATCGTGATGATAAGACCTCCAGGCATAAACTCCCATCGGAAGTCCCTCGATGGTCAGCGTCATCGGATCTCCCGCTACTCGGGCGTCGGTTCCTATCCAGTCCCGCAGAAAATCATTGGCATCAGTCCAGACTCCATCGCCGCGGTCATACATTTGAGAGGCCGTATCTGTGTCAACTAATACATAGGTAACAGTTTATACCGACAACATGGGTAACACTTTTTCGGGTTTATGTTCGCTTATCTGGGCAGCTGCCCAGATAAGCGGCCGACTTTTTGACGCCCTTATCCGC
>Ga0315548_1001147_pt1 | contig 23055 bp, 18 predicted proteins | sample SalMarSW160110MG_2_FD_202540 | JGI IMG/M metagenome (GOLD analysis project Ga0315548, IMG submission 202540) | Salt marsh sediment microbial communities from the Plum Island Ecosystem LTER, Massachusetts, United States - Salt Marsh Sediment SW1601-110 ...
TGGGATAAGCAACATTCCGAGAAAGGGAGGTGTAATCATTGCTCCCAATCATCGTTCCAATTATGACCCTCCTCTTGTGGGGTGCGGAATTGTTTTCCGCCCTATTTATTTCCTGGCTAAAAAAGGCCTTTTTGTAAATAAGACTGTTTCCTGGGTCTTAAAAAGTGTTTGCGCTATACCTATCGATACGGATAGCCCTGGAGTTAAAGTCATGAAAGATTTCATTAATCTTTTAAAAGAAGGAAAAGCTGTAATGGTATTTCCGGAAGGGATGCGGTCTAAAACCAATGAATTTCTCCCGGCTTATCCTGGAGTCGGATATCTTTCAATCAAGGCTAAAGTACCTGTGGTTCCGGCCCTGATTAATGGGACTCATGAATCAATGAAAAAACATTTATTACGCCAGACGCCGCTTACTTTGAAGTTCGATAGTCCCATTTATCCTGATTACGAGCGGGCTACCTCGGAAAATGCTAAAGAATTAACAGAGTTAATTATGGAAAGAATAAAAGGTTTGACTTAATGGAAATCAAACTTGCGAAAAATATGGGTTTCTGCTTTGGTGTGAAAAGAGCGATAAGCATAGCACGCCAGGTAAGGAGAGAAACAGATGAAAAGGTCTGGACTCTTGGACATATAATACACAATCCCCAAGTAGTAAAAAAATTGGAAGAGGAAGGTATAGTAGCGGCGGACAACCTTTCCGAAATCGATACTGGGTATGTCATCATTCGCTCGCATGGAGTTCACCCGGGAATACTAAAGAAAATCAGAGAAAAAAAGCTTAAGGAAGTGGATGCGACTTGTCCCCTTGTAAAAAAAGCACAGGAAAGAGCCAAACAGCTTGTCTCGGAAGGCTATGAAACTTATGTTATAGGAGAGAAAGAACACCCTGAAGTAATAAGTATCGTGGGAGGAACGCAAGGAAAGGTTCACGTAATAGAGTCTGTCGGAGGCTTGAAAATAAAAGATAGTAAAGTAGGACTGGTTGTACAGACAACGCAGTCTCAGGATACTCTTAATAAAGTCGTAGACTATCTTTTGCCCCGGGTTCTGGAAATAAAGGTATTTAATACAATCTGTGATGTTACGAGCAAGAGACAAAAAGAAGTTAAAAGACTTGCGAAAAAGTCTGATATTATGATAATAGTTGGAGGAAAGAGAAGCGCTAACACTTCGAGGCTTGCCGGAATTGCAAGAGAAGAGGGTTGTCTTACATATAATATAGAAGAAGCAAAGGAAATAAAGGACAAATGGTTCACCGATGTCAAAAGGGTAAGTATAGCATCAGGAGCTTCTACCCCTGATTGGATTATTAAAGGAGTAATTAAAAAACTAAAAGAAATTGATATAAATAAGGAGGAGATGCTACATGAGCAAAGAATTAAATTCTATAATAGAACCTATAAGTGAAAAAGATGCAACCAAACTGCTTAATAAATATCTGGAGAACGAATCTCCGGGAAGCGGATTGGTTAAAGGTAAAATTGTAAAGATTACCGACAATGAAGTTTTAGTCAATGTCGGTCTTAAGTCGGAGGGCGTTATCCCTATCGGAGATTTTGATTCCGTTTCGGATTTTTCTGTCGGAGATGTTATTGATGTTTACCTTGATGACATAGGCGGTACTCAAGGTCTTGCAACCATTTCGAAGAAAAAAGCGGATTTCATGATGGTCTGGGACCAGGTCACGGAAGCACACAAGGACGATGTCCCGGTAGAATGCGAGGTGGTAAGAAGAGTTAAAGGCGGGCTTATGGTAAAGGTGTTTGGGACGGAGGCTTTCCTTCCCGGTTCTCAGATTGATTTAAAGCCCGCACGGGAATTGGATATTGATATCGGTGACAAATTCGAAGTCAGAATAATAAAAGTAAACTTTAAACGAAGGAATATAGTGGTGTCGAGAAGGGTCCTCCTGAGTGAAAAACAGGAAGCAAGGGTAAAAGAGTTTCTTGAAGAGATAAAAGAAGGTCAAATAGTAGAGGGAACCGTCAAAAACATTACCGAATTTGGAGCTTTTATCGAATTGGATGGTATAGATGGTCTTCTACATATAACCGATATGTCCTGGAGGCGAATAAATCATCCTTCCGAAATGCTTTCGATAGGCGACGTTATCAAGGTAATAGTAAAAGAAGTAGACGAAGATTCCAAGAGAGTGTCTTTGGGCTTGAAGCAGTTGCAGCCGGATCCCTGGACAAATGTGATGGAGCGCTATCAGATTGGCAATCAGATTACAGGGAAGATAGTTTCCCTTACTGATTATGGGGCCTTTATTGAGCTTGAATCTGGTGTTGAGGGACTTATACATATTTCCGAGATGTCCTGGACCAAGCATATAAAACATCCGTCCGATCTCATGAAAGTCGGGCAGGAAGTAGAAGCAATAGTCTTGGAAGTAGATGAGAAAGCCAGGAAGATTTCTTTGGGATTGCGTCAGGCAGTTCCGGATCCATGGGAAGGCGTAGTGGAGAAGTATCCGGAAGGTTCCACAGTTAAAGGTAAAGTCGTCAATCTAACATCTTTTGGTGCCTTTATTCAATTAGAGGAAGGAGTAGAAGGGCTTCTTCATATATCCGATATATCATGGACCCAGAGGATTAATCACCCTCGAGACGTTCTTGACAAGGGGAAAAGCATCAAGTGTAAAGTCCTTTCGGTTAACGTGGGAGAAAGACGTATTTCCCTTGGTTTAAAACAGCTTAAGGACGACCCTTTGAGGATGTTCGCCAAAAAATACCCCGTAGATAGCAACATTATCGGAACCGTTTTCGAAATGCTTCCTAGGGGAGTGATTGTTTCTCTTGGCAAAGGGCTCAAAGGCTTTGTTCCCTTTTCTCATCTAACCAAGAAAAATCTCAAGAAACCAGAGGAGGGATATTCCTTGGGAGATAAATTAAAATTAAAGGTTATAGAAATCGATGTGGACAGAAGAAATGTAGTGCTTTCGGAGAGAGAATATTTAAAAGAACAGAAGATAAAATACGAAGAACTGCAAAAAAAGAATAAAGAAAATGCAGGAGGTGAAATAACAATGGAAGAAGTTGAAACCATGCCGGAAGAAATCGTAGATGAAATGGAAAAGATACAAGGAATCGGAGAAGAGGAAGAGGTGTTTGAAGAAGAAGATGAAGAAGACGAAGAAGAGACTGAAGATGAAAAATTCGATGTTGAAGAGGAAGAACCCGGAATCGAAGAAGAACCTGAAGTAGAGGAAGAAGTCGAATACGAAGAAGAAGAGGAAGAGGAAGAAGAAATAGAAGAATCGGAAAACGAGGAGGAAGAAGAATCGTAAATCATTTTAAGGAGAAATAACACACTTCAAATGGCTTCTAAATATATAATAGTAGTTGGAGGAGTATTAAGTGGTATTGGTAAGGGTGTAGCTACTTCCTCAATAGGAAAAATAATAGAGAATTACGGTTATTCGACCACTGCCATTAAAATTGATCCTTATATAAACTATGACGCCGGAACTTTAAGACCGACCGAACACGGTGAGGTGTGGGTGACCGATGATGGAGGGGAAATAGATCAAGATCTCGGCAATTACGAAAGATTCCTTTCTAAAGATATTCCAAGAGGAAATAATATTACCACAGGTCAGGTTTATAAAAGTGTAATCGATAGGGAACGAGCTGGTGAATATTTAGGCCAAACAGTTCAATTCATCCCACACATTCCCGACGAAATAATCAGCAGAATAAAGAAAGCTTCTGAGAATTTTGATGTAGGAATAGTAGAAATCGGAGGAACGATAGGAGACTATGAGAATATGCCTTATCTTTTCGCGGTAAGAAGCCTTATACGAATGGCGGGAAAAGAAAATTTAGCCATCGTTATGCTTTCCTATCTTCCCATTCCTTCTCATATTGATGAAATGAAGACCAAGCCGACTCAGCAGGCTATAAGACAGCTTTCGGAGCATGGGATATTACCGGATATCATACTTTGCAGGGCAAAAACTCCCCTCGACCCTGTAAGGAGAAAGAAAATTGAAACTTATGCCAATATTGAAGCCGATTGTGTTATTTCTGCTCCAGATACTGATTGTATATATGAAGTTCCTGTAAATTTCGAGAGAGAAAACTTAGGGAAGAAACTGCTTGATAAATTGATGCTTCCGGTTAGAAAAAAACCCGATTGGAGCAGGTGGACCGAATTGTTGGATGGAATAATGAATCCCAAAATAAGTATCAACGTAGCAATGGTTTGCAAATATCTTGATATAGGTAAGTTTTCTCTTAGAGATTCTTATATTTCGGTATCCAGAGCCTTGATAGATGCAGGTGCCGAGGATAAGGTGGGAGTGAATATTAAATGGATTGATTCCAAGGATATCGAAAAAGAAGGAACCGAATGTCTTAAGGATGTAGACGGTATAATTGTTCCCGGAGGTTTTGGCGAGGAAGGGTTCGAAGGTAAAATTGAAAGTATCCGGTTTGCCCGTGAAAATAAAGTTCCTTTCCTCGGATTGTGTCTCGGCATGCAACTTGCTCTGGTTGAGTATGCAAGGAATGTTATGGGACTCATCGGAGCCAATACCATAGAGGCAGATCCTGATGCTCCATATAAAGTTATAAATTTTTACGGTAAACAGGAGAAACTTATCGAAGAGAAGAAAATAGGAGCGACAATGCGTCTGGGAGCTTATGCTGCACAACTAAAAAGAGATACAAAAGTATTCGAATGGTACAAAAAGACGGGAAGATTAAAAGCCGATGAGAAAAGATTAAAAGAAATAAAAGAAAAATTCAGACTGGGTATCTTAGATGCGGGAGAACCGGTCGTTATTGAACGCCATCGACACAGATACGAAGTAAATCCTGAGTATGTGGAAGATTTCGAAAAGGCGGGAGTCATCTTTAGCGGATTGCATAGACCTCCCACCGGCGAGCCGCTTATGGAATTTATGGAATTACCGGGTCACCCGTTTTTTGTTGGAACTCAAGCTCATCCGGAGTTTAAAGCTCGCCTTCTGAATCCTTCTCCGCTTTTTTTAGGTTTAATAAAGAGTATACTTTTGAATAAGTGAACTTTGCCTTTTATCCCCGGGATTCTCTAATTCATTCCCTTGATCCAAGAGCCAAATTATTCTTTGTTTTTTTATGTTTTATAGCTGTTTTATTTGTTAAAAATTTTTATGCTTATTTTCTGCTTTCTCTGGTGATAGTGTTCCCGTTTGCCTTCTCCAAAATACCGACAAGGAAGATATTTAAAGGTCTTACTCCGTTTTTGATATTGTGTTTATTGACCTTCGTTTTACATTTATTTTTAACTCCAGGAGAAATATTGTTTAAATTAGGAAGGTTAAACGGCACTTCGGAGGGTCTTTACAGAGGATTATTTTACTCTATGCGAATATTTCTGCTTGTTTTGAGTGCCATGCTTTTTGGACTTACCACTTCTCCTATTAACCTTGCGGATAGTTTTTCCGGGTTTTTTTCGCGCTTTAAATCCGAAACCATAAGAGAAATACCTATGATTATGATTTTTATTTTCCGGTTTATTCCTTTTATGTTCAAGGAAGGAAAGAAAGCAGTTCTGGTGCAGAAAGCGAGGTGCGGATATATCAGAATAGGAAAAGATCTTTTCTCTTTGATTTTTCCTGTTATAAATTCTTCAATCAGGAGAGCCGAACAGTTAGCTTTAGGGCTTCACGCCAAAGCATATCGGGTCGGGGAAAAAAGGGTTATGATAAGTGAATTACGTTTTTCTATTAGGGATTACTTATTTATGGCTTATTCATTTCTTCCGCTCGTAATTGTTTTTTTAGTCGACTAACGGTTTGGCGGCTTCGACGCTCCAGGGACTACCAATATAAAGGATACGCTAGTATTTTAAATGTTCCGCCAACCATTACGGAATATCCGGCAATTTTTTCGTTTTCAAAATAACTCCTTGACACGAAAGCCCGTAATTCATACAATTATATATATCCGCTATAAATATAAGGTGGAATAAATGAAAAAATTATCATTTTTTTGTTTGGTAATACTCTTTATCCTATTAGCCGGCTCTTCCTGCGAAAAAGAAGATAATTTCCATTTCTCAGGTTCGACAATAGACCATCACTGTACAGATATAACCAGAATACCGCAAGGCTGGATCGAAGAAGCTAAAAGAACACTCCATATAGGTTACGGACATACCTCGCATGGCAGTCAGATAACGTCCGGTATGGAAGGACTTGTAGAATTTGCAAATAACGGAGGGAAAGGTCTTTCCTTGCCAAATAATATTTTTGCATGGAATAATGGTGGAACTGGAGGAGCTCTCGATTTGCATGATTACGCGATGAGTGGCGATGTTGGATATTATCCACAATGGGTTAATGAAACCAGAGAATATCTAAATGACCCGTCCCACTCGGATGTCAACGTTATTATATGGTCATGGTGCGGGCAGGTGAGCGGGAGATATTCTTCGGGGCATCTGTGGGACTATTATCTTGAACCTATGACACAATTAGAAGAAGATTATCCTGATGTAATGTTCATATATATGACAGGGCATGTTGACATAAACAACGATGCAAACAACAAAGCCGCAAATGATTCTATAAGGGCATATTGCGAACACAACAGCAGATGGCTTTTTGATTTTGCGGATTTTGACCGTCATGACCCTGATGGTAATTATTATGAATATGTAAATGACAATTGCAATTATTATAACTCTGTTGGAGGTCCAGTAGTCGGGAACTGGGCAATCGAGTGGCAGGAAGATCCAGCGCATGCGGAAGGAGTTGATTGGTATAATTGTGGCGCAGCGCATACTCAACCTTTAAACGCAAATCAGAAAGCATACGGAGCCTGGTGGCTCTGGGCAAGATTAGCCGGATGGGATGGGCAGTGAGGAAAATCTTATATTATAAGTTTCTAAAGTTGTAATTTCTTTTGTTCAAAGAGTTCCACACACACATCAACAACGTCAGGGTCGTAGTGAACACCTTTACCTTTTGAAATTTCTTCCAGGGTTTTGTCCAGGCTGTGGGAAAATCTATAAGGCTGCAATGAAGTCATAGCTTCTAAAACATCCGCTACACCAAGTATTTTTGCACCTATATCGATTTCTTTTCCTTTTAGCCCTGCAGGATAACCGGATCCGTCAATTCTTTCGTGGTGCTGAAGAACTATTTTGGAAGCTTCTTCCATAACTCTTATTTTTGAAATTATCTTATAACCGATATACGAGTGAAATCTGGTAATGTCATACTCCAGTTCGGTTAAACTTCCGGGCTTGTTAAGAATTTCCAAAGGTACACACACCTTCCCCACATCGTGCAATTTACTTGCAGCTCTTAATGCTAATTTTTGCTTGAGGGTCAGTTCCATGTATTCGGCTACACCTTCACTGATTTTTGCCACTCTCTTTTGATGCCGGCTGATACGATTGTCTATTCTTTCCACATATGTTTCAACATCAGGAAGGGATTTAGCTATTGCTTCCTTCAGAGACTCAAACCTCTCGTGCAACTCATCAGCAGTATTTTTACGTTCAGAGCACTCTTTTTCCCAAACGGTTACTTTCTGATGAAACTCTGCAAATTCATGCATTCATACACCTCTTATAATTCTTTAAAAAATCAATTGCCTTTTTCTTTTAATAAATTATAATACTAAAATTGTACAGTTTTTTCGATATTTTGTCAAGGGTATTTCTGATTTATCTGGGAAAGTTCATGCACATGGTGGTACAGTCAGGAAGTTAAATATTATGAGCGATAAGACCGTAAAAGAGTTGGAAGATATAATTAAGGCCTTGAATTTAAAAAGAAAAGGGGCTCAAATAACCCCCTTATAAACTGAGAAATGACTACTCTAAAGATAATGTGTACCATCATGTGTCTGTTTTCCCCGTTTTCTGATTTATCAGGGAAAAATCCATAAATTTGGTAGCCAAGTAAAAAAAAACTTGAAAAATGAGAAAAAATTAGTATAATTACCTTATAGGAGGAAATAATAGATAAGCAAATCTTAATTAGTCTTCTAAAAGACCTCTCTCTTGGAGTTAATTATAAAATTGCATATCCCGGAGAGCATCCTATTATAAAAGAACAGCAGAAGAAAATCGTTAACTCGATTAATTCTTTTTCTGACGAAACAGATGAGATATCAATCATTTTCCTTGGTGATAGTATTATACTCGAGGATATAAATATTGATGTTTCGGATTATGCGAGTGTGCAGATATTCGTTAAAAGGCTTAAAAGACTCAATATCGAGAGTATAACTTTTGCTACAAGTTGTAGCAATATAGATGTAGGCGGTTTTTTAGATCTTGTTGCTAAACCTCCAAAGAACGTCGGTACTTATAATGATTTAAATATTCTTCTCATAGAAAAAAAAGCGGATAAAGTCTATTTAAATACCGTAGAATTTCAGATAAAAACCAAAGGGGAAGAAGACTTTTTAGGCGGAAGTGGTCGTGGAGAAGGAGGAGTGGGAGAGTTAGAAATAGAAGAAGAGGAGGAGTTCGACTTGGTTAATTTCCTTGAGAAAACCTGTAATGTAAGAGAAGAAGACCCTCCTTCCGTAGAAGCCGATAAAGTTACGAAAGGACTTGTTGAGCTATACGATAATACGGTTTCCGCGTCGGGTGATGAAGATATAAAAGCTCGAGAAGCCGTTTTTGAGAAAGTGATGGGTTCGGTAAGCCCCGAAGCTAAAAGATTTATACTACAGGATAAGCTGAAGCTCAAACAAATTTCTTCAATAATAAAGTCGATTATAATGACCTTTTCCGATGAAGAAATCGTGGAAATTTTTATAAACAGAGTCAGCCTTCTGGGAGTTTTCGATGCCGAGGGGATACTTACGAACCTAACTCCTGAAAGACTGGATAGTATTTTACCGGAAATCAGGGAAAAATTGAAGTTAATGGATATAGAAGAAAAGTATATAGCAGGGCTCGAGGATAGAATCAGGGCAAAGAGAGTAGGAGGCAAAGAAGAAGGAACGAAAAAGGGAGTAGCGGAAAAGCAAGGAGGTGAAATCACTAATATCTCTGCTTTTGTAAGTGGGTTTTCCCAAACTTCCGAAGAAAAATACGGAACGGATGAAATTTCAAACTTTTTTAGCTCAGTGTGCCTTCTTAAAAAAGATGACGACAACAAAACAGAGAAGATAAGCGATGGCCTTGAGAACTTTGTAAAGGAATTTATAAAACAATTCGGACATGATAAATTATTGCGCCAATCTTTAAAGATCAGAAAAACATTGGAAAAAGTACCCGATAATATAAGAAAGGAAATTTTTATAAGAATTATAAAAAGTAAAAGTCCCTTAAAAGTTACGATAGCTAAAATTTTATTGCCTTTGATGGATAGCGAAAGTATCGTTTCCACGATTGCCACGCTGATTGAAGAAGGGCAGAAAGAATTACTGGATGGTTTTTTATCTTCTTTAGACACGGAAAAATTGTCTTCAGTGCGTAAGTTTACAGAAGAACACTTAAAACAAATAGGAATTAGCGGTGAAGAATTCCCAAAACTGTGGGAAAGATTAACCGCTTCCTCAAAAAGAATCAAGAGAAGTGAGGGTGTCAGCAAGAAAGCTTACGGCCGCCTGCAAGATAAGCTCAAATCCAGCATCGGTTTAACGGACATAAAATCCTTACTTGAGTCCCTTTATCAGAGCCTCGATTCGGACTCGACGGAAGTGAGGCTTAATACACTTTCAAACATTCAAAACCTGATAGAACAGCTTTTCAAAGGAGAGAAGAGCGCCGTTATTCAGAGAATTACAGACAGTTTGATCGAGTATTCAAGAAAGGAAAAAAATAAGGACATTTACATAAAGTATATAGATGTTCTCAGCCAGGTAGGGCAGAGAGGTTTAGTGATAGGGTATGATTTTTTGATCGGCACTATTGTTTCCTTTTTCGCGAGTGAAGTCAGCAATACCGCCAAAGCGAAGATTATTATTCCGCATTTATCCGAATTCAAGACGAAAGAATCAATAAATGTTTTGCTTTCTCTCTTATGGGAGAAAGATTTACGGGAAATGGTGGTGGACAGGGTTGACGAGTTTGGTGTAGAATCTATTCCTTATCTGATGGAGTTACTCAAAGATTCCGAAGATAAAGACGTTAGATTTTCGCTTTTAAAAATAATTCAAAGCATCGGCAAGGGAGCTCTGGATATTATCAAGAAATATCTCCACGACAAAAGATGGTACGTCAGAAGAAATGCTATTTTGATTATGGGAAGTATAGGGGGAGAAGAAATTCTGGATGATATATTCGCGTTGAAAGATGACCACGAGCAAGTCCAGATAGAGATAATTAGAACGCTCAAACACATTTTAAAGGAAGGAGCTGAAACTTATCTGTTAGCTTTCCTGGATTCTAAATATCTGGAAGTACAAAAACATGCTCTCTCTACGCTTCAGAGCGTCCTTTCGGAAGAAGGGGTAACAGCTTTAAATAAAAGATTGCTTCTGGACAGCTTTTCAAAAGAATCGGAGTCGCAGATCAAGCAGGATATTTGCGACATTTTAGCTGCGAAAGGAAATAGTGAATCGATAGAGGCACTGACTCAGATAATCAACTCGAAAAAAGTTTTCGGAATACCTGAGTTCCCGGACGATCTTAGATACAAAGCGGTTAAAGCCGTAGCCGAGATAGGTGGGGTACACGCAGAAGGTCTTATAAAGTCTTTAAATCGCGACCGTTCCAAAAAAATACGAGCTTTTGTTGCGGAAAGACTTTCAAAAAGTTGAATCCCTATAAAACGTAAAAATCAAATAGAAAATATAAAAAAATAGCCCTCGGCTTACCGCTTACGGCTATCCGCAGAAAAAACAAAAAAATTTGTACATGTAGGACATGTAGTCAATATAGAAATGTAAATAAAAAAAATAAAAACTACAAGTTCTACATTTTCTACATATCTATTAAATAGATTCTTCGAATCGCCAAATTTGTAAATTAGTAGGTTGGTTAATTAGTCAAAAAAAATAAAAAGAAAAACTACAGTAACTACATGTTCTACATGTGAAAAACTTTAGGGTGTAGGTTGGGGCTAACTAATGTGGAAAGCGGATGGCGTTTGGCGTATAGTGTAATTTATTTGAGTCTTTGTGGCAACAAAATCGTAATTTCTCTATCAAACATACAATCTGGGAAGTCTTTTCCCCATTCTGGAGACAATCTCGTATGGAATCGTTCCTATCGTTTTGGCAATATCCCAAGCACTTACAAATTTATTCATAACGATTACCTCATCTCCAATTTTGGCTTCCTGAATGTGGGTCACATCTATCATTGTCGTATCCATAGTAACATTGCCAATAACAGGGGCTTTTTCACCGCGTACCATCATCCACCCTTTGTTCGACAACGCTCTATCGTAGCCATCGGCGTATCCCAGAGGTACGGTGGCAACCGTTGTTGGTTTGTCGGCTATGAAAGTTCTCGAATAGCTAACGGAATGCCCCGGAGGGATTGTCTTTAAGAAAGATATTTTGCTCTTTACGGTCATTACCGGTTCATACCCGGATGGGTTAATATCTTCGACAGGTGATATTCCATACAATAAAATACCGAGTCTTACCATATTAAAAAGAGAATTTTCAAATAAAAGAAAAGCTGCGGAGTTTGCCATGCTTTTTATAGGTATTTCTATCCCCAAAGAGGAGGATACTTTCATCAGCTCGTTAAACTTATTTATCTGTTCCTGCGTAAATTTTTTATCCGAATCGGCGACAGGGAAATGCGACATCACTCCCATCAGTTCAATAGAGCTCATATTCTTTAATAGTTTTATAAAGTATATAAATTCGTCCGCGGAGACCCCGTATCTTCCCATTCCGGTATCCACCATAACGAATATCGAAACCTTTTTATTCTGTCTTTCTCCTTCTCTTTCAAGACTTTCGAGAAAATCCCTCGAGCATACGGTCGGAATTAGATTAAAAAGTACAATTTCTTCGGATCTTTCTTTCAATTCCTGTGCCAAAATTATAACTGGTGCTTGTATTCCCGCGTTCCTTAACTCGATTCCTTCTTCGACTATTCCGACTCCAAGAAAATCGATACCCATTGCCGTTGCTCTCGAAGAAACCGCCACGGCGCCGTGCCCATAAGCGTCCGCTTTGACCACGGCAAGAAGTTTTTTGTCTGCCAGCTTCTCTCTTGCGTTTCTTATATTTTTTTCCAGATTCTGTAAGTTTATTTCGACTCGGGAAGGCCTCATAATCATAATTATAATAATATATCTTTTTTTTTCAACCCTCTGGCTTGACATGTCGAGTGTTTATTATATATATAAAAAAACATAAAATTCATAAATAGGAGGCCAAATTAAAAAATTATTTATTTTTAATGTGTTGATTTTTATATTTTTCATAGATTGCGGCACCAGAGAGTACAAGCTGAGCGGGGATCTTTTTATTAAAAGCGAAGAATATGAAAAGGCTGCGGTTCAATTTAAAAAATGGGCCAACAGAGACCCCGATAATGCAAAAGCGTTTGTTTCTCTTTCCGTTCCATATTATAAAAAAGATGATTATAAGAAATCGGCGGAATATCTTGGTAAAGCTTTTGATATTGATAGAGATTCAGCCAGAAAGGCTGTCGGATATTATGAAAATCTTATGAAAATTGACAACTACAGCTGGAATGTTTTATATAACGGTTCAAAGGATTTTCTGAACGAACAACAGTTTAAAATAGCCGGTGAACTTATCGAAAAAGCAGAAGAGGAGGTTACCGCCCCCAAGTACAAAGCTGTGGCTTATGCGCTTCACGGCAGGATATTGATGATGGGAAAAAACGAGGAAAAATCGCTTGATTATCTTCATAAGGCTCTTAACCTCGATACCACCAATGTCGATGCTTATACTTATTTAGGAGAAATATACGCCAAACAAAACAATACCGAGAAAGCTATATTTCACCTCAAAAAAGCCGTTTCCCTTAATCCCGAATATTTCACAGGTTATAAACTGCTCGGGCAGAATTATCTTAAGGCAAAAAAGTATGACATGGCTATCGAGATACTCGAGAAAGCTTCTTCTAACATAACTAACGAGCCGGTTATTCTATACGACCTTGCTTACGCTTACCTGCAGAAAGAAGATTATACACGCGCAAAAAGTATTGCCGGGAAGATTCTGGGTTTACCTGAAGTAGGACCAAACGCCCAAGCGGAAGCCTATATAATTACCGGAATGTCCGATATTTACAGCGGGAAGTACAATGAAGCGATAGAAGCTTTAAAAAATGCCATCGCAGCAGATCCCGGTAATTGCGACTCCTATCAGCTTCTGGCGCACGCTTATAATAAACTGGGCAAAGCTAACCTTTCCAGAGAATTCTCCAAAAAATGGAAAAAATGTGTGGCGAAATAAAATATCGTTCTTATTGCCAAAACATTGCACAAAGAGATATTCGTTAATAGTCTGCTACTTTAGATGAAAATACCTCTCATTTAGTCCCAAAAATTGTTGCCCAACTTAAGAGAACTCTTCGATTTTAAAGGTCTATTAATAGCATTCCTATCAATCCACATACACGACCTCACATACAAGGCTTCTTCTCCAACCACTTCTCCATTTTGAACATCTATATATAAATAAAGACGAGAACCATATTCATCGATTATAGCACTACCAATTTCTACGCAAAGTTTGTCTTTTATAACATAATATCCTTCTACTGTCAAATTTTCCAGAATTGAATCAACTTTTTCGGAATTTTCGAAATACTCTCTTGCCTTTTCCTTTAGTGTCTGATCCGATAAAATATCTGTAATATCATCGAGGTTGGTATACCATCTACTAACAAGCAAACAGTTAACCTTATTTGTATCGCTCTCTGTTTCCGAATAGAAATAAGGGAATTTTACGGCTGTATCATGATAAGTTTGAGTGAGAGATAATTCATACCAATGATCGCCAAAACCTGCTATTTTATTTAGATTTAAATTGTGCGGACAATCTAAATCTACTCCAGCTTTTTCAACATTTGAGGTAAACTCTGAAATAATTGAGTCTTCTTCATACGACCAATCTTCACTTGTCCCATTTCTTCTCAATTCATAAGTAACAAAATACGGATTGTCTTCTTCGTCAACCCAAACTATAATTTTCGCACTATCATCTGCAATATATTTATATCCTTCTTTTACAACCCACACTAAAGTCTTATGCAAAAGCTCCCATACGGGAACGTTTTGACTATATGTTACAGGAGCAACATTCAATATTGTTGCAAGACTATCAGCAATTACATCATTTGAAAGCTTCATAAAATCGGTATATTCAAGATGCACATAATTATCAAGTGCCTTCTCACAAGCTATGCCGAAAATCAGAATAAAAATCACTACCACACTTAATGATTTTTTATTAATCATGTTTGCCTCCTCATTTTATTTCTTCGAACAAACAAACTTAATTTGATTTCATATTTTTTCAATCCCAAAAAGGTTCAACAATCTTCCCGATAAAAAGTATCGTACCGGAATAATTTTCTCTGATTGCGAATAAAAAAGGTCTGTTAACGTACATTGTCAAACCGACGCTCGTAGCTCCCACTCCCACAACCGTAGCTGCAGCTGCTTCTGTGCCTTCTTCGTTTACTTTCAGAAATGTCTTATGTATTATCCTATCGATATAAATTTCCCCCGGTTCATACATTCCTGTAAAGTCTGCCTGTTCTGGGTCGAACGCAATACCCATTCCTAAGTTCGCGAGAGCTTTTTTCAATGTATCATTGATTTCATATTCGAGTTTAAGCTTTGGTAGAAATAGAGTCAAAGTATTCTCCGAAAAATCACTCATCCATTCATCCCACTGGTTTTGCGTCAATACCGCTATCAATAAATCAATATCTTCTCCTTCCTTTGGAAGGATAACAGTCATCGAATAATTGCCTATACCATAAGGAATATCAATCGCCTGCAATATTGAATCCTCAAAGTACTCAAACTCCTCTTCTATACTCATCATTTTACACTCTTTTGTTGAACCACCAGGGAGGTAAAATATGTCATCCTTCGTATCTTTCTCGTCAAACTGATAGGTCCAGGTACCTTTGAAATATATAGCATTTATTAAAAACATAACATCATATATAGAATCAACATAATCCACAATATGCTCTATTTTGCCGTTTGTGTTCTCATCCACCCAGTTGTCCATCGTATCCTTTGCCGCCTCATTTTGGCTGAAATCAAGCCCGCTTACTCTCGCATCAAAATAGTCTCTGCACCGCTCAAAAAAATCCTGTTCAAAAGTGAAATCATCCCTATACCAGATGGAATTTGCGATGTTGAATTCTACGTCAGAATCAAGACCTCTCAGTAACTCTATAAGGCTTTTATAAGACTCATTTATTTCCCCCATTGATAAATCTCCGAATTCAAGTGTTGTCCTCATTGCTTCCTCGGTCTCCTCTTTGGCACCATTATAAGTCATACCAAGCGCCATTGAAATGGATAAAGGCGAGATAAAAACATTTGAATTTGTCTCTTCTGAGTTGATTTCTTTAAAAAGTTTAAGACCAAAAGAGTTATCCGATTCAACAAGTTTTATCTCGGAAGAACTTAACTCTCGCAGCGGTTCGGTAGGTTCAGTAGTATCACAACCAAAAGTTGAAAATAAAAATATAAAAATCAAAAAGAAAATCCATTTACCTTTCATCTTTCCCTCCTGTTTTTAGATTTAGATAAAAAAACTCTCATTTAGTTCCCAAAAAATTCAAAAGGAAATTTTAATAGAATTTGAATTTAGCTGCGTTTTGATACTCTATCTTTTTTCATCCGACCAATCACAATACTCATTATCGGAAACATCGTTAATGTCCCAGCCAATCCGTATAAGGGAGTAAAAGTTATTATCACCGGAAGCCACATAAAGTACCCGGATATCACGCTAATACCTTCATTAAAGATATCTACAATCAAAAGACCTAAAAAAATTAACAGTGAAGTTATAACTACAGCGATTATAAACGATTTTAAAAATTTCCCTGATGAATACATGCCAATAACGCTTCCTATACCGGAACATACATAAAAAAAGAAGCACTTGCCTATAGACCAGGACTCTCCTTTCAAGATAAACAATAAAACTATACCGCCAATTACCATTCCTATATCTATATATATCTTTTTCTTAATCATATTTTTTCCTACGTTTACATTAAGTCTTTAGCTATTTTGAATATATCTTCAGGAGAATCTATAATAAAATCGGGATTTGCTTTTATCAATTCTTCTTTTATCCCATAACCATAAGTTACGCCAATACTGCAAACTCCGTTTTTTTTCGCTCCGATAATATCGTTGCTATTATCTCCTACCATCACCGTCTTGCCGGCTGAAATTTCTTCTTTATTTATCATATGAGCAATCAACTCTCCCTTATCAACAAACCTCCCGTCCAGTTCACTTCCATACACTCTTTTGAAAAAACGCAAAAGATCAAAATGAGTAACAATTTCAATGGCAAAAACGTAAGGTTTAGATGTCACAACAAAAAGATTTAATCCCTGCTCACTTAATTCTTCTAAGACTTCCGGAATACCTGAATAGACTTCATTCTCAAATTTGCCTTTATCCTTATAATATTCCCTGTAAAAAGATACCGCTGTTTCTGCCATCTCATCATCCGATTTTAAAATTTTCTTAAAGCTTTCCTTAAGAGGAGGACCGATACACCATAGTAAATCCGAAGTTTGCGGAACGGGCTTGCCGAGTTTATTTAACGCATATTTTATTGAATTTGTTATGCCTTCTTTCGGGTCAGTCAATGTCCCGTCAAGGTCAAACAGAATATTTTCTATATCCATCTTTTAATATAAAAAATCCCAAAAGCTTACCTAATCTCTTATATTTCCCTTAATTATCTCTATAGCTTTTTTAAACGCTTCTCGACTTCCTATTCTTACTATTTCTTCTTCTGTATCATCTTTCTTGATTGTATTCATTTTATCTGAATCGGATATTGAAGTCGACCAAAGAGGAGCTCCAAGAAATACATAAAAAAAATCTTTAATGCTGAAATATCCTTCAACATATTCGACACTTTTTATATCTGTGTATTTATATTCCTGACATTCATTAAATATTTTGAAGTACCCGTGTCTTTCTATAAAAAACTTTTCATAATCTACTTTAAGTTCTGGTATTTTTATAAAAATCGACATAAATATTAAGTATAAGCCCAACAACAAAAGAAATGGTGATACAAAAGGTGAAGAAGATAGAAAGGAAATCAAATAAAAACATCCAATCCCAAGACCTACCAATAACAATCTCAAAAAGTTCGCCCAAAAACGATTCCCTTTAACTTCATAAATTACCATAAAAACCCCTTAAAATTCTTTTCCCCCCAAAAATTTCATAAAACGTGCTTAATTGGTAGTCTCATATATAATATATTTCAATTAACTTTATATTCAACGATTAAAGTCATTTATTTGTTCTTAAATAAGATTTAGGCTTTGGAAATCAGGATTTAGAAAAAAAACAAAAACTATAAATACTACATGTTCTACATGTGAAAAAATTGGTTGTGTGTTGGGTTTTTGTCTGACGACTCTAGACTTGCGACTTCTTCTTGCCTTCGTGGCAAATCAAAAAAGGGGTTGACTGTACACCCCAAAAACTATAAAATAGTCTAAAATCATGTTAGAAATAATCGTTTCCACCATATTTATTATTTCTCCGCAGGATTCGACCTCCACTCCTTTCGATATAACCATTTTATTCGACCCTCCGCTTGCCGAAGAATCGATAGTCGTATTATTAGACGGAGCACCCCTTAACGGAGAAACTAACTCGGGTTATTTTTTTTCGGAAATCAATAATCTATCCAAAGGTAAGCACAATATAAAAGTAAAAATAGAAAAAGAAACCGAAGAGCTTTCTTTCTCTGTAACCGAAGAAAAGGAAGAAATCCCTTATATTCTTACGGGAAATCTTTCAATAGGGAATCAGAACTCCTACTTCTCGGACAGTTCATACACCGGACAAAACGAGGCACTTATGGGACTGGATTTTTCCGTTTACAAAGATAAAAACTCCTTAAGAGTTTCATTGTATCATGACCCGGAATACCAGAAGAACTGGTATCCATACTTAAGCTATTTAAGAGAAAAAACTTATCTGGAAGCCGGATATATCTCCCCTTATTTAAATGAATTAACTATATATTCTCCGGGAGGTTTCGGATTTTCCGGTGAAATAAACGCGGGCAATTTATTTTTCGTTCCCATTATTTTATATTCGGATAATTACGATACTTTATTTGCCGAGTATCCCCGCTGGCTCCTGGGCGGGAAAACGACCTTCAAAAAAGGTCCTTCTCTCTTCGGGCTCACAGCTTTTTACGGCGTAGACGATACTTCAAATATAATAGCTTTTACGATTGCCGACCCCCAGAAATCTCTCGTATTATCGGGAGAATCGGAATTGGAAATAAACCGGAGTTTTTCTGTGGGCGCAAAAGCGGCTTTCTCCAGCGGCAATCCGAATCTTTACGAGGATTCGACTCTGACAGGAAAAGCTTTCGAAGGGAAAATAATTTACGAGTCGAACCTTAACAACATCGAAGCCGGCATCAGAAAAGTCGAAGAAGGATATTTGACACTCGGCAACTCATACCTCTATACCGGAAGAATATCTGTTTTTGCTAACGGAGCATACGGAGACAAACCCTTTTCGACATACTTCGATTACCTCGCCTATGAAGAAAACGACACCTGGGCAATATCTCTGAACCAATCGCTCAAATGGTATATACACGATTATTTCTCTCCCCTTGCGGAATACGAGTGGGCTAAATACCCTGAATTTTATGACGAAAAATACCGGTATATCGGGCTCGGGGTCGAATCTATCCTTGGACCTTTTCATATGGAAAGCACGGCAGGGCAGGAAAAAACTACTTACATCGAAAAAACAACTTCTTTCAGGATTTTATCAAATATCTCCTGGTATCTGGAAAAGAATATTTTATCTTTCGGTGTTTATACTTACACTTATGGCGAAAGCACAAGTTTCGACCTCACTTTAGATGCAATATTCTCTTTTGAAAATTTCGGGAACATCAATATAAACTACTATCCATGCCTGGAAAACGGATACAGGGAACACCTGCTAAGAATTATATATGAATACGATTTTTAGGGAACTAACCTGGGTTTTTATTATCTAAATAGAAAAATGAAACTAAGGGAGAGGAAAGACAATGAAGAAAGTAAAGAAATGTTCGAAAACATCGTTAAAACACACACTGCAAGGATTTATAAAATGATTTATAATATGACGAATAATTACGAGATATCAAAAGAATTAACCCAGGACGTTTTTGCCAGCGCCTGGAAAGGATTTAAGTCTTTCAGGGGAGACTCTTCCGTTTATACCTGGCTTTATAGAATTGCTCTTAATACCGTATTCAGATACAGGCACGAAAAAGCCCGTCAGGAAAAAGTTGTTTCGGTCGATGACATTACGCCTCCTGCGACGGAAGATAACCCTGAAAAACACCTGCTTCAGAAGTCCGACCGGAAGCTTGTCAAAAGCATGGTTTTTTCTCTCCCCAGAGAATGCCAGGAAATTTTAATACTCCGATATTATGAGGACCATGATTATTCAACCATATCTCAAATACTAAAGATCCCAATTGGTACGGTACGTTCGAGGCTACATAGAACTATTACAAAACTAGAGGAACTAATAAAGGAAAAAATATGAAAAACCATAAAAAATATGAAGAATTAATTCAGGGTTACCTTGATGATGGTCTTGGCGATAAAGAAAAAAAAGATTTAAAAGACCATCTAAAAACCTGCAAAATATGCGAAGGAAAACTAAAAGAAAGGAATAATCTCCTGGAAACGTTACGTTCCACAAAAGAAGAAATCGAATGCCCCGAATATTTAATTGATAAGATACTTAAAAACACCACTCAAAAAGAACCCAAGCCAGTAATTATCAGATGGAAATACCTGGCTGTAAGCGCTGCAGCTGTTTTCATTATATTTACTACAATTCTTTTCAATCTACAGGACAATGAAAAAATATTGACCACAGGAGAAATTAAAGAAACCTACGAAAAAGGAACCTCGAAAGAAATAAAGATTCAAAAAAGTGTTGATACTTCCTCGGACAAAAAGAAAGAATATATAGCTAAAGACGAAAAACCTATTCCGAAACCTCCCTCGGAAGTAGCCAAAACAGAAGTTCCAAAAACGGAAGTTGCCAAAACGCCGGAAGCGAAGTTACCGGATATCAAAGCAGACTTTGCTCGGGCAGAGCAAATCGAAGAAGTTCCATCGGGCGGAGCAGTCGAAGCTCCTGGTATGCCTAAAACGGATATAAGTAAAGAATCTCAACCTTTAGCCCCTCATTTCGAATCTGAAAAGGTGGCATTTGCCGCTTCAAGAATAGCTTCAGAAGAAGCCCTTCCTGAAGTCTCTTTAGAAGAAACCCATTTTGTCTTCCCCGAAGAAGGTTCGGTCGTTGGGGAAGATTTCGAAATTGTACTGGTATTGGAAAACCCTGCAGAAAAAATCGAGATTAGCCTGGATGGCGAAGAAATTACTTATTATACAAAAACACCAGATTCGAATGTCATATATATAGGAAGTGATTCCTTACCGCCACTGGAAGAAGGATTTCATTACCTTTCAATAAAAACTCCGGAAGAAAAGGGCATCACTTTTTATAAGGAGGGATGATGTTTATTTTTCTATTATTATCTTTGGAACTACATATATTACCGAACCCTATCGAGGGTAAAGTGGGTGAAAAAATACCTTTTTCCGTCAAACTTTTGGATGATGAAGGGAAAATACTAAAAGCCAAATCGACGTTCAGCGTTACGCCTTCTTCCCTCGGGAAAATTCAGGGTGATTTCTTTATAGCAACCGAAGAAGGGAAAGGCGTATTGAGATGCAGAAGCAAAATAAATGGTAAATATGTGACCGGGTTCGCCTATATCCGGATAAGCGATACGGAAAGAGCGAAAATATTTCCATCGTTTGCAATTTTGCAAAAAGGAGAAAAAACAACATTCACGATCGCCGGCGGAAAAGTAAGGCAATGGAAATGTTTCCCTGTTAATATCGGAAACATTGAAAATGGCGTTTTTATTGCCCGAAACGCCGGTAAAGGCAGGGTGATTGCCGTTCTGGAAAACGGAGAGATAAAAACGGCATTTATAAGAGTAAAAGGGAAATTGAGCGACATTAAAATAAAACCACAGTTCAAAAGGGTAAAAACAGGAGAAACGGTACAATTCACAGTCGAAGGAACAGAAAAAGTAATATGGAAGGTCCAAGGGGAAAAGGTAGGAGAGATAAGCTCCTCAGGTTTATTTACTGCCGTATCTCCAGGAAAAGCAATCGTGATAGCAGAACAAAACGGCTATGAGGCGCGTGCTATTGTAATAGTAAGCGGTGAGGTGGGGCTTCGAATAATTCCCGAATCCGCAGAGCTTAAAACCGGAGAAACAGTACATTTCAAAGTCGAAGCTGAAGGATTCGGCAACATAAATGTTCCCGTACGCTGGGAAGTAATACCCAAAAGATGCGGAATCATACGAAAAGACGGCACGTTTATCGCCGGCAAAATACCCACGAAAGGCAGAGTCGTAGCCATCCTGCCTGAAAGATTCGGCAAAGGAGTTGCTTCTGCCGATATTTATATAAGCTCCGAATCAATGAAATCTTTGGAGATAATACCTTCTTTCAAGTATCTCGACAGCAATGATATTGGTCAGGAATTTCAGTTTAGAGTAACGGATGTACAAGATATTGCCTTACAATGGAAAGTAATACCGGAGGATCTCGGAACTGTCAATAATAACGGCGTCTTTATTCCAAGAAGACTTGGCGCAGGTGTAATAGTAGCCGAACCTAGGGCGGAAATCAACATCAGACCGGGAAAAGCATTCGTAGTTATAGGAGAACAAAGAGCAAGTTTAGGAGACGGCGGGGTTTACTTCGAAGACGTTTCTAGCAATTACAACGCTTCAATTAACACAACTGCACAGCAAGTAATAGAAGGGTTCAGAATACCTTTGTCATTAAATACGAATATCCCCGCTTATACAGTAACCTGGAGAGTAATTCCTCAAAGTGCAGGTAAAATCATTCTAAATCGGGAATTCGAGGCAAATAAACTTCCCGACGGAGTCAACGAAGCAAAAGTAAAAATAGTAGCAATATTGCACCGCGGGAGAAAAATACTGGCTATAACGACTAAGGATTTGACAATTTTAAAGAGACAATAAATATAGCGGCAAAGCCGCTAAAATGCAAAAATCAAATATCAAAATGAAAAATGACAAATCAAAATTCAAAAATGAATTGAAAAAAGTCACCACAGAACACACAGAGAACACTGAGCCACCCTCACAACGCATTTTCATTTTGTTTTTTTAAAATAAATCCTGTTAATCTTGTTAATCCTGTCAAATTTCGTGTGGGTTGTTGGGGAAAAAACAATAAAAGACTCTGTGCTCTCTGTGGTTTAAATATTTGGGTTAAGGGATAGGTGGGCTCCGTATTTTCTATTAGTGAAAATTTTGCATTTTTATTTGTCATTTTGCTTTTTAATTTTTGATATTTAATTTTCGAGGAAAACAAAATCAAGGGAATTCAAACCCCAAAGGACTGCAAGCGACTCTGTCCCATTTGTGCCGCGTACGCGGATTCTGCTTTCCCTTGACTTTATAAGTGTTAGGGATATATTTGCTTGTATGAAAGCAGGATATGTTTCAATCATCGGAAAACCTAACGTAGGCAAATCTACATTGTTGAACCGCCTGGTCGGTAGCCCGATTTCAATTATCACAAACAAACCTCAAACGACAAGGCACAGAATCCTCGGAATATGGACCAAAGAAGATAATCAGATTATCTTTGCAGATACACCCGGACAATTCGAACCGGGGAACGAACTGGAAAACGCAATGCAATACCAGATAAAGACGGCTATAAACGATGCCGACGTTATAATGGTAATGATCGACAATCGGGAACGGTCAGGTATATCGGAATCCCTTTTAACCGATTCCAAACCTCTTTTTTTAATAA
>Ga0315548_1001150_pt1 | contig 22986 bp, 24 predicted proteins | sample SalMarSW160110MG_2_FD_202540 | JGI IMG/M metagenome (GOLD analysis project Ga0315548, IMG submission 202540) | Salt marsh sediment microbial communities from the Plum Island Ecosystem LTER, Massachusetts, United States - Salt Marsh Sediment SW1601-110 ...
CACCTCTACCGCCTGGCTGGGCACGGTGGGGCACTGCAACTACGGCGCGGCCAAGGCCGGGCTGGTGGGGCTGACCCGGGCGGTGGCCCGGGAGGTGGGGAGGTACGGGGTGACCTGCAACGCCTACGCCCCCACCGCCGCCACCCGCTTTACCCTCAGTGACGAGATTGTGGCCGGCTTTAAAAAAAGATACGAGGCCGGGCTGATGACCAAAGAGAGATTTGAGGAATTGACCAACCCGCCCAGTCCGGAGACGGTGGGGCCGTTTATTGTTTACCTATGTACCGAGGAGGCCGCCGATATCAACGGGCAGGTTTTTGATGTCACCGGCGGCGATATCGCCATCTATTCCGAGCCGGTGAAGAAGAAGACCATCACCAAGAAAAAGGGACTGTGGACGGTGGAAGAGCTGATCGAGCAGGTGCCTAAAGTCCTGCTGGAGGGCTACAAGAACCCTTCGCCGGCCAAGAAGGACTGAAGGATTAAAACGGGGGCTTAAGCTTCTTTTTCCCCTTACCCATCAGCCGGGCATAGTAGGTGGAGGAGGTGTAGAGGGTGGCCAGGGGATTGTGGCCGGTGACTCTATCTTTTACTGCTATCACCGTCATCGGGCGCTGGCAGTAGTGAATAAACAGGGTATCGTGGCCGATGCAGAGCCCCAGCATTACCGCCAGGTCAACCTTCTCCGAGTTCAGGATTTCGGCCTGGGCGATGGGATTGCACATCGACTCCCAGTTTTCGGGGCCAGCTATCTTTTCCTCCGGTTTGATGCCGATGCTCTCCTTGGCCACCGCGCCTACCTTGCAGCAGACCGAGACGACCTCGAAGCCGTTGTTCTCCAGTATTTCGGTTAGAGTACGGGCCTCGTTCTGCAGGCCGACGCAGAAGGCCAGTCCCAGCTTCTTATAGCCGCACTTTTGGGCGAACTGGATTAGCTCTAAAATCCGGGGGTTCTTGGGCCTCAAGCCGTCGGGGAGGCGCTCGTAGCACTCGAACTCCTGTTTTGAAGCCTGCCGGGCGAACTCCTTTACCTCCGGCCTGGCGTACTCGGCGGTTGCCTTTTCGATGACCTCGGGCACGTTTTTCATAGGGCAGAAAGCCGCCAGCTTATCCATCGGGGGGGGCTGGCCGGCCTTGGTGGGGGAGTGGCAGTCCCCCTTGACGCAGCGGGCACAAGCTGGGCTTTTTCTGGTGGTCATCGCTTAAATCTCCTTTTTAGCCTGTTGGTGCCACTGCCGGCGGTTAAGCTCCATGAGTATGAAGTTATAGCCGTCCCGCTTGAGGTGGCCGCAGGGGGTGAAGCCGCACCTGGTGAAGCACTTCTGCGCCCGGGCGTTGTTGACCAGGGTCTTTAAGTAAATCCGATTGAGCCTGGTCTCCCGGAAAATAAGTTCGAGCAGGTTGGTAACGGCGTCGACGCCGTAGCCCTTGTCCCAGTAATTGCGGTTGCCGATCATAATGCCCAGCTCGGCTTCGCCCCGCTTGTTATTAATGGCGTAATAGGTACAGTTGCCGATGTGCTTGCCGTCTGTGGTCTCGATGGCGAAACGCTGCCGCCGGGCCGAGGGGTAGCGCAGCTCGGTGGCGTAGCGGGCCAGATACTCGGGGTAGCTCAGCGACAGCGGCGGGACGGCATCGAGCGCCGACAGCTCGGGGTTGGTCTGCCAGCTATAGTCGCTGCCGGCATCACCCAGCTTTTTTTCCCGCAGCCTGGTCTTACCTTGGCTAGTCATGCTAGTCTTCCGCGAAGTTTTCTATCTCCGAGAACAGCGGGTCCTCCTCGGCTTCCATCTGCGATAACGCTTCTTCGGCCGCCTTCTGAATGGCCTCGTCGGGATGGTTGAGGCACTTCTCCAGACAGCCCTTGGCCTCGGGGCCGCCTATCTTGCCCAGTGCCTGGATGGCCGCCAGCCGGACGTCGAGATCAGGGTCGTTGGCCAGCTCGCAGAGATAGGCAGCGGCTTCTTCCTCCCCCAGCTCACCGCAGGCACCGGCGGCTTCGTAGCGTATCTCGGTATCGGCGCTGGCCAGCTCCTTGATTAAAATGGGCAGCCAGGAGGTGTTGCAGCTCTTGCCCATGGCGAAAAGGGCGCTGATTTTAAGCTTATTATCGCCGCTCTGGTAGGCCTCGGCGATGGCTTTATTCATCTGGGGCAGGGTTAACGACGCCGCCGATTCCAGGGCACGGCGCTTGACCTCTACCGGCTTGTTATTATCGTTGATTACCGACAGCAGGCTTTTGGATATCTTGTCTTTATGGTTGGGGCGCAGTTTTTCCAGCTCGGCCAGCAAAGCAAACTTGCCCAGCGCCGTAGCCGCCGCCGCCTGAACCTCCTCCGAGCTGTCCTTCTCCAGCAGGTCAATGAGCGGCTCAATGAGGGACGCCTCCTCGTTTTCCCACAGGCCCTCGATGGCCTTGCTGCGTACCTCGGCGTCCTCGTCCTTTAACCGGCCTTTAAAGATTTCGTCAAAGTCGAGCTCAAAGTTGTCCTCGGCCAGCTCGACCAGACGGTACATTATCTGCCGCCGCCTTTTTAGCTCGATGGTGGGCCAGGCCTGCTCCAGCTGTTTCAGCCCGGCTGCGTTCAGGATGGACAGGTCGGTCAGCCACGAATCCGATAGCTTGGTATTCGGGTTAACCAGCTTGGCGATGGTCTGTTCCACGGGCGGCGGCAGGGCCGGTTCCATCGGCTAATCCTCCTCTTCCTCCGGCTGTTCCCAGATGGGCTGGGTAAAGTGGTCGATATAATCTTCCATGGCCTCGTCGGCCATCTGTTTCATCCTGTCGGCGGCCTCCCTGGCCACATCGGCCAGCTCGGTAATATCGATTTCAATATTCAGCATTTTTGTCAGCGCCCCCAGCACCGCCACCGCCGCCACCGGGTTCTGGATGCGGGTGGCGTACATCGGCACCTCGCCCAGCAGGCAGATGCCCTCGATGCCCCGCTCCTTGGCTACCCCCAGCAGCAGCCCGTTTAAGCCCGATATCTGCAGGTTGCCCTTCTGCACCAGGTCGTATTTGGCCAGCTCCGGGCTCATCTGCGGGCTGGTGACTACACCCCACACCCTCGATTGTTCGGTGTGGTGTATGCGGCTGAGGGCGGCGGCGCAGGTATAGACCCTTTTGGCCTTAAACCTCTCGGCGACATCGAGGACGCAGTTGGCCAGCTCGTAGCCTTTGGTTATGGGCTGGTCCTCGCCGATGAATAATATTATATCACTATCCCCGCCCTGGTTCTTCCAGTAGTAGAACTGGCTCTGGGGGAACTGCGGCTCCTCTACGATATTGTCCCTGGCCACCACTCCGATGGCGTCGAAGAAGACCGAGGGTTCGATTTCGCCCAGGTCCTTGAAGTCCAGCTTGCGCAGCAGATAGCTGGCGGCAATGATGGACACGTTGCCGATGCCGGGCCAGGAAGCCAGCATCACCGGCGATTTTAACCGGGGCCGGGCGAAGAGCCTGACTATTTCGTTCATGGCTTACCCCTTGGCCGCCACCGACAGGCGGGGGCAGTAGAGGGGTGGGGTGTAAAGCAAGCCGCCCACCCATTCCGCCTGGCTGCCGACGGCGCTGACCTCCTTGAGAACCTGATAGACGTTTCCCGATACCATGGTATTTTTCACCCTACCCACTATTTTACCACTTTCTACTTTATAACCTAAGAGGACATTGCCGCTGAAATCGCCGCCCAGGATGTTGCCCTGCTCGGCGCCCATGAGCTGTTCGATGACCAGCCCTTCTTTGATGTCTTTTACCATATCATCCATAGAGGTCTGGCCGGGGGCGATGATAAGGGTGCTGGGGGCGGGTGCCGGCAGGCCGCCGCCGCGGCTGCCGTTGCCGGTACTTCTGGTACTGGCTAAAGCGGCGGTCTGCAAATCATATAGAAAATTGGCCACAACGCCCTGCTCAATAAGGGGGGTGCGCTGGCTGGCGACGCCTTCGTCGTCGCAGGGGCGGCTGTGGGGGCGATAGGCCAGGGTGGGGTCGTCCCACAAAGATATTTTTGAGTCAAATACCTTTTGGCCCAGCTTAGTGCCGATGGGGGAAGCCCCCTGCAGTACCATCTTGCCGTTGAAGGCCATCACCAGGGAGGGGACTAAAGCGCTGGCCGCCCCGCGGGGGGTAAAGATTACCGGCAGTTGCCCGGTGGGCACCGGGGCCTGGTTTTTGGCCAGCTCCAGCTGCCGGATTACCACTTTAGCTATATCTTCGGGCCGGGTCAGGGGGTTACCGGAGCTCTGGCTTTCGCCGACAAAGAGCATATCGGTCCCCCGGATGAGGCTGCCGTAGATACCGATGCCGAAGATGCTTTTCCTGTATTCCGCCTGGCCGCCGCTTGAGTTTAAGAGCTTTACCGAGACAGTATCCTTGCTGACCATGGCCTCGCAGAGGATTTCCGGGGTATGGCCGGTAATCAGTTCGATCAGCTCCTGCCCCAGCTTATTCATTTCTTCGAGGGGGGTGGCCTCAACGGCGGGGTCAAAGATATCAATGGTGGGGTAGGAAACCCGGGGGGGAAGCTCGAATTTGGCGGGCATACCGAACCGGGCGGTCTCTACAGCGTTGTTTATCAGATTCTTAACGTCATCCAGTTCGGTAGTGGTGGCATAGCCCAGGCGGCCTTCTTTAATAATGCGTAAAGCCAGATGAGTGCTCTGCTTGCTCTGGATATGTTTCAGGCGGTTGGTCTCGAACTGCACCGAGGTCTCCTCGGCGGCGACAGTAAAGACCTCGGCGGCTTCGGCTACCTTTCTGGCTAAAGCCAGTATATTCTCCACTAGCAGCCTCCCACCAGGCACCGGCTGATTCGGATGTGGGGGCTGCCGTTGGAGACGGGGAGGGGGTATTGACCGCCCTTGCCGCAGCCGCCGCCCTGGTTCATGTCCAGGTCGCTAGCGATGGCGTCGATGTTATTGAGGGTGGTGAAGACATTGCCGGTGAGCACCACCGGCCTTAAAGCTTCGGCGATTCTGCCGCTGCGAATCATGTAGGCCTCCCCGGCGGAGAAGGTGAACATCTCCATGCTGGTGGTGCCGCCGAACCAGTTCCTGGCGTAGACGCCTTCTTTGATGCCGGCGATGATATCTTTAAAAGAGCTTTTGCCCGGCTCGATGTAGGTGTTGGTCATGCGGACGATGGGCGGGTAGCGGTAATTTATGGCACGGGCGTTGCCGGTGGGCTTCTCCCCCATCTTGGCGGCGGTCTCCCTTGAGTGTAGCCGCCCCACCAGCCTGCCTTCTTTAATAAGATAGGTTTTGCTGGCCGGAACTCCTTCGTCGTCGTATTTATAGCTGCCGCGCAGGCCGGGGCGGGTGGCGCTGTCGACGATATTAAGCTCTCCGGAGCCGAACCGCTTGCCCAGCACCATGACCTGGCGGAGGCGGTCGTCCTCATAGACGAAATCAGATTCGGAGAGGTGGCCGAAGGCCTCGTGGACGAAAACGCCGGCCAGCACCGGGTCTAGAACTACGGTGTATTCGCCGCCCTTTACCTGCGGGGCGGATAAAAGCTCTACGGCGTGTTTGGCCATCTCCTCCACCTCTTTATGGAGGCGGCGCATCGAGTCGAAATCACCTCTACTGCCCAGGCTTAAATTCGACTGCTGGACCTCGCCGTCACCGGCGGCCACCGCGCTCAGGCGCAGGTTGATATCCGTCCTCTGTTGCTGGATATGGCTGCCCAGCGAACTTAAAAATATGGTCTTCTGGTGGCTGTCGGCGTAGCCGATGACCGAGGTCTGGAGCCTGGGGGTGCCCCAGATGATTTCGTTATATTCGTCGAGGAGCTTTTTCTTTTCCGCCAGCGGTATGGCCAGCGGGCTGTCCTGTTTACTGGTTACCGTGTCGACGACGGGCTCGACGGGGGCGAGCTGGCTTTTTTCTCTGCCCACCAGCGTCGCCTGCTTTACCGCCAGCTCGATTCTCCGGGGGAGGTTGTCGAGGTCGTTAAAGCTGACGAAGCCCCAGCCGCCCTTTACCAGGGCGCGGATATTGCCGCCGACGGCGGCCGACTGGCCGGCGGACTCCAGTTCTTGGCCGCGGTAGGTGATGTGGCTGCGCTGGCTCTCTTCCAGGCGGGCCTCGATGTAGTCGGCTTTATATCTTTTAAGGATTTCAGCCAGCCGGGCGGCGGCGGTTTCGATATCGGGCATAACAAGAATAGTTTAACCAGACGCCAGTATGCCTGTCAATTAAAATTATTCGTGAATGCGGCTTAAATACCAGCCGCCGTCGGGCATATCCCGGTAGATATCACAGACCATGCCCTTGCTGGTCTTGACCATGAAATAGCTGCGGGTGACCTCCTTGCCCCACCACTCCTCGGACTTCTGCCAGCTCCGGTATACCTTGGTTACGCGCTGTTTCTCTCCGTTTCTAGCCAGGGTCAGGGGGGTACCCTTGACGTTCATCGTTACCTTCAGTTCCTCCGGTTTTTCCAGTATCTTGGCCAATTCTCTAACCTCCCTCTACTTATAACTTGCGTAACACGGCGATTACCTTGCCCTGAATCTCGACTTCTTCTGGTGAGAAGTACATCGGTTTCATCTCTTTGTTGGCCGGCTGCAATCTGATAAGGCCTTTTTCACGGTAAAATTTCTTTAAGGTTACCTCCTGCTGGGTTTTGAGCCAGACCGCCGCCAGCTCGCCGTCTTCTACCGTGCTGGTCTGCTGGATTAAGACGATGTCGCCATCATCAACAAAGGCGTCAATCAGAGAAGTGCCCTTTACCTTGAGGGCGTAGATGTCTTTTTTGCCCTGGGTCAGCTCGCCAGTGAGCTGGATTATCTCCTCGGGTGTCGCCGTCCAGCTATCGGGGGCGGGCACCGGTATCGGCTGGCCGGCGGCGATAGTGCCCAGCAGGGGAACGCGGGAGATGGCCTCCCGCGTTCTCTCCACCAGCTGGATGCTGCGGAATACCTCCGGGTCGCGGCGGATAAAGCCCTGCTCCTCCAGCATGTTCAGGTGGTACTGGACCACCGAGGGTGTGCTGATATTACACCCGCGGGCGATGTCCCTGACGGTGGGGGCGTAGCCCCGACTGTCCAGGAAGCGGCGGATGAAGTTAAGGATGCGCGACCGGGTATATGTTGCACGTGGCATTTTAACTCTTAATACATTTGTTTCAGGAACAAGTGTATCATAACGAGTGTGGGTTGTCAATAGTCAGTTCCAGTGGGTTCTGTTGAGCCATTGTATGTTCGGGTATGTTCCATTGAGGTGAAGTGTGGTCTATTGAGTTATGATACGTTCCGCTGAGGTGGCGTGTGTTATTATCTGGTATTGAATTGAGTTATAAAGAAGACGTGGGGAAAGCGCCCTTGCCACCAAGATACCGCAAAGAGTACAATATACGCCTTCATTACAATTGACAGCTTTAAAGCCATAATGCTAAAATTTAGTGGAAGCAGTGGTTGGGATTGGTTGGAACTAAGAAATTCGGAGCTTAGAGCATCCGCGGTCAGTAGGAGCCTGTTAGCCCACCGTCTGGCACGTCAGAGGCTAACGGTGAGTAGATAGAGCAAGTTATGCCAGATAAAAAGATAAATTGCGGTAGATTGCGCCCTCAGCATATCAGCTATTTCCTTTCTTTTATTAATCTTTCCTGTTATTACTGGTTACCCTAGTTAGCTTATTGCGCTCTCGCTGGGGAGAGAAGGCAAAAGTCCCGGTTGTTGTCAATTGAAAGGGGGTTAAAGATGGCTAAACCAAAGGTGGCTTTTTACTGGTGCGCTTCCTGTGGCGGCTGTGAGGAGACCGTGGTTGACCTTAACGAAGATATACTGAAGGTAGCCGATGCCGTGGATATCGTGCTCTGGCCGGTGGCGCTGGACTTCAAGCGCAAGGATATCGAGGCCATGCAGGACGGCGAAATAGCGGTGAGCTTTATCAACGGCGCGGTGAGGCTGGAAGAGCAGGAAGAAATGGTAAAGCTCTTGAGGCAAAAGTCACAGCTGGTGGTCGCCTTTGGCGCCTGCGCTCACCTGGGGGGAATTCCAGGGCTGGGAAACTTCTGGGACCGGGATTCCATCTTCCAGAGGGTGTATACCGAGGTCCCCACCGTGGACAACCCCGACAAGATTTTTCCCCAGCTGAAAACCGAGGTTAAAGAGGGTGAGCTTACCCTGCCCGAGTTCTTTGACACGGTAAAGACCCTGGACCAGACCATAGATGTGGATTACTATCTTCCCGGCTGTCCGCCGCCCCCCGATCTGATAATGGCGGCGGTTACCGCCATTCTGGAGGGCAAGCTTCCGGAGAAGGGGTCGGTGCTGGCGCCCAACAAGGCGCTGTGCGATACCTGCCCCAGGGCGGAATCCAAGCCGGATAAACTGGCTATTGACGAGGTGAAAAGACCCTGGCAGATAAAGATGGACCCCGAGAAGTGCTTCCTGGCGCAGGGGATAATCTGCATGGGGCCGGCCACCCGCACCGGCTGCGGCGAGACCTGCATTAAGGCCAACCAGCCGTGCCGGGGGTGCTTCGGCCCGCTGGACGGCGTCGTTGACCAGGGGGCCAAAGCCCTGTCCATGGTCGCCTCGATACTGGGAGTTGAGGGTGAAGAGACCATGAGCGAGGAAGAGGTCAAGAAGCTGATTGACAATATTGCCGACCCGGCCGGGACGGTCTATAGATTTAGTCTGGCTTCTTCTCTGCTGAGAAGAAAGAGAATGGAATAGGAGGGTGGCATGAAGAAGATAACCATCGACCCGATAACCAGGCTTGAGGGACACGGCAAGATAGAGGTATTCCTCAACGACGAGGGGAACTGCGAGCGGGCCTGCCTGCAGATTCCCGAGTTGAGGGGGTTTGAGAAGTTCTCCGAGGGCAGAGCCGCCGAGGAGATGCCCCGAATAACCACCATGATATGCGGCGTCTGTCCCACCGCCCACCACATCGCTGCCACCAAGACCCTGGACGACCTGTTCAAGGTAGAGCCGACATCGGCGGCCAAGAAGATAAGGGAACTGATGTACAACGCCTTCACCGCCGAAGACCATATTCTGCACTTCGTATTTTTGGGCGGTCCCGACTTCGTCGTCGGGCCGACGGCACCGGCGGCGGAGAGGAACGTGCTGGGCGTTATCGGCAAGGTGGGACTGGAGGTGGGGGGCAAGGTCATCGAGATGCGCAAGCGGATGAGGAACGTGATGCGGATAATCGGCGGCAAGCCGGTTATGCCCACCTGCGGCCTGCCCGGCGGCGTATCCAGGCAGATTACCGAGGAAGAGAGAAAGACCATTATCGAGGCCGGGGAGTACGGCGTCGAGTTCTGCCAGGTTGCCCTCGGGCTTTTCGATGACGTGGTGCTCAAAAATAAAGACTACGTTGACCTGATTACCGGCGATGTCTACTCCCATAAGACCTACTACATGGGTCTGGTTGACGAGAATAACAAAGTAAATTTCTACGACGGCCTGATAAGGGTGGTCGACCCCGATGGCAAGGAATACGCCAAGTTCAAAGTCCAGGACTACCTGGACCACATCCGGGAGCACGTCGAGCCCTGGACCTACGTGAGATTTTCCTTCCTCAAGAACGTGGGCTGGAAGGGCTTTGTCGACGGCAAGGAGAGCGGCGTTTACCGGGTGGCACCATTAGCTAGGCTTAACGCCTCCGACGGCATGGCCACGCCGCTGGCCCAGGCCGCCTACGATAAGATGTACTCGACGCTGGGGGGCAAGCCGGTGCACAGCACCCTGGCCTTCCACTGGGCGCGGCTGGTTGAAGCGCTCTACGCTGCGGAGAGGGTGCTGGAGCTGGCCAAAGACCCCGAGATTACCTCGGACGATATCGTTAACCTGCCCACCGAGACCCCCAGGGAGGGGATAGGGGTGGTGGAGGCGCCCCGGGGCACCCTTATCCACCACTACCAGACCGACGAGAAGGGAATCCTGACCAAGGTCAACCTGATTGTGGCCACCCAGAATAACTCGGCGGCGATTAACATGTCGGTGGAGAAGGCGGCCAAGGCGCTGATAAAGAACGGCGACGTTCCCGACGGGATTCTGAACATGATTGAGATGGCCTTCCGGGCTTACGACCCCTGCCACGCCTGCGCCACCCATTCCCTGCCGGGGAGAACTCCCTTAGAGCTGAGCGTCTTTGATTCTAAAGGGACGCTGGTCAAGAGACTGGAAAGGTAACCTGGCTTAAGTAGCCAGCGTTTAAATAGTGTTACCATATAAGGAGGTGGGTTGTGAAGGAGAAGGTGGAAGCGGCTTTAGCTAAAATAAGACCGGCGCTGCAGGCCGACGGCGGCGATGTTGAGCTGGTGGGGGTGGACGGTGGGGTGGTCAAGGTGATCTTGAAGGGTGCCTGTGCCGGCTGTCCGATGTCTACCATGACCCTTAAACAGGGGATTGAACGGATACTCAAGGAAGAGATCCCCGAAGTCAAGGAGGTGGTGGCGGTTTAGCCGCCGGTGATAGAAAAATGCCGATATACGAGTATGTCTGTTCCGATTGTGAGCAGAAATTCGAGCTGCTCAAACCCATGAGCCAGGCGGGCGAGGGCGTGCCCTGCCCCAAGTGCGGCGGTAAAGCCGGGCGGGTGCTTTCCCGGTTCTGCAGCTGCTCCGACGGCTCGCCTGATTTTAGTGGAGGCAGCAGTTGCAGCAGTTGCTCGACTGACAGCTGCAGCACCTGCTCATTATAAAAAGGATAGTGAGATAGATGGCAGAGCCGGAAGAAAGCCTTTCCTGTCATGTCTGCGGTGAGACGCTGGAATGCCCCAAGGGGCAGCCTCCCTGCCATGCCCTCGAGGGCTGGTTTACCGTGTCCTGCTGGGAGGGGCCGGGGGAGGTGACTCAGTACAGCTTCTGCTCCCTGGGCTGCCTTAAGTCCTGGGTGGACGGGGAGCTGCCCGATATCCCCGAGGTGTTTCTGGAGTCTTTTGGAGAGGATAAGAGCTAAAAGAGCATGAAAACCCTTATTCTGGGGTTCGGTAACCCCATCTTGAGCGATGATGTCGTCGGCATCAGGATAGCCGAAGAGCTGAGGGGGAAGTTCCCCGATATAACCGTCGAGGCTACCAGCGAGGCCGGGCTGGCCATACTGGATGAGGTTACCGGCTACGACCGGCTGATTATTATCGATTCTATTAAGACGGGAAAGGGGAAACCGGGGGAGCTTTATAAGCTTGAGCTTGATGACTTAATGCCCCGGTCGGATTTCTCTTCCTCTCACGGGCTGGATATCGCCACCGCCTTCAAGCTGGGGGAAAAGCTGGGCTACCCCATGCCGGGGCAGGTGAGTATCTACGCCGTGGAAGTCAAGGATAATACCACCTTCGGGGAGGAATGCACCCCGGAGATAGCCCAGAGTATATCGTTGATCGTCGGTCAGATAATAAAGGAGGAAAGGCTATGTCAAAGTTCGAGCCCAAAATCCTAGTTTTTTGCTGTAACTGGTGTTCCTACGCCGGCGCCGACCTGGCCGGTACCTCCAGGCTGAAGATAAAGCCCAATTTCCGGGTAATCCGCACCATGTGCTCGGGCCGGCTGGACCCCGCCTTTGTCTTTCACGCCTTCGCCCGGGGCGCCGACGGCGTGCTGGTAGCCGGCTGCCATCCCGGTGACTGCCACTACAGCAGCGGCAACTACAAGGCCAGGCGGCGGGTGAGCCTGCTTAAGAACGTGCTCCCCCAGATGGGGATAGAGCCGGAAAGATTGAGGCTGGAGTGGATTTCGGCCTCCGAAGGAAACAAGTTCCGCGATACCGTCAACGAGTTTATCGACCAGATAACCCAGCTTGGCCCGCTTCACGGCAATGGCACGGGTAGGGTGAAGAAGGGGGAGGCGGTCGAAGCCAAGGGTAGCTAGAGACGGAAAAGTTAGCTAGAGACTAGAAAGGGTGCTATTTTGAGCCAACCAGTCGCCGAGCCGAAACCAGCCGTTAATATCAACGAGGACTACTGCAGCCGCTGTACTATCTGCGGCTCTCTCTGCCCCTATGACGCCATAACCAAGGACCACGATAACAACATAATGGTCCTGGATATAGAGAAGTGCCAGGTCTGTGGTATCTGCTACTCCGCCTGTCCCGCCAAAGCCATCGATACCATCTACTACAGCAGCGGCTCCCTGATGAAATACCTGGAGAAGGCTAGGCCGCAGTATAAAAGCGATAACCTGGTCATCATGTGCAAGGGCAGCGCCCCCGACTTCAGCGAGGTGGGCAAGCTGTTCGGTGTAAAAGACTTTATCCCGCTATCCGTGCCCTGCGTGGGGCGCATTTCCGAGGACCTGCTACTGGGAGTGCTGGCCGATGGGATAAAGAAGATTGATATCCTCGCCTGCGACGAGGACTACTGCCGCTTTCACCGGGGCAGCCCGCTCACCGGGCGCCGTGTCATGGCCCTAAACCGCATGCTGGAGCAGCTTGGCTACGGCCCGGAAGCCATCACCCTGAAGCGGAACAGCCTGAAGGTAACGGTGGATAAAGACCTCTGCATCGCCTGCGGCAACTGCGTCTACTACTGCCCCTATGATGCCCCCAAACTGGAGAGCGTGGGGGGGATAAGCTTTGACCTGGACGCCTGCCGGGGCTGCGGCCTCTGTGTCGCCCTCTGCCCGGCCTTTGCCCTCGACCTGGATAACTGGGAGAGGGACCGAATTTCAGATTTGATTCCGCAGTTGCTGGCCGAGGTGAAACCGCCTAAAATCCTGGTCTTCCGCTGCCAGTGGGCGGACTATCCGCCCTTAAACGGGGATATGAGCCCCAATATCGGCACCATAGAGCTGCCCTGCGCCGGACGGGTCGAGGCCTTTCATATACTGGAGGCAATACAGAACGGCGCCGACGGCGTTATGGTGGTGGCCTGCTCCGAGGATGACTGCAAGCAGGAGAAGGTCAGCGCCAGGTCCGAGCACGTGGTGGCCAACATAAAGGGAAAATTAGACCAGATAGGCCTCGGCGATAAGCTCCAGTTCGCCTCGGTCTCCCCCCGCTATCCCGGCCAGGTGGAGGAGAAGGTACGGGAGTTCCGCCAGAGCCTGCAGGGGGCTAAAAAAGGGGCCAAGAAGGGGGAAACAAAATGATTGTAACCACGCTTAAACCCCTCGATGAGATTTTAGAGTCCATATCTCCCTACCGCAAGATACTGATTGCCGGCTGCGACGGCTGTACCCAGCCGCCCAGGGGCAAAAGGGAAGTCAAGACTTTAAAGCAATTACTTGAGCTGGCCGGCCAGCTTAAGGGTAGAGAATTTGAGTTTAAGGTAACCTCGGTGGTCAAGCAGTGCGATTCCGTCCTGACCGTTTCGGCGATAAAGCCCTATGTGGAGGACGTGGAAGCCGTGCTCTCCCTGGCCTGCGGGGCCGGGCCGCAGACCGTGGCCGAGTTCTTTCCCGATATTCCCGCTATCCCGGCGCAGAACTCCCACTTCATCGGCAGGGACGACCGGGAGGGGGGCAACCTGGATGATAGCTGTTCCGCCTGCGGCGACTGCATCCTGGCCCTTACCGGCGGTATATGCCCGGTTACCCGCTGCTCCAAGGGACTGCTAAACGGCGCCTGCGGCGGCGCCAGCAACGGCAAGTGCGAACTCGACCCGAATAGGGACTGCGCCTGGGAGCTTATCTACGAGCGCCTGAGGCGACTGGGCAAGCTGGACCTCATCAAGAAGTTTACTCCCGCCAAGGACTATTCGGCAAGCGGTTGGAGGGTGACTCCGTAGCAGTGGGGTAGGCCGATGGTGCTGACCGGAGCGGGGAGACTGGCGAGGATAAGGGTGCGGGGGGTGGTGCAGGGGGTCGGCTTCAGGCCCTTTGTCTACCGACTGGCTCATCGCTATAATCTCAACGGCTGGGTGCGCAACACCTCGGGCAGCGTTGACATCGAGGTGGAGGGAGCCGAGAAGGCGGTACGGAATTTCCTCAGCGACCTCGAAGACAAAGCCCCGCCCGTTGCCCGCATCGAGAGCATCGAGGCTACCTTTCATACCCCCAGGGGCTATACCGGATTTCAGATTGAGCCGAGCCTGAGCCGGGGAGGGCAGTACCAGCTGGTTTCGCCGGATATCGCCACCTGCGATGATTGCAAAGAGGAGATTTTTTCAAGCGATGACCGCCGCTTCGGCTACCCCTTCACCAACTGCACCAACTGCGGGCCGCGCTTTACCATCATCGAGGATATCCCCTACGACCGCCCCAAGACCACCATGCGCAAGTTCAAGATGTGCCCCCGTTGCCAGCGGGAGTACGACGACCCCCTCGACCGGCGCTTTCACGCCCAGCCCAACGCCTGCCCCGACTGCGGGCCCGGTTTGGAGCTGGTTGATAGTGAGGGCAGGACGGTTGAAAGCAAAGATGTTATTAGAAAAGCCAGCAAATTGCTCAAAGAGGGGAAAATCCTGGCGGTGAAGGGGCTGGGGGGCTTCCAGCTGGCCTGCGACGCCACCAGCCAGGAGGCAATAAACATTCTGAGAGACAGAAAGAGAAGACCCTCCAAGCCGCTGGCGGTGATGATGGCTACCATAAAAGAGATTGAAAAGCACTGCCTGGTATCCAAAGAAGAGAAAGAGCTTTTGGAGTCTCCCCAGTGCCCCATTGTGCTGCTGCGCTGGAAAAAGGGTTCTAGTATATCATCGGCGGTTGCCCCCAATCTAAAGTATCTTGGGGTGATGCTGCCCTATACCCCTCTGCACCACCTTTTATTAAGAGAAACCGGCCTGCCGCTGGTGATGACCAGCGGCAACCTGAGCGAGGAGCCTATCGCCAGTGACAACGACGAGGCCCTGAGAAGATTAAGGGGCATCGCCGACTATTTCCTGCTCCATAACCGCGATATCTACGCCCGCTACGACGACAGCGTCTATATGGTCGAGGACGGCCAGCCGATGGCAGTGAGGCGGGCGCGGGGCTACGCCCCCTATCCTGTATTTCTGCCTTTTAAGGTGAAGCAGATTTTAGCCTGCGGCGCCGAGGACAAGAATACCTTCTGCCTGACCCGGGACGAGCACGCTTTCTTAAGCCAGCACATCGGCGACATGGAGAACGAGGAGACGCTGGAGCACTTCGAGAATACCATCCAGCTTTATAAAAAGCTGTTCCGCATAGAGCCGGAGATTATCGCCTACGATATGCACCCGGAATATCTGGCCACCAAATACGCTGTTGAAGCGGGGGCGAGTTCGAGTTTAAAACTGGTGCCGGTACAGCACCACCACGCCCACATCGCCGGCTGTCTGGCCGAGAACGGGGTTAAAGATAAAGTTATCGGGGTGGCCTTTGACGGCACCGGCTACGGCACTGACGGCACCCTCTGGGGTGGCGAGTTCCTGCTGGCCGACTGGAAGGATTTCGAGCGGGTGGGGCATTTTGAATATGTGCCTTTGCCGGGTGGGGCGGCGGCCATAAAGAAGCCCTACCGCCTGGCTCTGAGCTATCTCTATACCCTGCTGGGCGATGATTTTAGCCTGGAGGGCCTGCCGCTGGGCGATATTAAGACGGCTGAAATAGAGATAATAAAGCAGCAGCTGAAGCGGAAGATAAATTCTCCTTTGACCTCCAGCGCCGGGCGGCTCTTTGACGCCGTTTCCGCTCTGGTTGGGGTTAGGGGGGAGATAGACTACGAGGCGCAGGCGGCCATCGAGCTGGAGATGCTGGCCCCCGATAAAATCGATAAAGCGGGGGCTTACCCCTTCTCCATCGAGGTGGAGGGGGGAATGAGGGTGGTTAAACTGAAGGAGTTGCTGGCGGGGGTGGTTGGGGATGTCAGGAACAAAGTGCCGACACCGGAGATATCGCTTAAGTTTCATCGTACTATGGCTAATATAACTGTTGAGATGTGCAAATTGATAGCCGAAGATAGCGGGATAAAGCGGGTGGGCTTAAGCGGCGGTGTCTTCCAGAACCGGTTATTGCTTAAGCTGGCTGTAGCCGCTCTAAGGAGAGAGGGCTTCGAGGTGCTCAGCCACCGCCTGGTGCCGGCTAACGACGGCGGCATCTCGCTGGGGCAGGCGGTAGTTGCTAATTTTGCCGATATTTGAGAGAGTTAAGGAGGAGGGATTAGCCTGGTTTTTAGAAGGCGTTTTATTTCCCACCCTCCCACCCATAGAGGTTAGACCTCTATTAACTCCTTAAAATAGGGGTCAGGAGAGCTTCTCTTGCCCCGCCTTACAGAAGTGGGGCTGCTATCAAATCCTTTTTGGGGTGGGGAGGAAGGGAAGTATAAGAGGGGCGAAGCCCGTTTTGGGCGGGTGGGTATGGGAAGATAGACAACTGTTAAAAGAGGGGAGAAAAGAAAGTGAAGAAAACGAATATTAGAAAATTACCCATGCTCTTCCCCCACGCCGCGGTGCTGGTCGGCGCCGACGTTGACGGCCAGTCTGACTTTGTCGCCGTGGCCTGGGTTACTATAGCCTGCGGCACCCCTCCTCATATTGCTATCGCCCTGAACCACGTCCGCCACTCCCTTAAGGGCATAAGACAGAACATGACCTTCTCGGTCAACATCCCCAATAAGGCTATGTTCAAGGAGACCGACTACTGCGGTCTGGCCACCGGCGCCAAGACCGATAAAGTCCAGGACTGCAATTTCAGGGTTTTTTACGGCGAGGTGGCCAATGCCCCCTTTATTGAGCAGTGCCCGGTAAATATCGGCTGTAACGCCGAGCATATCATAAGGCTGGGCAGCCACTACCTGATTGCCGGGGCGGTCAAGGAGATTCTGGTCTCCGACGACTGCCTGGTTGAAGGCAAACCCGATGCCACCAAAATCGAGCCCTTTTATGTTGTAACCACCCCGGCCTTAACCTATTATGGTCTCGGCGAGCCTCTGGGGCCGGCCTTCCGCATCGGCAAGGAGATTAAACACGTCGAGGACGACTGGGACAGACAGCGGGCGAAGTGGAAGGATTAAATTATGTGTCTGGCGATTCCAGTATTAATCAAATCAATAGACGATAAAGAGGCCGAGGCCGAGGTTGGCGGCATAACCCGCCGCATCAGCCTCTGGCTTACCCCCGAAGCTAAAGTCGGGGACTACGTGCTGGTCCACACCGGCTACGCCATCAACGTCCTCGACCGGGAACAGGCCGAAGAGACCCTGTCGCTTTTAAGAGAGATAGCCGAGGCCGAGGAGGCGGGGTGAAATATATCACTGAATTCCGGCGCTCGGAACTGGCTGAAGGGCTGATATCCCACATTCGGCACGGCTCTAAGACCCATGCCCGTTTCATGGAATTCTGCGGCGGCCACACCGTGACCATCTTCCGCTACGGCATCCGCCAGGTGCTGCCCGAAACCATTGAGATGGTATCGGGGCCGGGCTGCCCAATCTGCGTCACCGCCAACGCCGACCTGGACAAGGCCATTGCTCTGGCTAAAATTCCGGGGGTGATTATCGCTACCTTCGGCGATATGCTCAAGGTGCCGGGCAGCCGTTCCAGCCTGCAGAAGGCCAAGGCCGAGGGCGCCGAGGTATATACCGTCTATTCCACCATGGACGCCCTGAAAGCCGCCGGGGACAACCCCGATAAAGCGGTGGTATTTCTGGGCATCGGCTTCGAGACCACCGCCCCCACCGTGGCCGCCTCCATACTGCAGGCGGAGGAGGAGGGGATAAAGAACTACTACGTGCTTTCTTTACATAAACTATGTCCCCCGGTAATAAGGACGCTGCTTGATGCCGGCGAGGTCAAGCTCGGCGGGCTGGTCTGCCCGGGGCACGTCAGCACCATCATCGGCTCCCACCCCTGGGAGTTTATCGCTAACGAATACGGCATACCCTGCGTCGTCTCCGGCTTTGAGCCTTTAGATATACTGCAGAGCGTGGACATGCTGGTGGAGCAGGTGGAAAAAGGTGAATCTAAGGTGGAAATCGCCTACCGGCGGGGGGTGCGCCCCGAGGGCAACCGGCAGGCTCTAAAGCTCATGGAGCAGGTCTTTGAGCCCGCCCCCGCCCGGTGGCGGGGAATCGGGGAGGTGGCCGACAGCGGCCTGAAGCTGAGAGAGAAATACCAGCGCTTTGACGCTGAGGCTAAATTTACTATTGAGCCGGGGCCGACCTTAGAGCCGGCGGGCTGTATCTGCGGCGAAATCCTGCGCGGCGTCAGGACGCCGGCTGACTGTCCCCTTTTCGCTAAAACCTGCCTGCCGGAAAGCCCGGTGGGGCCGTGTATGGTCTCCGCCGAGGGCAGCTGCTCGGCCTACTATTCCTATGGAGAAGGCCTTGGAGGATAAGGTTCTGCTGGCTCACGGCGGCGGCGGCAAGCTGGCCCACGACCTGGTCGAGAAGAGCTTTGTCAAAACGCTGGCCAATCCTTTTCTGGCCAGGCTGGACGACTCGGCCGTTTTTAATTTAAGCGGGCGGCTGGCCTTTACCACCGACAGCTACGTGGTCAGCCCCATCTTTTTCCCCGGCGGCGACATCGGCAGGCTGGCCGTCTGCGGCACGGTCAACGATTTGGCCATGAGCGGGGCCAGGCCGCTGTATTTAAGTCTGGCCTTTATTATTGAAGAGGGGCTTTCTTTAGCTGAGCTGGAGCAGGTCGTAAACTCGGTGCGGTTGGCGGCCGGGGAGGCGGGGGTGGAGATTGTCACCGGCGATACTAAAGTGGTGCCCCGGGGCAGCGCCGACAAGCTTTTTATCAATACCGCCGGCGTTGGTTTAATACCGGAGGGGGTTGATATCGGTGGGGACAGGGCGCAGCCGGGGGATAAGGTTATTTTAAGCGGGGCTATCGGCGACCACGGCATCGCCGTTATCAGCCAGCGGGAGGGCTTGAGCTTTGCCACCACGCTTAAGAGCGACTGCGCCCCCCTCGGTGGACTGGTGGCGGAAATGCTGGAAGTGAGCCGGAATATCAACTGCCTGCGCGACCCGACGCGGGGCGGGCTGGCCACTACCCTGAACGAGCTGGCCAGTCAGTCCAAGGTGAGTATAAGGATTGAAGAGAAGAATATTCCGGTGCGGGAAGAAGTGCTGGGCGCCTGCGAGATGCTGGGCTTCGACCCGTTGTATGTCGCCAACGAGGGCAAGCTGGTGGCCATAGTCCCGGATAAAGACGCCGATAAAATTCTCAAAGTTATGGAAAAGAATAAGTATGGGAAAGAGGCTGTTATTATCGGGGAGGTGGCGGCGGAAAAGCCGGGGCGGGTGGTAATGAAGACGGTGCTGGGGTCGCACCGCATCGTGGATATGTTAGTTGGCGATTTATTGCCGAGGATTTGTTAGCATGCACGAGCTGGCGATTACGCAGAGTATGCTCGATCTGGTCCTCAAGCAAGCCGAGGAGGCCGAGGCTGAGAAAGTAGGTAAAATCAACCTGGTTATCGGGGAGATGACCGGGGTGGTGGGGCGGTGCGTCCAGTTCTATTTTGATTTCTTAAGCAAGGGGACGCCGGCGGAGGGGGCGGCGCTTAACTTCAAGGTTATTCCGACCACGGCCAGGTGCCGGGACTGCCATGAAGAATTTAAGCTGGGGGAGTTCGACTGGACTTGTCCCCACTGCCAGAGTAATAATATAGAGATTACCGGCGGCAAGGAACTCTTCGTCGAGAGCATCGAGGTGGAATAGATGGAAATCAAGGTGGTCAAGGATATCCTGGGGGCTAACGAGCAGATAGCCCGCAAAAACCGGCAGCTTTTTGACAGCAACAGGGTCTTCGTGGTCAACGTGATGGCCTCGCCGGGGGCGGGCAAGACCAGCGTCATCATGGAGACCATCAAGCGGCTCAAGGGGAAGACCAGAGTCGGTGTGGTTGAGGGCGACATCAGCTCCAGCCTGGATGCCGAAGCCATCAGCAAAGAGGAGGTGCCCGTCGTCCAGATAAATACCGGCGGGGAGTGCCACCTCGACGCCAATATGACCGCCACCGCCCTGGGCGATTTGCCCTTGAAGGATATCGACCTGCTGCTTATCGAGAACGTGGGCAACCTGGTCTGCCCCGCCGAGTTCAGCCTGGGAGAGGACCTGAGGATTTTGATTTCGAGCACCCCCGAGGGCGACGACAAGCCCTTTAAATACCCCCTGATGTTCCACGAGGCCGACGTCGTGCTTATCAACAAGATTGATTTGCTGCCCTACCTCAAGTTCGATGTTGACGCCTTTAGCAAGACGATAAAGGGGATAAACCGGAAGGTGGAAATCTTCCCCGTATCCTGCACCACCGGCCAGGGGATTGATGAGTGGGTTGACTGGATTTTGGGGCGGATGGGCCAGAAATAAAATATACCCCCGGGGGTATCCGTTTTAATTGACAATAGCTGGTCAAATTTGGTAAATTGTATCATCGCTGTATCTTTTCCGTTGACTATATATCGCTAAATAGCCGACTGAGGGTCACGACCTTGATTTCTACCTCTCTACTGTAAAGGCCCCAGCGCAATTCGCCAGACAGGAGGTTACCGACGTGACTGTAAAAACGAAGCTTCGGGACATAGTGGGGGCGGAAAATTTCTCCGACGACCCTGAAGTCCTCAAAAAATATTCCACAGATTTCAGTCTGGCGCCGGCCGGCGTGCCCAACTACGTGGTCAAGCCCAAGACAGCCCAGGAAGTGCATAAGATTGTCCAGCTGGCTAACAAGAGCCGGCTGCCGGTGGTGCCGGTAAGCTCATCGGTGCACTTTAACGGGGCGGCCATCCCCAAGCAGGGCGGCGTCATCGCCGACTTGACCCGGATGAACCGCATCCTGGAGATTGACGAGTTTAACCGGCGGGTGCGGATGGAGGCCGGGGTGACCTGGGAGAAAGCCACCAAGGCACTGGCCAAGAAGGGCTACCGGCTGATGATGCCGCTGGCGCCCCACCCGATGCGCTCGGCGGTTATCGACCACCTGGAGAGGGAGGTCATCACCAACACCGTCTACGACTACGGGGAGCCGCTGCAGAGCATGGAGGTGGTCTGGCCCACCGGCGAGATTTTCCGCACCGGCTCGGCCAGCGTGGCCGGCTACCCCGATTCGCCCTCCAAGGGGGCCAACCCCTCGGGGCCGGGTCTGGACTTTTACCGCTTGCTCCAGGGCGCCCAGGGGACGATGGGGATAGTGACCTGGGCCAACCTTAAGATTGAGTACCTGCCGGCTATGGACCGGGTGCTCTTCGCCCCGGTTGACGACCTCGGCTATACCATTGATTTCCTGCACCGGATACTAAAGCTAAGAATAGGCCAGGAGTGCCTGCTGCTGGATAACACCGACCTGGCGGCCCTGGCCGCCGAGAACTGGCCCGATGATTTCGAGAACTTAAGGGCGACCCTGCCCCCCTGGACCCTCGTTCTGGTATTAAGCGGCATGGCCCGGCGCCCTGAAGAGAAGCTCCAGTATGAAGAGAATATGCTTAAGGATATCATCAAGAATGAATTTTCCGAAATTCAGCTCGACGACAACCTGCCCGGTTTCCCCGGCATGGGCCGTAAGCTGCTGCCCTTGCTGCGCCAGCCCTGGCCCAAGAATACACCCTACTGGAAGAACCGCTACCTGGGGGGCTGCCAGAGCATCTTCTTCATCACCCGGCCGGCGATGGCACCCCAGTTCATCGATTTGATGGAGGAAATAGCCGCCCAGTACGGCTACCCCGTCGACGACATCGGCGGCTATATCCAGCCCATTGAGCACAACCGTGCCTGCCAGGTGCAGTTCGACATCTTCTACGACCCCACCAGCGAGGTTGACCTGGAGCTGGTGCGCAGCCTCTACCGCGACGCTATCAGTGTCTTGGCCAGCGAGGGCGCCCTCTTTACCCGGCCCTACGGCGAGCTGGCTGACCTGGTCTATGAGAGCGCCACCGGCTACGCCACCGCCCTGCGACGGGTGAAAAAGGTATTTGACCCCAACAACATCATGAACCCCGGGAGTTTGTGCTACTAGGGAGGATAAAGATGCTCAAAGGCAAAGTTAGTCTGGATGTAACCAACCTGGATAATTTCGAATACGATATGAGCAAGTGCATCAAGTGCAAGGGGTGCTACTGGGTGGACCACATCTATATGTCCGGAGTAAATTTCAGCACCCGGTGCCCCAGCGCTACCCGCTATATGTTCGATTCCTACGGCGCCTACGGCAAGATGAGAATCGGGCTGGCCATGCTCGAGGGGAGGATGGAATACTCCGACGAACTGCTCAAGACGCTTTACGCCTGTACCCTCTGCGGCGCCTGCGATGTCGGCTGCAAGCGCAACCTCGACCTGGAGATAGAGCTTTCCCTGGAGGCGCTGCGGATAAAAGCGGTCAAGGACGGTAAGGGGCCCATGCCCGAGCACAAGAAGGCTGCCAAGAAGATAACCGAAAAGCACAACCGCTTCGGCTCGCCGCACCAGAACCGCAACAAGTGGCTTACCAAGGACATCAAGGTTGCCAAGAAGGCCGATGTGCTCTACTTCGTCGGCTGTTCGGCGGCCTACGCCAACCCCGAGATAGCTAAAGCCACCGCCAAGATACTCAACGCCGCCGGCACCCCCTTTATGCTCATGCCCGACGAGTGGTGCTGCGGCAATATGCTCTATTCGGTGGGGATGATAGATGAAGCCAGAAAGCTAGCCAAGCGCAATGTTGAGGCGGTAAGAAAAAGCGGCGCCAAGACCCTGCTGGTCAGCTGCGCCGAGGGCTACCGAATGTGGAAGGTGGACTATCCCAAGGTGCTCGGTATATCTACCGACGACCTGGGCTTTAAGGTGGTGCACCTGACCGAACTGGTTGATGAATTAATCAAGCAGGAGGCGCTTAAACTGACCAAGCCGCTTGATATGCGCCTGACCTACCACGATTCCTGCAGCCTGAGCCGCCTGAGCGAGCCGTGGACTCCCTGGAAGGGGGAGCGGGGGCAGTGGGGCATGGTCAGCCCCGGTCTGGAGCGCCGGCGTGGCTCCGGCGGCGTTTACCAGCCGCCCAGAGATATTTTGAAAGCTATCCCCGGCGTGGAGCTGGTGGAGATGATACGGATGAAGGAGAACGCCTTCTGCTGCGGGGCGGGGCGGGGTACCCAGGAGGCCTTCCCCGACTTTGCCGCCTGGGCCGCCGAGCAGAGGCTCTTCGAAGCC
>Ga0315548_1001151_pt1 | contig 22986 bp, 22 predicted proteins | sample SalMarSW160110MG_2_FD_202540 | JGI IMG/M metagenome (GOLD analysis project Ga0315548, IMG submission 202540) | Salt marsh sediment microbial communities from the Plum Island Ecosystem LTER, Massachusetts, United States - Salt Marsh Sediment SW1601-110 ...
CAGGCTTATGAGAGTATGCGATATCAGGTCATATTGGAAATCGACGACAAGGATATCAAGACCGAAGAGTGTCGCAGAGAGGTTGTTTACAATTTTCCAAGGGAATTCGTCAGTGAGGGTGATATTGTACTGAATCAGACCCCTGTACAGGCCCGTTTTAAGCTGGTACCTATATCTCCAGAGACGGAGTAACCCTGTCCTGCTTGCCCTGCCATTTAGGGCAAAGCGGGGAGCGTAGTCGAAGGATTAGCCGGTGCTGAAGAAAGCTATCACGGCCTCGACGGTCATCTCCACCATGCAAATGCGAAGATTGCCGCTCTGGTTCCAACGGGAGTTAAATCTTGCTGTTGGTGAAGGGCACTTAGTTTCTTCAGTTTAATTCTGTTGTGTCATGTCGGGGATGGTTTTTCTTGCTTTTGCGACAACGACAAAGGCCGTATAAGTAAGAAATATCGCAAGAATTATGAGTATAACGTTTATTGCGGCAAGCATAATGTTGGGCTTCTCGGCGGAAACAAACCCGTACGTGTTATAGACCAGGGCGCCGAGCGTAGTTGCGAGCATGATGACAGCTGGTATGGCTGTGAAGAGAAACCTGCGCTTGCGGAGTAAAAGATACACACTTGCGACAATAAGAACAACGCTGGCAATTAGCTGGTTCGCAGCTCCGAATACCGGCCAGATGGCTTGCCAGTTGCCCAGCGCCAGGGCGCCCGACAGAACGCCGACAAGTAACACTGCGACATATTTATTTTTCATAAACGGTATGCCGAATGTCTCACCAAGAAGTTCGTTGCACAAGTAGCGGGTAATCCTGGTCGCCGTATCGAGGGTTGTCATGATAAACGTCTTGAGCATAGTTATGCCTATAAGTGCTCCGAAGCTGCCGAAAAAGACCTTTGTCAGTTGCCCGTATCCGGCCCCAAAAACTTTTATCCAGCCTCCCTCTTTGAAAAGCGTTTGGTATACAAGGTCTTCCATTCCGGCAGGGGCGTGTTTCCAGTATAGGCCTGCTGAGACTGCTATAACAGCCATGACTGCAAGCGCGCTTTCCATAATCATAGCCCCGTAGCCAATAACGCGGGCGTCACGCGTGCGAGGAAGTTGTTTTGACGTGGTACCGCTTGAGACCAAACTATGGAAGCCGGAAATGGCGCCACATGCGATGGTGACAAACAGCATTGGCCACATCCATCCTTTGCTGGTAGAAAAGGAGATAGCCATGGGGGCTTTCATATCCGGCCTGGTAAAAATGATTCCCAAAAGTCCGAAGAACATGCCCAGATATAGCATTGAACCGGCAAGGTGGTCTCTTGGCTGAAGGAGCATCGTTACAGGTGTTACGGATGCAATCATGCCGTAGATAAGCAGTATTACAGTCCACCATTTTTCAGCGTTTTTCACTGGCAGCTCGATTGGAAAATAGTACCCGGCAATAATCAGCCCAAATAGTAGTATTACTCCCATTATCGAGCATACCAATATGTTCACCCTCATACGATACATTAGGACTCCGACGAAAACAGCGACGAGTATAAGCCCAAAGGTGGGAATAACAACCTCAGGAGTAGTTGTCAGGGTTTTGCCTGCCACTGCGGCGAAGACCGCAACAATGAGGATAAGGGATAAAAAGGCGAATATGCTGAAGAGGATTTTGCTTGTTTTTCCCATTATGGATTCTGTAACAGTGGTGATTGACTTGCCCTTGTGTCGGATTGACAGGACAAGTGCCGTGAAGTCGTGTACCGCTCCAAAGAGGACTCCGCCAACTACAATCCAGATGACGGCAGGCAGCCATCCCCAGTAAAGACACGCTATTACAGGGCCTAATACTGGTGCGGCGCCTGCGATAGAGGCAAAATGATGCCCGAACAGGATAGTCCAGTGCTTGGCCGGGACATAGTCAATCCCGTCGTTCATTTCAACGGAAGGCGGAATTTCGTTATCATCAAGCCCTATCCACTGCTTAACCTTTCGGCTGTAGAAAATGTATCCCAGAAGCAGCAAAAAAAATGCAATTCCTGAAACGGACAAAGCATTCATTTGATGAGTTCCTTTATAATATTTTTGCCAATAATTGCTTTCTATGTGGCCGGGCTAAAAGTCTTACCGGTACTTCTTGTATCGGCAAAAGCTCTCGAATCTATCCCCTTGCCTTTCTCTTTTCAAGGTCGCAGATATCCCGTGCTATCGTATCACTGAATCGGCACGGGGTCAGAAGGCAAACCATTGCCTTTAATCACGCTTTTCATGCCTGCCTTGACCTCGACGGTTTTTTTGTTTTTCGGGTCGGAGAAAGAGACGACTCCGTCTTGTACCTTCACCACGGTTGTGGTGGTCGCCTTGTCATGCGATATCGTATAACTCGTTCCCCTGACCCCGCAAATCGCGTTGGGCGTGGCTACTTTTAGGGAATTCTTTTCTTTTTTTGCATACGCAAAGAGAAATCCATGCACCATTTTGATGCCTTCTTTTATCGGGCCGGGCGTGAATTCATCGTATGTTATTTTCACTAATGTTTGTGCGGCCACCTTGATTTTCGATGCCCTCATATAAAAGGTTACTTCCCCATCTTTTGTCTCGATGGTGTCGCCGGGCTTTATCTCCGTCCCCGGCACGGGCCTATGCGTTTGTCCGGTGTCCTCGTTTTTCATAAATGCATCCCCCAGAACTTCCTTTATTTTGGTGGCGAAGCTGGGCTCCGGTATTGTGTGGCCTTCGAATTTCACCACCGGTGCCTCCAGTACAGTCTTTATTTTGGGGCACACTTCGCTATCCCATGCGAAACCGAGGTTGGATCGCTTGAAATCACGGGCCTCTTGCGTAGGCCCGTACACGGCTATGACCTCCTTATCGAGTGCATACTCATCAATTCCATTGAACCGTGCCTTCGTGTGCAACTCAAGGTTGATACGATTTCTTTCGTTGTCAATATGGGCTAATATAAGTTTGCACTCCAGTCCGGCATATGCCCACGGGTCTGCATCCACACTCATCAGGTTTAATCTGACGGTGCCGGAGTTGTTGAGTGCTGCGGAATATACCACCTTAATATCGATGTCAGCACCACCATAAAAAAAAGGGTGGAGACGGAATTTAAAATCTTTTGTTTGTTGCCATTGGCAGCGAGGTTTCTCCTCGGACGATAGACAGTTTTTGGGGAAACTGACAACCATGGCCACGACGGCCACCGCAATCAAGACAGGTATTTTTTTAGATAGTACGCGCATTTTTTCATCCTTATTCATTAACAGGAGCAAATATTGATTTTAGCATTTAAGTTATTTCTCAACCTTTTCCAGGTCGGCCTTTACTCATTAGGTTTTCCAGATTAGAACAGCAAAACTTTCTTAAGCACCATTCACAGACTCTATACTAACAAAGTCTTCGTTTTTTGCACGGATTTACCTGGGAAATCCGGGTTGGAATATTGCCTTAAAATAATTTACTTTCTATGCGGCCGGGCTAAAAGTCTTATCGGCACTTCTTGTATCGGCAAAAGCTCTCGTAGTCTGCCAATAATGAATCTACGATAATTTTCTTCAAATAGTTCCGGCTTATTTACAAACATAAGTATAGTAATTGGATTGACGGCGATTTGCGTGGCGTAGTAAATCTTAGGAAAGCCCTTTTTGTGTTTGGCGGCACCGACTTTTTCCTGCTTTATGATTTCAAACACCTTGTTCAATTTCACAGTAGGTATCTGCGTTGTTGTCTGTTTGAAAATTTCGGCGGCCAAATCCAGAACGCTCTGAACATTCTTTGAATCGGTTGCAGTCGTAAAAGCAATCGGCGCATATCTTAAGCCGGTCAGCACCTTTGTCAAATACTGCTCATAATCACCGGTGGTCGCTGCATCCTTTCCCGCTGCGGCTCGGGCCTTCGCCGAGACGAGTGCAAGGTCCCATTTGTTTACAACTATAATACAGCTTTTGTATTCTTCGGTGATGCACTTGGCTATTTTTTTATCAACCTGTGAAACGGGCACCGTGGCATCGATCAAAAGCAGCACAACATCAGCTCGCTGGATGGAATTTGTCGCTCGAACGTAGCCGTAAAACTCAATACTGTTGGCTATCTTGCTCTTTTTTCTTATCCCTGCTGTGTCGATAACAATAATGGTCTTGCCGTCTTTTTCAAATCGCACGTCCACCGCATCTCTGGTTGTGCCGGGCGTCTCGCTGACTATCACCCTCTCGGAGCCGACCATAGCGTTTACAAGGGTGCTTTTGCCGGCGTTACGCTTGCCTACTATTGCGAGCTTCATAACCGGCTCTGCCGGTCTGGCCGATTCGACATCTACAAGCTTGTCAAAGATTTTATCGAGCAGAACAGCTTTATTGAGATTGTTCTTGGCCGAGATACACAGGAATTCCCCAAAGCCGAGCCTTGTAAACTCACCCGCCGTCGGGAACATCCTGGCCGTATCCGCTTTGTTGGCAACACCGATTACGTCCAACTCATCCCCTCGACAAGCTCGGGATGGTGAGCAAGGTCGAACCACTTTGCGCAAAAGCCGTGCTATCTCTTTATCTAACGGCATCAGACCATCGCGGATATCTACCATAAAGATAGCGAGATTTGCCGACTCGATTGCCTGGCTGATTTGCTGCTCGATATGGTCTCTTAGTTGCTCGTTGTCGAGCAGGCCGTATCCGCCGGTATCGATAAGTTCAAAGTATTTGTCATCTCGTTCGATGATGGTGCTCACCCGGTCTCTTGTAACGCCCGCTGTCGGCTCGACGATACTAATTCTCTCGCCCGCCAAAGCATTTAAGAGACTGCTTTTGCCTACATTAGGCCGACCAATTATTGCAACCACCGGTAACGCCATAAGTTCTTATCAAACCTACCAATCACCAATTACCATTTACCGATTACCAGTTACCAATCCTGATTGTAGCAGATTTGCTGAATAATTTGAAGTGCCGAATGTAAGGTTACGTGTTTTGAGGCACCTATTCAAGGTGATTCAACGGCAGTGAGTTTTAAGTTATTATGCTTTATCCCAGCCTTTAACCTTGTTGCACAGCTCGGATATAACACTATTCTTATCATCGCCCTCATAAATTACGTATAGACGATAGGATTGGAAAAAGAGTCCAGCACATCTAGAAATCAGGCTGTAAGGTATGTCAACAAGTGACTTTGGTTCATCCTCGCCGGTCACAAAAACTTTGATAAGCTCTTCTTCCTCTTCCAAGTTTGTTTTCATGGCGTCCTCCGCAAAGACTAAAGGCCCGCGTCTTTCCAGCCGTAGCGGTGGAGTTTCACAAAGGATAAATTGCTCCAAAGGAATATTAAAATCTTTGGCCAGATTATACAAATAGTGCTTGCAATTTTGTTTAAGGATAGTCCCTTTATGAGGCTCATGAGATTGCTCAACAGAACCAAGAACAGGGACCTCTTTCAGAAGCTTGGGTGGTCGACGTTTCTGTATTGACTTTGCCAGTGTCTGAATTACCTCATCATCGTTGTTTATGATGGCTTTGTGAACGATTTCGTCAACATATGCGTCGGTGAATGTACCGAGTGCCTCAGAGGTAACCAGTTCCTCGATCTCTTTGCCGTCTTTTGGTATTTCGTATTTTCCTTGGGCACGCAAGCGATGAATCAGCTGCCGACACGCTTCTTCCATACCAAATGTTGTTTTGTGATAATATACAGTGCGGTGCATAAAGAAGCGTGCAATCAGAAACTGCTCAGCAGCAGGTATAGCTTTCTCGGATATACCTACAGCCCCAGAAGGACTAACCCTCAAATTGCTGAGCAGATAATTAATGTCAATCTGACCATAAGGAACACCAGTGGCTTGGGAATCACGCAAGAGATAGTCCAGTCTATCCATATCAAGGCTGCTATGAACCAGCTTGCTAAGTTGCAAGCTTTTCTTACTTTCTGTTGGCCTTTTTGGTCCAAAAAGGTTAGCAATTTCTTTGGCTCTTCTCTTGCCTCCAAGTGCCTCGATTAAGTCTCTTTGCTTAGTAATAATAAGCGTGCCCACGAAGTCGTGTTCAGGGTACGGAGCGCCACTTTTATCAATAGTTTTCTCTCCTGCATCGGGCACCTCAACTTGTTCTTTAATCAGTCTGATTTTGTCGATTTGCTCCATCAGATGAGAGTAGGGGTAGTGTCCAATATCGTGCAGAAGGGCCGCCAGACGAAGGCGCTCTTCTTGTTCGGGCGAGAGATTAATCTGTCCACTCGCTTTAGCAATTCGGGTAATCCTTGCCATTATTGCGAACACACCGAGGCTATGTGCAAATCTTGTGTGTGTGGCATTGGGGTATGCCATCTGGCTCATCGCAAGCTGTTTGAGATGGCGTAAACGTTGAAAAGAAACGGTGTCAATAACTTCAAGTTCGCGGTTTGTGAGGTGAATATCGCCGTGAATTGAATCAACAACTAATTTCTCTGCGCCATCACCCTTGGAGGAGACCATAGGCCTTTAACTCCCCCAGTGCCCCTTTGACGTCCTTCTCGCTGAAATCTTTGTTGAATCGTTTTAGAGTTGAAGTAATCCGGCTGGTATCAACTTCAGAAACCTGCTTTCGGTCAATCAGAAAATGAACTGACGCCAATAGCTCCAGTTTTTTTGCAAGTTCGTCCCGCTCATTCTCTGTAAAGATGCCGCGTATTTTTTGTAATTTATGTGAGGAGCTATCATCCAACTTCCACCCTTCAGATTCATCCAGATCGACCGAAATGTCCGTCGCGATAGCAAATTCGTCGCGCGTCAGAGATGGGCTATAGGGTCCGTGGAGGTACCAATGATAATAGTAACCAAGATTGATACCTGCTGCTTGCGCAAGATAAATAGTTTTTTGCATTATCAGTCGGTCTTCAAAGCTGTTAATTTGAAACGGCAAATTCAGTGCATCAATAGTAAGCTTTACACCTATTTGTTGCCTATCCATAATCGCGCTCCCACATTAGAAAATAAGGTTAGATCCACAGACACCTACTACATAATACATACTTTCTATCGGCTAATCAAGGCGTATTATATTATTTTTCAATTTATACAAAAGGGCGTGATGTCTGGTTCCGCCTGTTGTTTACAGTTATCTTATTTCGATTATATGCTTTCATATAGCAACTCACCATCAAGCTAAATCACCATTTAATCTGTCTAATTCTGCGTCTTTTGTCTGGATCTACAGCATGCAGGCTCATTTTTGGCCTAAACCTTTCTTGTCCAAACTCACCATATTGGCCATATTAGCAAGAGGGGCATGTATTTTGCAAAAATTGTGGTAGGAATGTCAGTGATTGTGCTCATCTTGCATAGGAAATAGATTAGCTTGGGTTTTTGGGCAACGAGCTGAGGAAACTGCTGCTCAAATCTGTTAGATATTTCCGATATAAGTCGTATGACAGTGGTCGAGATAAAGACGAAGCAGTGCCCATTTTGTGCCGAGACGATTCAGCTTCGAGCCGTCAAGTGCCGGTTTTGCGGCGAATTTCTTAACAGCAAAAAGGCAAAGGCCCTGGAGGCCGACCAACTGCTGGGTCCTCAGGTTGGCGAAGACGAGCAAACGGTTGATGCAGTTATGTTTGCAGGCAGGCCATCTTTGTTTGGAATGGCTGGAACGGCAGTTAAGGGACTGTTTTTTATTATCTTGGCAATTCTTGTAATAAAATTTCCGCTTGAAACCATGTTGGCCCGTCCGCTGAATCTTCAACTAACCGAAGTCCAGATTTTGATGTTTGGCCAGTACAGGATTATGGCTGGTATTGGTCTTATTGTTGTTGTTGCTCTTATACTATTATTCAAGATGGTCCAGCTTAAAATGACCTATTATGAGGTTACTTCTGACAGGATTGAGTGGAGCAGGGGTATTTTAGACCGAAGGGTCGACAATTTAGATATGTTTCGCGTGGTTGACCTGAAGATGCGCAGGACTATATTCGACTGTATCTTTGGCATAGGCACTATATGCTTAATTACAACGGACAAATCAAACCCGGAGTTTGTCTTTGAGAATATAAGGAGACCTCGCGAACTCTACGATGTTATCAAAAAAGCCAGCGTTGATGCAGACCGACAAAATCGCGTCATTCACATGGAGTAAACCCTATTAGTCCTAAGGACTCCTTACGGAGAAAGCTCAAGTGGGGCTTTTACCCCCCCCTATGTATCTTTCATCCGTCATCTACCTGGCGTGACCAAAGGGCGGAGCTTTCTGAAGGATGAATCCATCGTCTGCCTGCCACGGCGTAGCCGAAGGCGAAGCTCGGGTTGTTCGTGTTTGAGCAGCTTTGCTTTTGTATTCATTCCTCCTGGAGCGGAGAATCCACCGAGTTGACCATCGCTGCGAATTATCCTGTGGCAGGGGATAATCAGTGGCAGCGGATTTTTAGCAAGTGCGTTTCCTATAGCTCGGCTTGCTGCTGGTCGGCCCATTTTTTTCGCCAAACCGGAATAGGTTATTATTTGGCCGAATTTTATACCTCTGCAGGCGGTTAAGACTGAGCTGCAAAAATCGCCAAGGCCGTCAAGCACAATGGGAATATCTGTGCCAAAGTTTACATAAGCTCCTTCAAAGTAAGCGGTTATTTGGTCCTGGGCTGTTTTGAAAAGCCGTTTCTCGAATCGAGGAGCTTCTAAAATACTTAAAAGCCGGGATTTGACGTTTTCTGGGTTACTGAGCGGCAGGCAGGTTCGCAGCAGGCTGTTTTCGGTGCCGGCAAGGCCGAAATAACCCCATTTTGTCTTAAAAACCGTGTATTTTATCACTTTTTGCATTTTTTGCCTGTAGTTAAGCGCCAAAGAATTATTCTATAGTCAAATATATTGACGCCAGAGCAGATATCTGTTAAATATAATAGTTTTTATGAAAAAAGGCCAATAGCAGTTAGCGGCGAATGATTTGTCCGCGGTTTTATTATTTTGATTTTTGGGTTTTGATATATGTCTCTTGAGGAGCTAAGAAAACGAATCGATGAGATTGACCATCAGCTTGTGCAGCTGCTCAATGAGCGTGCGCGGGTTGTCATAGAGATAGGCAAGCTCAAGAGCAAAACCGATAAACCTGTCTATTCGCCGGACCGGGAGAAAGAGGTTTTTGCCAAGCTAATCGAGGCCAACAAGGGACCGTTGCCGGACAGATGTTTAATAGCCATTTGGCGTGAGTTAATGAGCGGCTCTTTTGTGCTCGAAAGACCTTTACGGATTGGCTATCTGGGTCCTGGCGGCAGTTTCAGTCACACTGCTGCGATGCTGAAGTTCGGTCAGAGTGTCGAATATGAGCCGTTGGCGGATATCAAAAGCATCTTTGAAGAAGTTAGTAAGGGCCATTGCGATTTGGGTGTTGTGCCGATTGAGAACACCGCGGGCGGCGGCGTGATAGAGACCCTTGATGCCCTGGTAGATACGGATGTGAAGGTTTGCGCTGAGGTTCAAATGGCGATTCATCATAGTCTTTTGGCAAATTGTTCGCTGGCGGAAATTAAGAAGATTTACTCCAAGCCCGAAGTATTCGCCCAGTGCCGGAACTGGCTAAGTGCTACTTTTAAAGATGCGCAGACTGTCTCTGTTGCATCTACCACCAAGGCGGCGCAAACGGCTGTCGGCGAGCCGAATGCAGCAGCGATTGGCTCGTTGGTTGCTGCGGAGCTGTATGGCCTTAGGATTGTTTGCGAAAATATCGAGGATATCACTAATAATATAACCAGATTTCTGGTCATCAGCCGGGAAGATGCAAAGCCTACCGGTGAAGATAAAACCGCTATTTTGTTCAGTACCGCTCATAAGGCAGGTGCTTTGGCCGATGTGCTCGAGGTTTTCAAGCGGCACGGCATCAATCTTACAAATATAGAATCTAGGCCAAGCAAGAAAAGGCAGTGGGAGTATTATTTCTTCGTGGATTTTATGGGGCACAGGACAGACAAAAATGTTCAAAAGGGGCTCGAAGAGGCCCGTAAGCATTGTTTGCAGCTTTCGGTATTGGGTAGTTTCCCCAGAGCAACGGAGTTGCTTTAAATGGTGAGCAGAATAAAGCTTGCTCTCCGGAAGGAGTCCCTATGACTGAGTGCAATCGAAGGGTTGAACCAAATAGGGTTCATAGTTCATCGATGGGCTGCGAACTATTGACTTTAAACCGTTTTTAGGAGAATTTTATGAGAAAGCCATTTGTAGCCGGCAACTGGAAGATGAATACTGATAGTCACAGCGGCGTCGAGCTGGCTGAGCATATTGCATCCGGGTCTCTGGAGATAGTGGGCCGAAAGGTTACCATAGCTGTTTGTCCACCCTTTATTTATCTGGGGCCTGTAATTAATGCCCTTCGCTCATCGAACATTGCCCTTGGGGCTCAGGATATGTACTTTGAGTCGAATGGGGCCTTTACCGGCGAGATAAGTGTGTCAATGCTCAAAGATATTGGCTGCACTTATGTTTTATGTGGGCATTCGGAGCGCCGGCACGTAATTGGTGAGACTGATGAGTTGATAAACAAGAAAGTTGCTGCTGCTGTCTCCGGCGGGCTTTTGCCGATACTATGTGTAGGTGAGCTTCTTGCCGAACGTGAGGCCTCGCAAACAGAGCAGGTAGTAACTCGGCAGATGAAAAACGGACTGGCTGGTTTGAGTGCCGAAAAGGTATTAGCGGTAACTGTCGCTTATGAGCCGGTATGGGCTATCGGAACAGGCCGCACTGCAACGCCGCAGCAAGCCCAGCAAGTGCACGACTTTATACGAAGACTGCTTGCCGAGATGTATGATGACAAGGCAGCGGAGCAGATTCGCATTCTTTATGGTGGCTCGGCTAAACCCGGCAATGCCGCAGAATTGATGGGCCAGCAGGACATAGATGGCGTGCTGGTTGGAGGGGCCAGTTTGAAAGCAGATGATTTTCTCGCAATAATTAAGGCGGCAGTGTAAACGAAGAACTTAAAAAAATAGGCTTTCAGTTTTATTTTGGGGAATTAATATGACTGGTTTTCCATTATTGGCAGCAAGTTTTTTAATAAAGGCTATCGCGGTTCTTTTTGTTATTTGCGCGGTGGTATTGGTTTTAGTTATTTTGCTTCAGAAGGGCAGAGGCGGTGGTTTAAGTGCGGCCTTTGCCGGAGGTGCGGCGAGCGGGATTTTGGGTTCCAAAACAGGAGACTTTCTGACCTGGGTGACAATACTGCTGGTGAGCGTATTTCTGGTTCTTGCGGTTGTCTTGGCTAAATTTTACAAACCCAGCCCTACTGCTGAATTTGACGCGGCTCCGCAGGCGCAGCCACTTGAGAGGCCGCCGGAAAATGTAGAGCAACCAGCAGAGGAAGTTCCTTTTGCCGCCCCAAGTGCCGATACAAATTCCCCTGGCGGCTAACCTCATCGTGCGTTATGCGTGGTGCCGAAGCAAGTACACAATACTAACTGAGAGTATGACGTTATGATAAACAGTATGACCGGATATGGCGAAGCCGATGGGCAGGTCAGAGGCGTAAATTATGTTGTTGAAGTTAAGGCGGTTAACAACCGTTACTTCAAGGCCATTGTAAGGCTGCCGGAATCGGTAGCATTTCTTGAGGAGGATATTGAGAAGCTTCTGCGAAAGAGTTTGTCTCGCGGGACGGTCAATTACGTGCTTCGGCTAAAGGGTATATCGGCGAATGCGCTCTTTAATATTGATGAGGAGGCCTTGCGGGCAGTTGTAGAAAAGTTGAGCAGGGTCGGCTCTTCGGCTGGCATTAATGGGACGATTGATATGGGTAGCTTGTTGAGCCTGCCGGGGATTATTCGGCCGGCAGTGCCGGGAAAAGACGCAGCAGAACAGATTAAGAAAAAGGTTTTGCAGATAAGCGGGATGGCCTTAGAGAAGCTAAAACAGATGCGGGCCGCAGAAGGTGCTGCTCTTAATGCGGACCTCCAAAAATACTGCAAGGCTATAATGAAGGACCTTGAGCGAATACGGGCACGAAGCGGGTCCATTCTGCATGGTTATGCCAAGAAGCTAAAGAAAAGAGTAAATGAGTTGCTCGCGGACGCAAACCTGAAGTTGGATGAAGAAACGCTTGCCAGAGAAGTGGCTGTGTTTGCCGACAGGTCGGATATTTCGGAGGAGATTGCTCGGCTGGATTCGCATCTACAGCAGTTTGCTGAAGCCTGTCAGGCAAAGGGCCAGGCTGGACGAAGGTTGGACTTTATCAGCCAGGAGATGCTCAGAGAAGCAAATACCATTGCAAGCAAGGCCTACGATGCCGAGATTGTACGCTGTGTGCTTGATATGAAGTGTCAGGTTGACCGAATTAAAGAACAAGTTCAGAATGTTGAATGAAAAATAGTCGGAGCGAAAACAGAAAGGCAAAGGTGGTGATAATTAGTGGCCCATCCGGGGTTGGAAAGAGCACCATTTGCAAAGAGTTAGTTAGGCGGCTAAAAGATTCTTATCTTAGCATCTCTGCTACCACGCGGCCGAAGAGCGAGGCTGAAGTTGACGGCCGGGATTATTGGTTTGTATCGGATGAAGAGTTTCAGCGGAGAATAGACGATAGATTGCTGCTGGAATATGCCGAGGTGTTTGGTCATATGTACGGCACTCCTAAGGACAAGGTTGATGAGGTGCTGGCCGCTGGTAAAACTGTTATTTTGGAAATCGATGTTCAGGGAGGGAAACAGGCTAAGGTGGTATATCCGGATGCGGTAATGATTTTTATTTTACCACCGACCCATAAAGAGTTGGTTGGGCGTATAAGCCATAGGGCAAGGGACGGCTCCGAGGCTGCGAAAGAAAGGCTCGAAGAGGCAGATGGTGAAATCGCTGCTGCCTGGCAATATTATGATAACATGGTCATAAATGATGATTTGCAGCAGGCAGTAAAGGAGTGTGTACAGATTATCGAAAGCCAGGAGCGTAAGAAAGTAGAAAGATAATGACAGGTTTTTTAACTAAGTGAGATATAAAAGATGATAGATGAGCTCAAAAGCGAGGAGATAGTCAACAAGGTTGGCGGCAGATTCAGATTAACGGCGCTGGTTCAAAAACGGCTGGCCGAACTGTTGCAGGGCTCTCGGCCCCTGATAGAAGATACCGAGGGCAAAACGTTGCTTGAGATTGTTGTTCAGGAGATTCTGCGGGACAAAATTGCTGTCGACGATAGAACCGGCCAGATAGGGACGCAGGACGAATAGTTCGGGGCTCAGGCTCTGTCCCTTCTCTGAAGTTCTCTGAAGTGCAAATTGCAGAATGCTTAAAGGTTTGAATATTTTGCTGGGTGTCAGTGGCGGAATTGCCGCGTACAAGGCAGTCGATTTGGCAAGCAAGCTGACCGCTGCTGGAGCTATTGTAAATACGGTAATGACAGCTGCTGCCTGTGAGCTTGTTGGCCCAAAAAGCTTCGAGGCCGTCACTAATTCAGCGGTATTTATCGATTTGTGGGCAATACCCCAGGAATACAAAGTTGGGCATATATCTTTGGTTGACCGGGCGGATGTTGTAGTTGTGGCGCCGGCGACGGCGAACATCATTGGCAAAGTTGCAAACGGGATTTGTGATGATTTGCTCAGCACTACCCTTTGTGCAGCAACGAATCTGATTGAATCAGGTATGGCACTTTTAGCGCCCGCGATGAACGATAATATGTGGGCTAACCCGGCCGTGCAGCGCAATATCAAGACTTTAAAACAGGTGGGCTTTAAATTAATAGGTCCTGTTAAAGGCCGGCTTGCCTGCGGAACTGAGGGCATCGGCAGAATGGCTGAACCGCAGGATATCATCAAGGCAATCGAGAAAATCGCTTCAAAAATTAAAAAGTAAAGATTTGCCACTAAGACACGAAGGCACTAAGACACGAAGTGGCGGTAGCTAAATTAAAAAAAGATTCCTGCTTACGCAGAAATAATACATTAAAACCTTGGTGTCTTGGTGCCTTTGTGGCTGAAAAAAATGCGAATTTTAATCACAGCAGGAGGAACACGAGAATACATTGACCCTGTCCGCTTTATTGCCAACGCAAGCAGCGGCAAAATGGGTTATGCACTCGCTCGTGCGGTGCTCAAAGCCGGCCACAAGGTGATGCTTATCAGCGCATCTGATTTACAGCCGCCCGTGGGAGTAGATTTTGTCGGCGTTGATAGTGCTGCTGAGATGTTTGCAGCAGTCAAAAAATTCTTTGCTAAGTGCGATTGCCTTATCATGGCTGCTGCTGTTGCCGATTACACACCTGCCAAACCGGCTAAAAGAAAAATTGAAAGGACTAACAAATCCCTCTCCATCAAATTAAAACCCACAGCCGACATTCTCAAATGGGCAGGCGCCAATAAAAAATCGGAAATCGGAAATCGGAAATCGAAAATAAGACGCCGCAGGCGGCTGATTGTTGGATTTGCCTTGGCAGACAAAGACCTTCGCCGAAATGCTGAAAAGAAGCTAAGAGAAAAGAATCTCGATATGATTATCGCCAACACGCCGGATTCAATTAGCTCTGATGAATCGACCGTTCACATAAAAACACCAGACGGCGGATGGTTAAAACTCCCGAACGCAACCAAAGCCGCAATCGCCAAAAAAATTATTGATTTGCTGACTTGCTTGTCTCGGCGAAGGCTCACCGAGCCGTAGCGGGGCTAATCTTTCTCGTCGGGGCGAAGCCCGCCGTAGCCCGATATTCCGAGGTCGTTTTTTGTGAGGATAGCTTCGAATTTATGGCCGGCGCCTGTGATGTTTTCTTCAGCTCCCTGTTTGCGGTCGATTACGCAAACGATTTTTTTGACCTTTGCTCCTGCTTCAGTGATGACCTTCGCTGCTTCGAGGACCTGTCCGCCGGTAGTGGCGATGTCCTCTACTAACAGAACTATGTCTCCCTTATTCAAGACTCCCTCGATTAATTTGCCTGTTCCATAACCTTTTTTGCTGTTGCGAATAATAACCCATTTTTTGCCGGTTTGCATCGCCGTAGCAGCAGCCAGGGCCACGCCGCCCAGTTCCGCTCCGGCTATTAGGGTAACATCGGAAGTTACGTATTTGGCAAATTCCTCTCCGAGCGCCTTGAGAATATCCGGGCAGGTCTCGAAAAGGTATTTATCGAGATAGTATTTGCTTTTTTTCCCGCTGCGAAGCACGAAGTCGCCTTCCAGATACGCTGTTTCTTTTATCCGCTTTATAAGCTCTTCTCTGTTCATGCCTCGCTTCTCGCCATTAAGCTTATACGTCGAGTTCCACTTTTCTGCTTAGCTCTTTTCGATATCTTCTGCGAATTGGCTCAACGGTATTTTTTATAAATTCATCGACTTGTTTTGGTGCCCTGCCGACGTAATTTTTCGGGTCCAGTACCTTATCGAAATCAACTTTACGAAAGGCGATATCTGCTTTGAGCCGGCCGATTAAATCGTTAGGCTTGCCAAGCTTTTTCACCTGGACTGCGGCGGCGTGTGAATGGAGCCGTATTTTTTCGTGCAGCTCCTGCCTGTTGCCGCTGGCCTTGACTGCCGCCATCAGGATATTTTCCGTCGCCATAAACGGCAGTTCCGCTGCAACGTGTGCTTCTATTACCTTCGGATAGACGACAAGTCCGTCGAGCACGTTAATAAGGATTTGCAAAATTCCGTCAACAGCCAAAAACGCTTCAGGGATGACAATTCTTCTGTTGGCTGAATCATCGAGCGTTCTCTCAAACCACTGCTCTGAAGCTGTCATCGCAGGGTTGGATGCCAGGCTCAATACAAATCTGCTAAGGGCTGTAACTCTTTCTGCTCGCATCGGATTTCTTTTATAAGCCATCGCCGAAGAGCCGACCTGTGTCTTTTCAAATGGCTCTTCAACCTCTTTAAGATTGGCAAGAAGCCGCAGGTCGTTACACAATTTGTGTGATGATTGTGCGATTGATGCAAGCGAGTTTATCACAAGGGTATCGATTTTTCTCTGATATGTCTGGCCGGTGACAGCACAGGTGTTCTTGAAGCCGAAAGCGGCAGCTACCATCTTGTCGAGCTGCTTGACCTTGGTATGGTTGCCGTCAAAAAGTTCTAAGAAGGAGGCCTGCGTGCCGGTAGTGCCTTTGACGCCGCGAAAGGGCAGCGTTTCAAGCCGATACTCGATTTCCTGTAAGTCCATCACGAACTCGTAGCACCACAGTGTTGCCCTTTTGCCGACGGTGGTTAGCTGGGCCGGCTGATAATGTGTGTAGCCCAGCGTTGCAAGGTCGCGGTGCTTCTTTGCAAATTTGCCCAACGAATGAATCACCGCTGCCAGCTTTTCAGAGATGATTTGTAGTGCTTCTCGCATAATAATCAAATCCGCATTATCGCCGACGTAGCAGCTCGTAGCTCCGAGGTGGATAATCGGCGCTGCTTTCGGGGCAGCATCGGCAAAGGTATGGATATGGGCCATAACATCATGGCGAAATTTCTTTTCGTACTTGGCCGCTTTTTTGAAATCAATATCGTCAATGCGCTTGGCCATCTGGTTTATCTGGCCTTGTGTAATATCCAGGCCGAGCTTTTTTTGTGCCTTTGCCAGTTCCAGCCATAGCCATCGCCAGACACTGAATTTCGTTTGTGCCCCGAAAAGCTCGGACATCTCTATCGAGGCATTTCTCTCAACGAGAGGGCTTGTATAAATGGTGTGTTCAGTTTTAGTTTGGTTTCGCATATTTCTATTCATCTTTTTTATACGTTTGGATTATAGCGTTTTTAATCTGCATGGGTACTACTTCATACTTTTTAAATTTCGCTGTACGGTCCTTTTGAGAAATACTTATTTTCCATTTGATTCTTTCACTGTTTGATAGTATGCAGACGGCCCAGAAAAGTGCTTGGTATAAATTTATCAATCTTTGTTGTTCTTTCTATTTCATCGTCTTGCATTTCCTGGTCAATTGTAATTTCTGGGAAAGGACTTTTAAACTGCCATCCTGTTTGCCCAGTTTTTCTGTAATGCTCTAACCTCCGTATGGTAATCTCAGCGAACACAGGGTCGATATCGCTGGTAAAACATCGTCTTTTTAGTTTCTCGCAAGCGAGCAAGGTCGTGCCGGAATGAGCAAAAAAGTCAACTAATAGGTCGCTAGGCTCCGAGCTGGCTGATACAATTCTCTCGATTGCTTTCAGAGGTTTCTGTGCATAGCATCCAGGTACGTTTTCCTCCATCCTGTAAAATACCTGCTGAATATCCACCCAGACATTTCCTGCTCTGATGGTTTTGGATTTGCTTCTTTCTAGGTTTTCAGTTAATTGTCCATTAACTTTTTTATAGTACCCCCTTAGAATTTTCGGGATATCCGTATACTCAGCGTCCACATTGAATTTTGGTTGGCCCTTTGTGTAGTATAGCAGTTCCTGCCTGACCGCCATCCAGTTTTTTTGGGTTCCATATCCACGTTGGTTTCTCATTGTAATAAAGCTTCTGGTTTTAAATTCCTCGAACTGCCTCATCATAATGATAAAGTCAGCAAGAGGCTGAAAACCGGCATTTTGATCAGCTCCTAACCAAATGTAGAAGCTGGCATTAGGATTTAGTATTGTGCAGGTATGTCGAACCCATTTCCTACACCAGTCTATGTAGTTTTCTACTGAAATCCGGCCTAGTCTATCGCTATTATTATTACCGACAACAACATTATAGGGAGGGTCTTGGATAGCCAGGGTGGATTTATTATTATCCATTAACTTTTGTATATCTTCTTCGTTACATACATCAATACACGCTACTTTATGCCCGCAGACAGGGTCTTGCCAAACCTCTCCATATTTCAATCGGCAGTGAGGAAGAAGTAAAGATTTTATGTTTTTACTACTGTCAATCCTTGGCAGTTTCTCTTTATTCATTTGTCGTCCTTGATATTACTGTTTTTTTACAGTTTTGCTTGGCGTTCAGCTAATAATTTCTCAATTTCTTTGATATCTTCCTGGCTTAATTTGAAATCCGCAGCCGGTGCGGTTTCTTCGATTTGGCTGGGTCTTCGGGCTCCGACTATGGCGGCTGTAACTTCCGGCCTACGAAGGACCCACGCAATTGCTAACTGGGCCGGAGTTTTCCCGTTTCGTTCTGCGATGGATTTTAGCTTTTCGACGAATTCGAGATTTATGGAAAACTGCGGCTCCTGAAATTCGTGGCTTAGCCAGCGATGGTCATCGGGGGCGAGGGTGGCGAGATATTCTTGGCTGAACTTGCCCGTAAGCAGGCCCCTCTGCATCGGACTATATGCAACAACACCGATATTGTTCGCAGCACAGTAGCCCAGCAGTTCATCTTCGACCTCGCGGCGGAGCATACTGTAGGGCGGCTGTAGCGATGCGACAGGAGCGATTTTCTGGACACGTTTTATTTGCTCGACATTGAAGTTAGATACGCCGATATATCGCACCTTGCCCTGGTCTTTCAGTTTAGCCATTTCTTCCCACGCCTCTTCGATATCCTCTTCCGGGTCAGGCCAGTGTATCTGGTAAAGGTCAATTATCTCTACGCCGAGTCTTTGTAAGCTTGCTTCACATTCTTTCCGAATACTTTCTTTTTTCAGGCAGTGGACTGCTTCTCTTTTCTCGTTCCATAACAGGCTGCATTTTGTTGCGATAAAGGGTTTGGCTTTGGTTTGCTTGAGCGCTTTTCCGACCAGCTCCTCGGAATGTCCCAGGCCGTAGACCGGAGCGGTATCAATCCAGTTGATACCAAGTTCCAGGGCTTTTAGGATTGCCGCAGTTGCCTCATTGTCATCCTGCGGTCCCCAGCCATATTGCCAGGGTCCGCCGATTGCCCATGTGCCCAACCCTACCGTCGTTAGTTCCAAATCAGTATTACCCAACTGTCGCTTCTGCATTGTTAGACCCTCAAAAATTGACCATTTGCATAACAGCATATTACGATACAAAAAAGTGTTCAAGAGTACAAGGGCAAAAGCAGCTGTTATGCCGCTGTTTGGAGCAGTCATTTGTTTTTTAATGGGAGTAGCATAGGTTTTATCGGGACTCCGGCCTGTCTCGGCTTGGCCGAGCCAAAATGGGTTGGGTTGCCCAACGAGGTGGCTTTTGCATTTTTTTATCCCATTTGCCCGATAAAGCTAAAATAGAAGCAAATTTAATAAAAACGCATTTTGCTTATGACCGAATTATACATATATTTTAAGTAAGGAAAGCGTTACCCAGGAATGGTCATTAAGGACTTCTACAGATGGCCGGAGTTTAATCCGCCATACGTCGGGCGGATTAATCCGCCGCAGGCGGATAAACACAGTACGAGTCCCGGCAGAGGAGCATTAATGCATCTCTATAAGGGGGCAGTGATATGCGCGAAGTAGCAATGCTGCAGGGAGCTGATCCGAAGCAAATCCTGCAAACTGCTGTTAAAAAAAGAGTGCCTGCCATTATGACTTATTTGTCTAAGGGTAAATGGCACGTCGCGAAGGTGTTTCTGGCAGACCTCGGCCCCGACGGACTGAGTGTTGAGGGCACTCACTTTCAGGATAAGCCGCAACCGATAAATATACGGGTTCACCAGCCGGTCGGTATATCATTTAAGTATAGATACGGCAAGTTTGTCTTTGACACAGCGGTGGTTGGTCTTAAGCCGTCGAGCCATCAGGCTGGCGGAACAATAGTGCTTGCGCTGCCGGACCGCATCGAAGTGGTTCAGAGGAGAAGCTATTTCCGCGTCGCGGTGCCGGAGTTATTGAAGGTGAATGTGTTGCTATGGCACCGCAGCCGCGACGAGGCGGAGAGCACAATACGAGATAATAGACTTGAAACACGAGACTGTTTTCAGGGTAAACTTGTTGATATTTCTGCTGGCGGCGCACAGGTCGTAATTCCGCTTCAATTGGATGTGACGCCGGTTGTGACCCAGGACTCCACAACATCTGCTTGCTCAGACGAGCATGCAGATGCAGGCAGGCCGGACTTTAAGAAAGGGCAGTTTGTTGGCATGCGGTTTACGCCTATGCCTTATGAAACGCCGCTGATATTCAATGCCCAGATTAGAAACGTCTTACCGGCAGCAGATGGCAAAAGTATCTACGTTGGTCTGCAGATGGTTGGTTTGGAGGCAAGCCCCGAAGGCCGAAAAATACTGTCACGAATCGTTGGAATTGTTGAGCGGTATTTTAAGCTCAACCAATCCGGCGCCAAGCAGCAGGATATACAAGGAGTCCAGGTCGCTTTCTAATCTGTCTACAGCGCTCCGTCGCTATAAATATGAAGCGTCGGCGACTTGACGCCGTGCTAAGGCGAGTGCGTTTGAGACTCCCCGGATAAATCCGCCACATCTCTTGCGGATAAATCTGGCGGCTCTTTTTGGGAGCTGATAATGGGATTAGTAACGTAACCTCTATTGCGGATTACTTTGTAGTAAAGCCATTTCACGAAGCCGCCTGCCGCAAAACCACAGAAAATCAGTACCAGGGCTGTCTGTCTGCTCCAGATGACAAAAGCGAGGAATAGCAGGACCCTTATAAGGTGTGCGAATGGTTTTTTACCCCTTATGTATTGATTTAGGATATGTGGATATCGAATCCTGCTGACCATCAGCACCGACGCCCCGAGAGCCAGAAATGGCAGGGCATAAATAATTATGTTCAGACTCGGCAGTGTTTCTTGATGGAATATTATTAAGCTGACTATCACGCCGGCGGCAGCGGGTGTTGGCAGGCCCATAAAGCTCATATGCGCAGATTCATCCTCCTCGTTTTCAACATTGAATCTTGCTAATCGAATGGCTGCGCAGCTTATATATGCTGCCGCTGTTAGCCAGATGAAGCGATACATAAAATTTTCAATGGTAGGATTGATTCCGGCAAAGCCGGTTAATTTGTATTCCAAAACTTTTATCATCAAAAAAGCTGGCGCCACGCCAAAGCTGATAATATCGCAGAGACTATCGAGTTGGCCGCCGAAGCTGGAGGTGCTCTTGACTCTTCGTGCTACTCGGCCGTCGAGCATATCGGCAATCATTGCTATAAGGACCATATACCCGGACATCGCAAAATAGGAAAATTGCCCTGCTACGGCTTCGGCCGACTCTGGGACTAGCCCGATGACGGATTTTACACCTTTGCTGGCGAAAACAATAGCTGTAAAGCCGCATATGCCGTTGAGAATTGTTATTAGAGACGGCAGGATAGTGATGTATTTTAGTCTCTGCTTTCGCACACGACGCAGCAAACTTTCTTTAGTAGCTTCGGTTCTTAATCTGGGCATCTCTCGTACCTCATTTTTTCTTTTTGCCACCAGGGCACTAAGACACTAAAATTTATGATATATTTATTTTTTATCTTTGTGGCTAATTTCGTATTTTACCAGTGGCGTCAGCCCCGCCTTGACTGTATCGCCTATTTTGACCAGGCACTTTGCGTTTTGGCTGGCCGGCACATAAAGCTCTGTTCTTGAGCCGAATTTTATCATTCCGAATTTCTCGCCGCCGGATAGCTCTTGTCCCTCTTGTGCGTGGCAGACGATTCGCCGTGCAATTGCGCCGCTGATTTGTCGAACGATAAGTTTATCTTCGGGACTTTCGGTTCTGATTAGGCACAAATCGTTGGACTCGTTGACTCGCCCGGAATATGGATTTTTTGCGTTTTTGTACATCCCCTTTTTGTAAGTGATATTCTCGACTTTTACATTACAGACAGCGCGGTTGATATGAGCATCGAAAATACTCATGAATATCCCGATTCGTATCACATCAGCGCCGATAAAGTTATCTTCCTTTACGGTTTCGATATCGGTCACCTTGCCGTCAGCCGGTGCCAAAAGGAGGTTTTTATCTGAAGGGCAGTGGCGTTTAGGGTCGCGGAAAAAAGATAGTATCCATATGAGAACAATAATCAAAATGAGCTCTATTGAAAAGACAGCCCAGCCGGGCAAAAGCGATATGCCTATCAGCGGAAAGACGGCCATCACAGCAAGCGCCACCACAGGAAAAATTACTACCTGTGGCCAACCATATTTAGTCAGCGGAATTCGCATAGGTAATTATGATAACCTTTGCCTCGTTAGAAATCCACTTTTTTCGCAGTTTTTGTCCGGCTACGGCTCGGCGTCTCTATTCCTTCTTTGACCCCGGCACCGCCTTCGCCGAGATGAGTCCTGTCTGTATTTTATAATGGGGGTTACCCCGTTAGAGACCGTAATTGTTCAAGCAATTGTGAGGCTTTTTCTGGTGCTCAATTCTCGCTGCTTTATTTATGATGAATTGTTAGCGAAATGGCCAATAGCGTAGCGAGTTTTAGGCAGTAACAAGGATTTTTATTAGGTTTTGTGCTATCTCTAACGGGGTTAATAAATAAAGGCCGACTCTGTAGGAGTCGGCCTTTTGGAGAAGATAATCCACCTACGGCGGCAACTTTCAACTTTTGTTGGAGCGGCTTATATTGGCTGCTCATTATATATAGATGCTCAAAAGGCCCAAACGTTACAAAGTTTTTGTAAAATTTCTCAAATTTTCTGGGAAATATCAAAAAACCACGTATAAATCGAGCCAATTGACCTCTTTAGTAACTTGGTGGGAAATTCACCCTGGATGGACTAATTTATAGTGAGCCTGTCGAACCTATGGCCTTGACGTGCTCGGAAAAAGTCGGTAATCTCTCGCAAAAAGTGTTATTCGTATTTAATGAAAGGAATTTGTAATGTTCACAACGATTATTGATGTAACAGCGAGGGAAGTACTCGATTCCCGTGGTAATCCTACTGTTGAGGTTGATGTTTTACTTGAGGATGGCTCTTTTGGCCGGGCAGCAGTGCCTTCCGGAGCCAGCACGGGGGCATATGAAGCGGTAGAGCTTCGCGATGCAAAGGCAAAACGATATATGGGAAAGGGTGTCGCCGGTGCTGTTAAGAACGTAAATGAAATCATCGCCCCTGAGGTTTTGGGCATGGATGCCGAGACGCAGGAAGAGCTGGATGCCTTGATGATTGAGCTGGATGGCACGGCTAACAAAGGCAAGCTCGGCGCAAACGCGATACTGGGTGTTTCGTTAGCGGCCGCAAAGGCAGCAGCGGATTCAGCGGCATTACCTCTTTACCGTTATCTGGGCGGCTGCAATGCCAACATCCTTCCGGTGCCGA
>Ga0315548_1001152_pt1 | contig 22945 bp, 9 predicted proteins | sample SalMarSW160110MG_2_FD_202540 | JGI IMG/M metagenome (GOLD analysis project Ga0315548, IMG submission 202540) | Salt marsh sediment microbial communities from the Plum Island Ecosystem LTER, Massachusetts, United States - Salt Marsh Sediment SW1601-110 ...
TTTAAAATTTAACATGTACGAATTTCGATTTACAGAAAGAGTCAACAGGCCGATTACTGTTTGCCGATTACCGATTACTTTCTCTTCCTCTCCCTTTTACCACTTTTCCCTCGTCCCTCGTCCCTTTCTTCCCAAAATGCAACTAAATTACACAAATGCAACATTGTTACAGGCTTTTTTACAATTTTTTGCAACCATTTTGTTAAGTATCAGGTTATTGTTTATTGTAAATTCACATCAAATTATTATCATCTTCTGAAGGCCTTTGGTAATTGAAATAACCGATTTGGATTAAACAATATTTAAAACCATACATAGAAAATTGATATGGTTTCTCGTGAATAAGGATCAGAAAACTTACTTCACATAATGCATGCAGGTCATTCATTAGTACTTAAAAACCGGGATTCCCGGATATCTCAAATAACTAAAAAATGTATTACCTAAATTCTAAAGCTATGTATTCAAACAAAAAATTCACAATAAAAGCATTCTTTGTTTTGTTGTTGCTGGCAGTTTCAGCAGCAGGAAAATTGTATTCACAAACCTATACCAAAATTGATACCAGCATTATATGCACCGCTGGTGGAAATCCACAATTCTCTTCGTGGGCCGATATTAACAACGATGGACTGGAGGATCTGATTGTTGTTAATGGTAATATTGAAGCTACGGGCTCATACAACAATTACCTGTTTGTAAATAATGGTGACTGGAACTTTAGCCAGATTACAGATGATTCTGTTGTAACCAGAACAGATGAATGGGGCTCAACCAGCGCTGTTTGGGGGGATTATGATAATGATGGTTTTGTTGATCTGTTTGTTGACTATATGTCATTCGAAAACAACCAGCTATACAGGAATAATGGTGATGAAAGTTTTTCAATGATAAGTACCGGGGATATTGATCATGATGGGGCCGATTCGGGACCTTCCAATTGGATTGATATTGATAATGATGGGTACCTGGACTTATTTGTCACCAATAAAAGGATGCAGAAAAACCTTGTTTACCTGAATAATGGAGATGGTACTTTTACCCGGTTTACCGAGGGACTTTTAGCAAACTTTTTAGTTCATTTGGATTGTGGCCCCGCCTGGTCAGATTACGATAACGACGGAGACCTGGATGGCTTTGGTACAAGTTATTATATTCCAAAACGATACCTATTCGAAAACGAAGGTTCCGGGAATTTTGTGCTTAATGAAACATCGGGATTAACTATCAATGAAGAGGCAACATGGGGATGGTTTCCACCTGCCTGGGGTGACTATAATAACGATGGTTGGCAGGACGTTTTTATCGCCACATGGGGTAAAAACTGGGGAAGCGATTATGATTTATTATACAGGAATAACGGTGACGGAACATTCAGTCGTGTAACCGGCGTTACACCTGTGGAATCAAGAAATACTCATGAAGGAGGATGGTGGGGCGACCTGGACAACGACGGTTACCTGGATTTAATTGTAAGTACTTTTTATGGGACCAGTGCCAATAAGTTATATATGAATAATGGCGATGGTTCGTTTACAGCAGTGAGCAATATCGACTTTGTAAAGGATCGGGGTGGTTATATAAATATAATTGACATAAACAAGGATGGATTCCTGGATTTGTTCGTTGGAAGAGGGTATGAAGGTTCCAGGAATAATCTGTTGTATGCAAATGAAGGTAATTCCAATGCATGGCTGACCGTTAAGCCTGTTGGTATGGTTTCAAATAAATCCGGAATCGGTACCAAAATCAGGTTGAAGGCAAATATAGGCGGTGTTGATATGTGGCAGATTCGCGAAACCGGACTTACAGCGAATGGATTGAATGCTCATTTTGGGTTAGGTGATGCAACGCAAATCGATTCTCTCATTATACAATGGCCATCGGGTATCGATACGGTATTAAACAATATCGATGTCAATCAGCACCTGGTAATTACGGAACAGATACCCTCAGGTTACTTAAAAGCAAGTTTTGCTGTTGACACTACTATAGGCAGGGGAGAGTTGGAAGTACATTTTAAGGACATAAGCAGGTACGATCCGGAAAGGCCTGTCACTAGCTTGTCATGGGACTTTAATGGTGACGGTACAGAAGATTCCAATGAGCAGGATCCGGTTTACACCTATTCAAATCCCGATGGAGCTCTGTATTCGGTTAGCCTGAAAGTCTCAAACGGAACCGATTCCGCTGAAATAGTTAAAGAAAATATCATCAGAATTCAGAAAGAAAAGCCCGATATGGAAGACAATCTGGCTCAATGGTCAGTAGCCGCCACTGCTTCCAGCATCTATGCGGGATACTGGACACCGGAAAGCGCTGTGGATGACGAAATCAATTCACACTGGAGCAGTAACGTGAGTAAAAATGACCAATGGCTCAAAGTGGAGCTGGATACGGTATATGAAGTGGGGAAGGTGATTGTTGACTGGGAGTCTCCCTTTGCCGAAAGCTATGAGATACAAACTTCGCCTGACGGTGAAAACTGGGATACGGTAGCCTGCAATTGTGAGGGAAACGGTGAAAATGATACCTTATTATTTACAGGAACACAGGCCAGGTATGTGAAACTGGTCATACTCAATTGGGGCAAGACAAAACGGTATACCATTACCGAATTTAAGATCTACCAGTCTGATGGGAATGAATATGAAAGTGATTGTGATTCCTGTCGTGCAAAAAACCCAACCGGAAATAGCAATACTATTTTAACACGTGTTGTGCCTGTGAGCATTTATCCCAATCCAATGACCAGGAATGTGACATTTTCGTTTGACCTGCAGGAAAATTCAAAAGTTCAGGTGAAATTGTACGATCTGACAGGCCGTAAAATTACCGACATTTTCCAGGGTAATTTACCTGCAGGAGAACAATCGGTTATCTGGAACAGGAAAGCGATAAAAGGAGGGATATATTTCTATGAAATTAATTTTACCGCCGGAGATCGAAGCCAGAATATTGCCGGGAAACTGGTCATTATGGAATAATCAGGTCATTAAAAAAGGGAGATTAAGGTTTCCTATGTTAGGTTTATACTAATAGTGATGAGGCTGTCTCAAAAGTTAAATGAGGCAGCCTTTTTTATTAAGTATACTTAGTAATTAAATGATATAAATTTTAATAGTTTCTTAATAAAATAGGGGCTTTTGCCCCTATTAAGATCATAAGATTTAGTATCTTATGATATGCAAACACATAGAGCAAAGATAATCTTTAAGGATTTTAATATCAATCAAAATTTATTACTTCCACCTTCGCTGGAAGAGTTAATAGACCCCTAAGATCCCGCACATTTTGTCAACCGGATTGTTGATAATATTAACATTGTAAATCGTCAAAGAGCTCTGGACAAAATAATTGCATATATTATATTGTGATTTTACTTATCTTTTTAACTTAAGGATTCATTCATTCTTAATCCCCTCAACACGTTGATTTTTTTAAATCCTCAAGAAACCGGTTCGATTTCAGTCCCTTCGGGTTCACAAATCAGGATAGACCGCCTTTATGGTGGCTTTTTCAATTATACACGAATAATTTTTGAAGAATTAAATAAAATGCTAAAACTATTTATTATTTACTCCGGGTTTATAAGGAACTCCAAGATTATCCAGTTCATTTTCAATTAATTTAGTTTTATCTTCAATTGATTTAAGTACTGTTTTAATTTCAGGAAAATTAGTCTTAATAAACTCCAGACTCTTTTTCTCTGTTTCTGTTGGTGCAGAAGTTGATGACCAGACTCTTCTTAAGATATTATCCAGATGAAGGTATATTGAAGGATTTTCTGGTGGTACTTCTTCAGGACTGGCTTTTGGGGTAGTTCCCTGTAGTTTGAATATTTGTTTGTCTAAATCCGTCTTTACTTCATACACTTTTTTAAGTAGCTCAATATCAGGAGAAGTGTTATCATAAGCAGCTTTTTCAAGATATTTAATTCTTAATGCTAATTCTTTGGTAAAATCAATCGATTTATAAAAATCGGCAGTAATTAAGCTAATTTCGTTCTGAAAATCTATCATCTGTCTATAATCTTCAACAGGCAATGTTCTATTATCAAGAGTTTTTGTTTTAAATGTTATTGATTGATTTAAATCTGATACTTCCATATTATGAACTAATTCTAATTTAGCAGTGTAAGTCCCGGGCATGCATAAAAAACCACTATAGTGTTTCTTGTCTTCTTCTTTTTCCAGTTCTGTATCTAATTTTATTCTTTCAAACTCCGGATAGCGTAAGTCCCAGCTCACTCTGTTTATTCCTTTTTTAGCAGGAGCTTTTATTTTTCGTACCACATTGTTATTTTCATCACTAATAGTGACTACAACAAAAGGCTCGCTTTCAATATTTTCGTTTCTTAATTCTTCTTTACCTGGTTGCGGAATTCGTTGCTTGTTTTTAAATAGTTCTGTTTCTTTTTTATGTCTGATTTGGTGTTTCGTAAAAGCTGATTCTTTTAAATAGTAAGTAATTAGAGCTCCAAAAGGAGGATTTTTGCTGGTGAAAAATGTATTTCCAAAATGTTCGGTTCTAGCTCTCTTTTCCTGGTACATAAATGCATCTCTGACTGGAAATAAGTATGTTTCTTGTTCAAGAATATTGTTATTTAATTCCCGTAAGGCAGAATAGTCATCAAGCACATAAAAACTTCTGCCGAAAGTTCCAAGAATCAGATCATTATCTCTTCTTTGAATGGTAATATCTTTTACTGAAATAGTGGGTAAACCGTTATTTAACTTATTCCATGACTTTCCGCCATCAACACTGAAAAAAACTGTGAATTCTGTTCCTACAAATAATAAATCGGGATTTACATGATCCTGTTCAATTGTATGAATAGGATGGTTTTGAGGAATATTCGATATAATTGAGGTCCAGGTTCTTCCTTTATCTTCACTTTTAAGTAAATATGGTTTTAAATCATTTCTTTTCCGGTTATCAAAAGATGCGTAGACAATATTTTCATCATACATCGATGCTTTTATATCGCTTACATACGTGTTACTTGGAACTCCCGGAAACGCATCTATTTTAAACCAGTTTTGCTGATCTTCAGTTACCTGGATAACACCATCATCACTTCCTACGTAAATCAAATCTTCTTTAACAACCGATTCGTCAATACTTACAATTGTACCGTATTGCGATGTTGAGACATCTTTTGCAACAGCATCGATACTCCAGTAATGATCCATAACAGGCCATGTATTGCGATCGATTTGAGCAGTTAAATCTCCACTTATCCTAACCCAGCTATTTCCTTGATCATCACTTCTAAATACTTTATTTGCAGCAATATATAATCTTTTATTCGAATGAGGACTCATTATCATCGGAGCATTCCAGTTCCAACGGAAAGTAAGTTCATCTCCTTCAGGCATTGGTTTTATATATTGCAATTCTCCACTTTTTTTGTCGAAACGATATAGATTTCCATACTGATATTCGCAATAAACCAAATCCGGATTCTTCGGGTCGATAGCTGACCAAAAACCATCACCACCCAAGGTCACATACCAGTCTTCATTTGAAATCCCCTGTGAACTTAATGTTCTTGATGGGCCTCCAATTGTATTGTTGTCTTGTGTGCCACCGTAGATATTATAAAATGGATAATCATTATCAACCGAAACTCTGTAAAACTGTGTTATTGGCAAGTTAGTTTTAAAGTTGTAAGATTTTCCTCCATCAAAAGTTTCATATATACCACCATCTCCTCCAATTAAAAAGTGATTTGGATCTTCCGGTTCAATCCACATTGCATGATCATCAACATGACGGAATTCATTGTTCATTTTTTTAAAAGTTTTTCCACCATCCTCTGTAACATGCGAGTAAGTTTCAACCGAATATACTTTGTCTACATCTTTTGGGTCGCAATAAATTTCGTTAAAATACTGTCCGCTGCTTGTATGATCACTCATTCTTACCCATGATTCACCCTGGTCTGTTGAACGATAGAATCCCCCCTGATCTTTATTCATATCATCAACAGCAGCTTCAATAATTAAGTACATAACACTTGTATTTACCGGTGAGATTGCTATACCCATTCCACCCATGAATACTGCGGGTAAACCTTTTGTTATTTTTTTCCAATTTTCACCTCCATCATATGACTTATATACAGCTGTTTCGGGTCCGCCACCAATTTTTGTAAACGATCTTCTTGCCCGTTGCTCAGATGTGGCATAAATCATGTTTGGATTATCAGGATGAATAAGCACATTATTAATACCGGTATACTCACTAATTTCTAATACTTTTTTCCAGGTTTTTCCTCCGTTTGTGGTTTTATAAAGTCCGCGATCTCCTCCGGATCCCCAGGCAGAACCTTCAGCTGCAACATATACAATATCTGTGTTTTCAGGATTAATGGCTATCATTCCAATCTGGAAAGATTCTTTAAGTCCCATATTATTCCATGTTATACCTCCATCAAGCGTTTTGTAAACACCATCTCCATAACCTATTGAACGTTGATGATTGTTTTCACCTGTTCCAACCCAAACTACATTTGGATTTTTTGGTTCGATAGCCAAACAACCAATGGAATAAGAACCATATTTATCGAAAACAGGTTCGAAAGTAGTACCTGCATTTACCGTTTTCCATATGTTCCCACTTGCAACACCAACAAAGTATTCGCTGTAATTAAACGGATTTACAGCAAAATCAGATATTCTACCTGATGTCATTGCCGGACCTGCTGATCTAAATTTTAATTCATTATAGACATAAGAAGGAACTGTATCAATGCCTCCTGGTGTTTTTGCGTTAATTTTTATTGATGCAAAAAAAATAATTGTAACCAAAGTAATCTTTATAAATTTCATGGCTTATAGTTTATAAATGCATGTCTTCAAAGTAAGTTGGACAAAATAAATTTATGAATTAAGTAGTGATTTTACTAATTTTTTCACTTTTATTCATTACAATCACGTATTACCAAAGGATTCATTTATTTTTAGTCCCCTTAACTTATTTATTCTCTTCAAATCCTCAAAAAATTGGTTCGATCTCTGTCCCTTAAGGTTCACAAAATAAATAAGACAATCAAAAGATTGTCTTATTATTTTCGTCTAAGTGAATACATAAATGAATACACTGGAAGATTACTTTGTATCAATTAATCCATGATTATCAGTTTTATTATCTTACTTTGAGTGTCTGTTTTTACTTTTATAAAACATATACTATTCCCGGCAAGTTGGTTATGGTGAATAATTTCCTGATATATTCCAGGTGACACATTTTTATTTTCAATGGAGTGTATCTCCTTACCAGTAATATCAAAAATCTTTATGGAGACGTCAGTATAATTATTAATTGTATATTCTATGACGCTTGAGGAGATAACAGGATTTGGGTATACTTTTACATTCAAGTTATCAGGAATGCTGGCAAAGGGTGAATACACATCATGTTTATTTTTATAGTTGCTGAATGTCACTTTAAAAATACCACCTTGATTGGCTGCAATATTAAGTGTTCTGGTATCCTTATCAAAAGTATTAAATGCATTACCATTTAATTCCACTTCATCAATTTTTAAATAATTATCTTCAATTGCCAGTGGATATAAACTTACCGACTGAGCTTCATCGCTCGCATCTATAAAGTAATATAATTCAACAGGTTCTTCTTTATAAAATAAATTTCCATACAAATAGGCGTAGTATGCCAATTCAGTTGAATGATATCCTGCCTTATCATAAAATCCCTTATCCAATGAGTTTGGATTACCCTCTCTATCAGTCTCTATATATACTTCGCCATATTCAGAATCTACAAAATTATTCATAAAGAAATCGATGGACCTATCAGCAACTTCAATAAATTTATTTTTATCATCCTCATTATTGCTGATGTAATAATTCATTATACCGCTGTTGTATGCCTGCTCAACTTCCCAGAACAATTTATAACTAGTATTTATATAACCAATAGACCAGTCGTAATCTGAATAAGGTGCTCCATAATAATAATCATAAGCTCCATTATCCAGCATGTCATACATCAACACTTTAGCGGCATTACGATACCGTGCTTTCGGATTAACAAGATAAGCTCTTGCCAGGCACCATGCCGTTTTAAACATATGGCCAATAAACATATCACCATCTGGTTGCATCTCCCAGTCGCTGTTATATAATTCAGGATAACCAAGAACTGCCGATTCCATTTCAGGTATCATATGCTCTTCAATATTATTAGCCAATTGTTCCAGCCTGGTATAGAAGAAAGGATCCTTTGTTAAGAGATACATGTATAACCCGTGAGTTGTAATTCCGTCTACTGTCGGTGTAAAACCTTTTCCGCCGGGATTGCTCCAGTTAAGATCTGCCCGGTAATAATATCCATAATAATCCTGTCTGTCATCCCACAAATTTTCGTTGATAACATCCAGTGAATTATTAAGCATTTCCCAGTGCAGATCCTCGTTAAAAGCATTACCTGATATTTGCTGGTTTTCGAATTTAACACCTCCCACAGCATCGGCCATGGCCACCATACCCAGGTTGGCATAGTGCTGAAAAAATGACCATTTGAATGTATTATAGATATCCGATTCACGTATGTCTCCATCGGTATCTACACTTGTATACCAGCCACCATTTGTTTCATCCCAAAAATAATTGTACATAAATTGCAATGCCCCGTCAGCATAACTTAAATAAGATGTGTCGCCTGTAACCATAAAGGCACGGGCAAAAGCATATGCATTCTGTGTCTGGCTGATTATTGATTTTATATCACCTGACGGATTTCCTTGCTGATCAACGTTAGTAAAAAAGCCTCCGTGCTCATTATCATAAGCAGTTTTCCAAAAATCGGCCCAGTTGCTGACTAATGATTTAGCCAATTCAGGATTTATTAAATACATGCTCTTAACGGTATATGGTCCGGGAGGCGGAGCTTCTATATTCGTTACAGTTACAAACCAGTCCCGGGTTAAGGTATCGTCATTATCATGGTTAATATATCTGACAGTGTATATTAACGGACTGGTGAAATCCTGCTGGCTGTAATCATACTGAATTTTATTATTTACTATGTAATCAATTCCTTCAGCTTTAGTGAAATACTGAGTGAGGTTGGCCAGGGACATACCTGTTTCAACTTTAATATCCACGGTGTGATTATCTTTATCAATTATTGTGGGTCCAACCTGCCCTTCAACTTTAAAGTTTATAATATGGGTGGGATCATAAATGCTCCATTTGACTTCTGTAAGGCCGGATTTTTGCCACCCGATATGATATGTTTTACCTGCCTCCAGTAAAAAAACTCTGCCAAACTTTTCATCACTTACAATACAACCTGATGTTGCATAGTAATCAGGTTCGCAATTACAATCTTCTTTAATAAATAATCTGGTATAAAACTCCTGGCTTTGAATACTTCCAATTACCCTATATTCATTTTCAGCAGGTGTGTATTCGTACCAATATTGACTTTTTTCAGAGGGTATTGTGTACACTGCTCCATCATCAGCAGGTATACTTATATCGCAGATTTCTCCGGTTTCAAAATCACTATCGTATATAGTCCATTTAGCATTATTTACATCATTTAAATGACGAATACCTATATAGTAAAGACTTCCTGAGTCGGCAGGAAACCCGAAATACATTCCATAGGAACAGTTATTTTCCCACATGTGCCAATCATAATATGAAAGATCCACAGTATCTTTATATAAAATTATAGAGAGAATATCCCATGGTCCGTTACCTAATTCACAGGTTGAGACTGAAATCATTCTATTACTGTCAGCCTGAAATTTATACCAGGTTTCTATCGAGTTATTGACTGATGATAACTCTATTGTATCACCTGTATAAACGGGTATAGCCGTTTGATGATACTCGCCCGGATAAGGATCGGTTAGTTTTATTTCCCATTCAAAAGTGGTATCATATTCACTATATATAGTAATGAAATAACTGCTACCCGAATCAGCGTAAAATGTAGAATAATAATTATTACCTGAGCTGCAATTGAAACGATCCACATCGTTTTTATTATATAAATTATCACAATCTCCTGTGTAAACAGTGCAAGATGCGTCAATTCCTCCGGGAATGTTACAAAGGTCTATTTCGATTTTTCCGTCATCCGGTGCTTCAAAAGAATAATATAGTTCAGGCAATCTTCCTGAATAAAAGGTGTTAATACCTGTATCAGCTACTAAAGCTTCACCACAAACTTCACCAGGTAAAATATCTTCTTGCCGTAATGTCCAGTCGAATTCTGTTGTATCACCCAGGTCATAATGGTTAAATAAAATTTTATAATCTCCGGGAGAATCTGCTATAAAAGCCAAAACAGTATCATTAATTTCATAAAAATGCTTTTCCCTGTAATTACAATCATAATAAAATCTAATATCCCAGTTTTCTATTTTTTCAACCACTTCTTGACTAGCCGAAATCATTACTTTAGCTTCCGTTGCTACAGTATATTCAAACCACTGGTTACCTACTGAAGGAATACGCACGTGATTAATTCCTTCAACAGCAGATATCGGATATGTACATAATTCACCTTGTTCAGGCTGAATTTCGGTTAAATACCAGTTGTAAGTTTCTTGTGTTGTACCTGTAAAAAGAGCCCAGTGCACATAGTATCGCATTGAAGAATCTACCGGTATAATCAAATGTGACTGATAATCACAATAATCGTTATTTGTACCAATCAGAACACCAAGACTGTCATCAATCCAGACTTCGGTATCAAGATCTGTAAGACCGCAATTTCCAATAGCTACAAAACCATTAAAATCAGGTGTGAAATGATAGATTTGTACTATTTCACTTGCATCTGCAATATTATTGGTATCAAAGGTTGCTATTACAGCAGTTTCAACTGATGTGCCTCCTTGAGCTGAAATATAACTACATATCGAAAATGTAATTAATATACTTACCAATAACTGTCTAATTTGTTTCATAATTATTTGTAATTAAGATTATTTATATTAAATATAGTATTAACTTATTATTATAGATACTTTCATTCAAGAAAACCCTAATATGATTTAATTTTTTATTATTAAAATTATAATAATCTTCTGTCTTAAATTATATTTTGGTAGTGATGATGATACTTTAAGAGTCAGACGTTTATTGTAAAAACCGGTCTCACTGATCACCCAATTCCGGTTTTTGGTGGTCAACGCAACTGGTTTTTCCAATTTTATTTAGTTTCATTAACCCTGCCCTTGAACATTTCTTATACGGTAATAATATTCATATTCACATCAACGTATTAATTTTCTTCAAATCCTCAAGAAAGGTGTTCGAATTCAGTCCCCTGAGGTTCACAAAAGAGGGACAAAAGAGAGACAGCGCCCATATTTAAAAAATATCGGCGCTATCCCGTTCAGAGTCGCTTTCAGAAACATGGGCGCTGTCCCTCTCAGAAACATGGGCGCTGTCCCTCTTTTTAAGGTGCTTTTTCATTAATTTAAAAAGCTCATCTGTATTAATAGGCTTGGCAATGTAATCATCACATCCGGCCATAAGGCATTTTAATCTGTCCTCGCTGTATGCATACGCAGTCTGGGCAACTACAGGCAATTTATTTCTAATCTTTTTAATTTTTTTTGTTGCTTTATAGCCATCCTCTCCGGGTAACTTGATATCCATCAAAACCATATCAATCTTAGGATTGCTATTTACTAACTGAATAGCCTCTTTTGCATCTTTGGCAAAAAGACTATTAATTTCTGCATTTTTAAAGAGCTCTTTAAAGTATAATATATTTAATTCCTCATCTTCAACAACCAGAATAGTGTTATTCTTAAGTAAATTTTCAGGTTCATTAAGAGTCTTTTCAATTAATTTAGTTTCTTCCTCCATGTCGTGTGAAATAGTGAAGTAGAATGTGCTTCCAATACCTGGTGTGGAATTAACCCATATTTTACCGCCCAGCAATTTAACAAGGCCTTCAGCAATACATAATCCGAGTCCTGCACCTCCATATGATTTTGACATTGAATCATCAGCCTGTCTGAAACGTTCAAATATAATCCCTTGATATTCTCTTGAGATACCAATACCTGTATCTTTAACCCTGAATTGAATAGTGCTATTGTCTATTACTTTATATCCGAATTCTACAAATCCCTTTTCCGTATATTTAAATGCATTGTTCAGGAGATTGGTTAATATCTGTCTTATCCTGTGTTTGTCGGAATATATATAACAACCTTCTGAATATTTATTTTTAAGTCGCAGCTCAATGGCAGATTTGTTATTTTTGTTTTTAAACATTTCAAATTCATAATACAGTTCCTTCATCAATTTATTTATATTAAAAGGATCTTTCTCTATTTTAAGTTGTTGTGCTTCAATTCTTGACAAATCCAGTATATCATTAATTATATGTAAGAGGCTGTTAGTGCTTTCCTTTATAATTTCCGAATAATATTTCTTTTCTTCACCGGACAGATTATCTTTATTAAGCATTTCTGTAAAGCCAAGAATTCCATTCATTGGTGTCCGGATCTCATGTGACATATTGGCTAAAAATGCAGATTTCAAACGATCGGATTCTTCGGCTTTTTCTTTTGCTTTTATTAATTCGTCTTCAGCTATTTTCTGCGCCGTAATATCACGAGCCACTTCCCCCAATCCGATTATTTCTCCAGTGTTATCTAATACTGGAAATCCCTTAACTTCCCAGATTTTATCATCTGGTGTCGATAGAATATGATAATGAATCTGCCTTGTGGATAGGGCTTTCAACACAGGACATTCCTGGCATGGTTCTTTACGATCGAATAATACCTCATAACAGAATTTATTCTTATATTCAGATTGTTCAATATTAAGATATTTGCTTACAGCAGTGTTTGCCCATTTAATTTTTAAATTTTCATTATAGAAAAAAAATAATTCGGATGTTGAATCCAGTATCATAGATTTTTCTTTCTCTACATTTTCAAGTGCTTTCTTTGTCTCAATCAATTCTGTTATATCATGTGCTGCTAAAATAATCTTATCATTTTTATCACTTTCTTTATCTCCGAGCTCACTAGAACAATGAATTATCTTAGAACTTTTGTCAGGACAGTTAAAATTGATAATCATATCGAAGTTTTTCCCTGTCTCCGTAGTCTCCTTGAATGCATTTTCAAATATTTTCCTTTCTGAAGGCCTTATTAATTGAATAATGTCTTTAAGTTTTATTTTAAATCTGCCGGGTTGGAATCCGAGAATTTTATAGAATTCCTGTGAGCATTCGCAAATACTGGTTTTCAAATCGACCTCACAACTGCCCAAATGAGCAACTTCCTGTGTTTTCTTCAGGTTACTCTCATTAATTCTTAATAATTCCTGCGCTTCTTTATGTTTCCTGCGTATTTCAGCTTCCCTGATTTCCCTTCTTATGGCTGCTGATAATCTGCTTAGATTATCTTTCAGTAAATAGTCGCTTAATCCGTTTTTCATTGCCTCAACAGCTTTTTCTTCTCCTATTGTGCCCGACACACAAATAACCGGCAGGTTATCGTTTGTTAGTTTGACAATTTCTAAAGCTTCGAGTCCTGTAAAACCGGGAAGCCTGTAATCGGCCAGTACAATATCAGGATGAAATGATTTCAGTAATTTTGTGAAACCTTCTTTATTATCTGTTTGTTTGTAAGAAAAGACTAATTTGTCTTTTTTAAGATGATTTAGTATTAATTCTAAATCATATTTATTATCCTCTAGCATTAGTATTTTAATCATTATTCCCTGCTTTATACAACAACATGAATTATTTTTCTTAATGAGAAAATATGTTTACTTTCTTTTGCCATAACGTAGATGAATTACTCTAATGACTATATATATTATTGAAGTTGAGTTATTTATGCATTCAAGTATTAAATTTTAATAAAATAAAGAGATTGATAAAAACTGCCTTTAATTTGTTATAAAATATAGAATATATATATAAGCTAATTCTTAATATATTAAAAGTTAAGAAAATAATATGAGAAATAGCACGCTTTCAGTAGGAATTAATAAGATAGGTGATGAATATCATCATTTCGGATATTGAAAAGAATAATCAGGGACAGCCCCCATATTTAAAAGGGACAGCCCCCATTCGGGTGCAGTCCCCGGGACGCTGTCTCTCCAGGATAAGCAACCCTTCACCATTATTTTGCATCTAACCATTGTTACAAAAAATTAAATATGATGAAAAAATATATCAAATTTATATTGATCTTTTTAATTTCTGCAGGTATATTATCCTCCTGTGAGAAGTCTGATGAACCTGTAAAAAAAGAACCTTCGAAAATAAAGCTTAGTAATAAATCGACCGAGATCATTGAGGCTGATAAGGCTTTTGGCTTTGAACTGTTTCGGGAAGTGTATAGCCTGAGTGAAGAGGATAACCTTATGATCTCTCCCCTGAGTGTATCCTATGCGCTGGGTATGACTTATAACGGTGCAGCAGGCACCACTCTGGAAGCTTTCAGGGATGTACTTCATTTCGAAGACCTTACTAACCAGGAAGTCAATGAAAGCTATAAAGACCTTATGGGCCAGCTGGTCACACTGGATGACCATGTAGAGTTCTCCATTGCCAATAGCATTTGGTACAGGCTGGGATTCGAAGCATTATCAGAATTCATTGCCACCAACAAGGAGTATTTTGATGCAGAGGTGGAGGAGATTGATTTCTCCGATCCGCAAACCCTGGAGATCATTAACCAGTGGATAGAAGACAATACCAATGGTAAGATAAAGGGTATGCTGGATTTCATACCTGGTGATGCTGTGATGTACCTGATCAATGCCATTTACTTCAACGCAAAATGGAAATATGAGTTTGAGAAGGACAAAACCTATGAAGATAATTTCAATCTGGCGGGTGGTTCCGGCCATATTACCGATTATATGATAGTAAACGGGACTTTTAATTATACCTATAATGAGGATTTTCGTGCAGTTGAGCTGCCATACGGTGATAGCGCTTTCAGCATGGTAGTAATGCTACCCTCCGGAGATAAAACGATTTCAGACCTGGTGGCTAATTTGGATGTTGAACACTGGGATTCATGGTTTGAAAATTCAAGTATGACAAATGTCCAGGTCGAATTGCCAAAATTCAAATATGGTTTCAAGAGTCTGCTGAACGATCCTCTTTGCAACCTGGGTCTTGGAGTGGCCTTCTCAGGTGCAGCCGATTTTAGCCGGATCACACCTGGAGGCGGCATCTATATTTCCAGGGTGATTCACCAGACGTTTATAGATGTGAAGGAGGAAGGCACCGAAGCAGCTGCTGCAACTATTGTAGAAATGAGAGAAATCAGTGTTATTGACGAAGGTCCTGTTATTTTTAAGGTGGACAAACCCTTCCTTTATCTCATCAAAGAAAATTCAACAGGAGCTATTATTTTTATGGGGAAGGTTGGAAAACCGGATTACTCGTGATGTCACTCTCAGATTTTATTCAGCAGAAAATCTTCTGCTTCAATATTCCATAATCCATTGGTCTTCTTAACAATGGAAGCCATACTCCTGAATAAAGGTTCGAATTTCCCTTTTTCTTCAAATTCGGATATAGCTGTCAGCGGCATGGATATGTGAGTATATATAAGCTTCTTCCCACCCGGGATTTTCGGAAGGTTCATGGTTGTGTCAATGACAGCATCCAGTCCGCCAATATGTGTCACCAGTCCGGCAGGATCGATTCCGGCAGACATCATTTCAAGGGCTTCTTTCATATCGTTGCTGTTACCGCCGCTTGTACCGATAATGCGGGTATAATTATAATGCACATTGTAAAAATTAACCCTTGCCCTAAAGTCAGGGTCATCAGGACCTGCAAAGAAGTTCATGCAACCGTCAAATGCCAGAATTTTATCGCCCTGCTCGATAACGGATTCAACCGGCGCGAAAACAAAAACATCGTTGTATCCTTTTCCTCCTGTCAGTTTCAGCAAGGTGCCAGCGGGATCATTTAATGCTTTCGTATTTACATATTGCAAACGAATGCCTTTCTGTAAAGCATATTCGGGAGGGATAAGCAGGGAAGCCCTGTCCAGTCTTGACTGGTCAATATCTGTTATGGCCATCAGTCGCGGGTTACGGTCGGTCCGGTGAATTACATAGTTTATGGCCGCCAGTCCCATAGGTCCTGCGCCGCCCAATAGCGCGAGGTTACCGCCGTCCACTATCTCCATCTCATGAATATACGACCCCGGCCTGGTGTGATAGTTGGCATGCATGGCTCCGATTACACATGATAATGGTTCGGCCAGAGCTGCAGGATAAAAGCCTTTACCCTTGTATGGCAGGAGGCAATCCAGTTCCATTACTTCATTGGGGATGATAATATACGTGGCATCGCCCCCTATATAGCGGTATGAATAGCCCGGGGCACCTAATATTCCAACCGGGCCATCCGGATAATTAATGGCCGGCTGGATTGAGAACTTCATCCCGGATTGAAACGCTGACTTCCATTTTTCACCGGTCTCTATAATCTCACCGCTGAATTCATGGCCAATAATGGTAGGATTGGCATGCACGTCATCCGGGATCCTTTTATGCTCATTTCCCTGAAGGGCTGCCTTGTATGATGACATGCAGATGCTGTCGCAAATTACCTTTGCCAGGATCTCGTCATTTTTTAGAGGTGGAAGCTCAAATTCTTCGAGCCTTAGATCATTTTTCCCGTATATACGTACTGCTCTGGTTTTCATCTTTCGAGTCTGAAATTTTTTTTTGAATTCATTTGAGCATTTGCTGTCCCCCGGTAACAGTTATGGCCTGTCCGGTTTCATATTCCTGTTCAATAACATAATAAATGGCTTTCATCACGTCCTTTACCTTGCAACCCCTGCCTGCCGGGACCTGACTTTCATAATGGGCTTTCACATCGTCAATTGTCCTGGCCCCGTGAACTTTGCCGGCCCTGAGGTACTGGACAAACAAGCCTGTTTCAGGATCACTCCATAGCGGTCCTTCGAAAAAGTTTCCCGGACATATGGAATTGACTTTTATCCGGTAAGGGATAAGTTCAAGTGCGAAAGACTGGGTTAATCCGATCCCCCCGAATTTGCTCCCTGCATAGGCGAAGTTCTTTTTACTTCCTTTTAAACCGGACTTGGAATTGATCTGGATAATATCTGAAAAATAGGAGGGATGATGTTTTGACTGAAGTATTAAAACCTGTGAAGCATGTTTGACGCAAAGAAAATATGCGATGTAGTTAACCCGGGTAACATTTTCAAACACTTCAAGGCTCATTTCTTCCAGTCCGCCCGCATACAAAACGCCTGCATTGCTGACAAAAACATCAAATCCGCCGAAATTTTTAACTGTTTCATAAACCAGGTTCTCAAGTGAATCCGGACTGGTAACATCCGTTTTTACAAAAAGGGCCTTGTTTTTTAGACTTTCATTATTGAGCTTTTCAGTTGTTTCATTGCCTTTATTTTCCTGAATGTCGGCTATAATGACATTGGCACCTTCAGTGAAAAAATCTGCAGCAATGCCCCTGCCAAAGCCTTGTGCGCCACCTGTAACTATAACAGTTTTGTTTTCTGCCTTTCCCTTTTTTTGACTGGTCCTGGCTATCTTTCTGCGGTAATTTTCCACTTCCCAGTTGTCGATGAAATCAATGAATGGTTTCTCCAGGAAATGCGGCCCGCCAAAATTGTGTGAAAGGAAGCTGATTTTCATCTTATCTTCAAACACGTCCTGGACGGCCTCAGCTGATTTCAGGTTATCCTCAAACGCGATAATACCGTATCCTTTTAATCCTGCCACCTTTGGCAAATGACCGTGCTGCTGCTGAAATTCCGCTAACTTCCGGGAACATTCTCTGATAATGGCATCGGGCTCTGCTTCCTCCAGGAACAGGGAATACGCTTTGCAATAAACAACCTGGTCGGGTGTAAAAGGAGGCATTACCTGTTTAAAGCTTTTGGCATCCTTTATGAAATGCTGGATCAGCGTGTTGTTTCGTATCTGAGCTGTTTTTATTCCTTCTTCGGAAAACAGCATTCGCAATGCCGGCAATATTTTAACAATATTTCGGGGGACATCTGCTGTTTGAATATCAAGAGGTTGTTTCAGCTGTTTGCTGATAGTATTTATTATGCTATCATAAAGTTGCCTGATTTTTTCAATGGAATCTGCCGAAACAACTATGCCGTGGTTTTGTATAAAAATGACCTGTGGATCCGATTTATGTTTCATTCTCCAGGATTCAAGCAAATTACATGTTTTTGCAAATAAAAGATAGCCCGGATTGCAATAAGGTAAAAACAGGACATCCTTGCCAAACAGCTCCCTGATTTTCGCTTCTGCATCATTGGCACAGGTAAGTGCATTGATCAGGGTGGGATGTGTATGAACCACGTATGAATAACGGATAATGTTATGGAGTGATGTCTCCACGGAAGGCCTTATAACGATATTTGGCAGACAGGCTGCGGCAAGGTCGGTTTTCACTTCAGCTTCACGAATGTTGATATCTTCGCTGTATTTTTTATTGATCATAGGCTCAAGTAACTTCCTGTCTAAAACAGCAAAGCCATCAAGGGTAATATCGGCAAGCGATGAGCCACTGCCTTTAACCCAGATATACCTGTTGTTTTTATAGGAGGTATTGCCGCCACCGGCAATGACAAAATCTTTATTACTGCCGTAAAAACGAGATATTTCGACCAGATCGGACAGGTATTTGTTCATAGTGTCTGATTCTTAAGTTTTGATATTGTATGATGAATGACTGCATTCCCAAGTTTTACAAGCTTTCCTTTTTCATCAAATATAGGTAATCCTTGTTTATCAATAAAGCCGGTTTTTTGGTTAGCCCTTAAGTACTGATGTGCGGCAACCACACATGCACCTTCATAAGAAATTTCTCTCAGAAAATCGTCCAGCGGCACTTTGTATCGTGTGCTGCATGTTAACGGGATCATTCCCGGAGCATTATGCTCTGTGCCGAATAAAATAACAAAACCTTTATCATGGAAGTATCTGACATATTTTCTGAGATGGTCGGCATGGTTTCGCCCGGGTATAAATTCAATACATCCAATGTTACGTTTTGACAGCTCAGAATACAAACCGTCAGGATCTTTTTCATATTCGGTGAAATTCCCGTTTTTATCGTCCAGGAGCACCGGATAACATGGGATTCCTCCGGCATCTGAAATCAGCCTGGTAATATCATCGAGTGTCATGAATGCACTTTCATCTTCAGCCACGAAGGCCAGACCGCCTGCCTTCAGAAGGTTACTCCTGATCTCGTTTTCAATACCGGAGATATCCGTTATGGCGGAAACCAGTTTTTTCCTGCCTAAAATCTTTTGCAGCAGGCTGATCCTTTCTTCCTTATCATTTGCAAATTCATAAACGGCTATCCTGATAGCTTTTGCTATATGCCTTTCCCGGACAAGGTATCTGGCACATTTAATCCGGATATCTTCATAATCGAGCCGGAGAGGAAGATCAATCCGGGCGAACCAGTCATTGGTTTTAAGAACCATTGCCTTAACGTGTCGCTGGCTTTCTTCGATAACAGTTTCCAGTATGCCAAGATATGAAGGTTGAAGGTGAAACGGATAATCCAGGCCTTTCCCGCTTAAATAACATCTGCCCGGATTATTCGGATCATTGATTCGAATATTAAGCTTTTGCTCTTCTTTTAGCAGACCCATAAATTCAATATTGAACAGGGGAAAGATTCTATGTCGAAGGGCCTCCATGCAGAAATCTTCATAGCCTTCTGTCACAAAGAAATCATTAATGCCAATAACAGAGATATGTTCTGCCTTTGCCATTGTAAAAACTTCTTTAATACTGTCGAAAGCGCTGAAGGAATATGGTGTGTGGATATGGGCATTGACATCCAGTATTGTTTGTTTGGGGTACATCTTTGCCAGTGTTCCCGGGTCTGGCAGCATAGCAAGAAAATTCTTACAGTTATCCATAACTTCTTCTGTTAAATCCCCAGTCTGTTTCGCTTCAGTTGTTCGTCAATGCTAAAATTGTTGTTGACCTGATGTCCCTTCAGTGGAATGATGCGTTCATGAATGGCATCAATGATCCAGTCAGCCTGCGGAAAGAAATGGTTTTCCATTTCGTAGGCAGGTGTGATCCAGTTGCGTGAACCAACTACCACAGGCGGGGCATCAAGCTCATCAAAGGCCAGTTCGGCAATGTTGGAAGCCATATCCCGCAAGTAAGAGCCGCGTGAGCAGGCATCGCTTGCCAGCAGGATACGGCCTGTTTTCTTAACCGATTCGAGCACCAGTTCATAATTAAACGGCACCAGGCTCCGGGCATCTATGATCTCAGCCGAAAGGCCATATTTCTCCCGGAGTACATCCGCAGCCTTAAGTACCACATAAAGTGTAGATCCTATGGTCAGTATGGTGATATCCGATCCCTGGCGTTTGATATCTGGTTCGCCAATAGGTATTTCATAATATCCTTCAGGAATCCCTCCTTCGTGGAACTGCTCACCGACATCATAAATACGCTGGCTCTCAAAATAAATCACCGGGTCGGTCCCTTGTAAGGCACTGTTCATAAGTCCTTTTGCATCATATGGAGTGGCAGGGAAAACGATCTTTATACCAGGGATGTGCGCGACCAGCGAAGACCAGTCCTGTGAATGTTGAGCCCCGTATTTTGATCCGACAGATACCCTGATCACTACCGGCATCCTGATGAGGTTTCCGCTCATTGCCTGCCATTTGGGAAGCTGGTTGAATACCTCATCGCCGCTGCGCCCGAGAAAATCGCAATACATTATTTCAGCAATCACCCTGCCTCCGCACATGCCGTATCCGACAGCTGTTCCTGCAATAGCTCCTTCAGCTATCGGCGTATTAAAGAGACGGTGATGGGGAAGTGATTCTGTTAATCCGCGATATACAGCAAAAGCCCCGCCCCAGTCGCGGTTCTCCTCGCCGTAAGCAACTAATGTCGGGTCTTTATAAAAGCGGTCTGTGATGGCTTCAAATATTCCATCGCGTAATTGAAAAATCTTTGCTTTTGATACAGGTTTACCATGCTTGTCAAGATAATACCGTTCTTTGTTCCTTATTGACTTAACACGCGGGTTTTCATCAAGGGGCAGCAAAACTTCAGGTTTACGGTCGTCAAGTTTGTCAACAGAACCGTTGGAGAACATCATGTCACCAATGGCGTCAGGATAACTTGTAAGGTTAATCCGGGGTGAGATATCGTCATTAATGACAAGGCTGAGAATGGTTTTTATTCGCTCAATTGCAATAATTTGGATATGTTCAAGGATATCCTGGGCTGTGATGCCGGTTTTGATGAGTTCTTTTCCAAAGGCAACAATCGAATCCGCTTTCTGCCATGCTTCAAGTTCCTCCTTGCTTCTGTATGATGAAGCATCGGATGGTGAATGGCCGCTAAAACGGTAAGTAAGTGTATCCAACAACACGGGTCCTTTATTATCGAGAAGAAGTTCTTTTTGACGCCTGAAAGCGTCGATTACTGCCAGCGGGTTATATCCGTCAATCCGTTCCGCATGCATCATATCGGCATTGACGCCTGCACCGATACGCGCGGCAATACCGAATCCCATTGTCTCACCACAGGTCTGGCCTCCCATGCCATACTGGTTGTTAATGATATTGAACAAAACAGGCAACCCCCCCTTGTATTCCTCTTCCCATAAACTGGTATACTGATCCATGGCAGCAAAAGAGATACCTTCCCAGACAGGACCGCAGGCCAGGGATGCATCCCCTATGTTACAAACCACTATGCCGGGCTTTTTATTTATTTTTTTGTATAGTGCCGCACCCACGGAAATATCTCCTGATCCGCCGACAATAGCATTGTTGGGATAGACACCGAAAGGTGTAAAAAAAGCATGCATTGATCCGCCCAGTCCCTTGTTAAAACCATTTTCACGGGCAAAAATTTCAGCCAGCGTACCATACAGAAGAAACATGACTGCCAGGTCCTTTTCATCGCTGTGCGGGACTTTCTCGACAACAGAAAGGAGAGCGCCATTAAAGTAGTTTTTCATGATATCCATCAAAGCTTTAACGGACAGCTGATGGATGGCTGAAAGGCCTTTGGCCAGTATTTCGCCATGGCTGCGGTGCGAACCGAAAATGAAATCATCCACGGTGAGGAGATAGGCCATGCCAACAGCAGCAGCTTCCTGTCCTACGGATAAATGGGCAGGGCCCGGGTGATTATAGGTTATTCCCTTATATTCATTCTTTATTTTAATATCGTTCAGCATGCTTTCGAATTCACGGATAATCACCATGTCACGGTAGATACGTATCAAATCGTCATCTGTAAAATTTATACGCTCCTCTGCCATGGTTTTATTGTACTGGTTCACCGGGATGGTACCAAATGCAATTTTTCCTGGTTTTCTTAAAAGGTCCGGATCGAGAAACTGGCTTTTTGGCATGCTGAGTCTTTTTATTCAATTGATTATTTAATCTCAAAATTTTCTATTTGTGTTTTTATTTCTTTAAGAAATAAGGTAGCCGGACCACCATCAATGGCACGATGATCATATGTCAGTGACAGGCCAATTATAGGAATGAAGCCAAATACTCCGTTCCCAGTGTCAGCAGGACGATATGTAATAGTATTAACTCCAAGTATGGCAACCTGCGGGAGGTTTATTATGGGAGTAAACATTTCCACGCCGTAATTACCAAGGTTCGTAACAGTAAAAGATGCTGCGGTGCTTGGCAGGATTTCGGGATTTATGCCGCCTTTGTAACAAAGGAAGGCTGTTTCATGCAGCCTTAAGGATAAATCCTCTAATGAAAGATCACTTGCATTAGGTAAAGCAGGTACCATCAATCCGCGCGGTGTATCAACTGCAAAACCAAGGTGAACTTTCTTGAACCTGCGTATGCTTTCCCCGGTAAAATGGCTGTTCATATCGGGATGGCGTTCCAGAGCCCTTA
>Ga0315548_1001158_pt1 | contig 22870 bp, 22 predicted proteins | sample SalMarSW160110MG_2_FD_202540 | JGI IMG/M metagenome (GOLD analysis project Ga0315548, IMG submission 202540) | Salt marsh sediment microbial communities from the Plum Island Ecosystem LTER, Massachusetts, United States - Salt Marsh Sediment SW1601-110 ...
AATTTTCATTATTCATTTTATAAAAATTAGTAAGCCCCTTTAGATAAGAGGTCTTATAAAAGGAAGAACAAAAGGCTTATTCTTATCAGCGGATTCTATCAACAAATCAGTTGCCTCTAATAGGCTCTGTCCGATAGTCACAACTCCATGACCCTTTAGGAAGGCGACGTTCTTTTTCTTCAACAGAGGTATAACATCAAGTCCAAGCTCAATTGTTCCGTACGGTATTTCTTCCAAAGTGGTTGGAATATTTTTATCTTCTCTTGGTCCGACATTAACATGAGCTACTGCCTTCACATTTGGCATTTCTTCATAAATTGTCCAATGATTAATAGACTCAGAAGATGGACCCTTTAATCCAAAAAAATAAACATTTTCACGATTTGCCTCTGCTACAAAAATAATTTCATCAACATGTAAATCATCCAAAGCCGACCCAGTAGATGTTACAAGCATTCCTCCAGGGACTTTAATACTTAAATTTCCGCCGCTTCCGACAGATAATCCATTTTTACCTATCAATTTGCCACAATCTATAAAATCTTGGGCGTATTTATCTATTAATGTTTGTATGTTTATTGAATCTGGCCTCGTTGCTCCGTCTTCATATTTCATATTGTTTGAGCTATAAAAACAACTATTTTATTCTTTAATTATATATTTTAATAATTTCTTAAATTCATCTTTTTTCTTATTATACCTATTTTTTATGTTTTTGTAATTAGCGACGAAATCTGTTATTAAAACAATAAATCTTGTTATTCTTCTAAATATAAAAAGAACCCCTCATGCCTTATGCAAAAAGGGGTTCTAGGTTGCCATTACCTTTTAAATCCATATGTGGTTTTGTGTTGCGAAAATTCAGTCATAGCCTCGTATCCAAATCTTCGCAAAAGAGCTTCCACTTCCGTTGATGTTTCTTCGCCGTTTATAATGTGGTAAGAGGCTACCGCAAGATTTACGGCGTTATTCATCAATACTTTTTTTGCGCCCTCCATCGCTTTAATCTCTGAGCCTTCGATGTCCATTTTGATGAAATCGACTTTGCTTATCCCCAGTCTTTCCAATTCGTTGTCGATCGAAACGGCGGATATCTCAACGGCATGAGGACTCGCATTGAAGAAGAAGGATGCTCCGGCTGTGTGCTTGTTGTTAAATTTGAGCGTTTTATCTTCACTCCACAATGCTTTATTCACAACTATTACGTTTGTCAATCCGTTCAGCCTAATGTTGGCTTCAAGCTTCCTGCAATTTTCCGTGTCGGGCTCAAATGCGATGACTCTGCCCGTTTCTCCGACGGCCTTTGCGGCATAAATCGAGAATGTCCCTTCATAAGCGCCGGCATCAATTACAACATCGCTGGGCTTTAGGTTGTAATGCCTTAAATAGCCCAAATTTTCTTTGCGGAATGAAGCTCTCCAGGGCTGATATTCCATATCGTAGGGCGTTAAATTTGCACCAGACCAGCTGTCGAATTTTAATACCTGTCCCCTGAAGCTTATTTCCACGCAATCACTGCGCCATACTCTTTCCGACATTAATTCTTGCAGATTCTTTCTAATTTCCTCATCTGAAGAGCATGAATTGTCTACAATAACGTCGTAATCGAGATCAATCCTTTCGACGCCAGTATAGATTCTGTCCAATTCTTCCTTTGTCCATATTACGTGCGTGCTCTTAGGTCTTTGTTGTAATCTCCTTCGAGCCAACTCGATGGGCGTGTCAACATAAATTATTCTGACATCAGAAATTTGCTGGAGTTTTCTCAGAATAGCCAAAGCATATGGCCTACTCATCGTATTTTCAAAGCAAATTTTACCTCTTTTTTCCAAAAAATCAAAAATGGCTTTTTCGGCCAAGGGTTCGGCTAGTTTCAAAAAATCATAGGGATGATCTTTTTGCGCTTCAATAAAAATGTCTTCATATTCGAAAAAAGGAATATCAAAACAATTTTCAATCAGCCTGCCGATATAAGATTTACCAGCGGCTATTACACCCACTAAAACAAAAGCTTCTTTCATTTTAAACTCCTTTTTTAAAAGAACATTTCCCGTATGTTATACAAGTCGATTAACTACTTGTATCTTATTAATCGACCCATATTATCATTCTTTATTTAACAACTATTATTATATTTGTCAAGCTTACCGGGCACTGGTCTCAAAAATAAAAATTTGCACTGTTAGATGCGTCTCGGTCTCTCGATACCGAGTACCAGGCTGCTGTGTGCCCCAGTTCTGAACCCCGGTTTTAGAGGGGTTTTGGGTGGTTTGGGGCGTGTCCCATTTAGGCGTCTCAGTCGGGGCTTTTTAAGCTAAAATGGGACAAATGGGACACAGAAAGAGGGTGTTCCATTTGGGACAGTGAAGTGTACCGTTTTGGGTTTTTTAAAGTGTCTCACTTGTATGTCTCAGTTTGGACGTTTTGTTCGGAAAATGAGACAAATCAGACACTACTTATCTGTATATTTTGGCGTCTCATTTTTTCCTATTTTTGGCTTCGAATCCAATCGTTGCATCGCCCTCAAATCGCCTTGTTCTTTTTTAATCTTTTTGGTGACCTCCTGAAATGGTTTGGGAATAATGAGATTCTTTCTGCATTCTTCGACGGAAAGCACATTTAAGCAATAAGGGCATTTCCCAAAATCTCCTTCCCCCCACCGAAAGAAATCTTTAACACCTCCAGCTGCTATACAATATTTTTTACATTTCGGACATTTTATAATACCTAATTTAAACTCAATAATGGTCATATTAAAGATATTAAATAATTACTACTCTTAGTATAAAACAGAATGGGTTTTTTGAAAACGCAAAAAGCGAGGGAAAGATGAATCAAGAAGATTCAAGATTTCGCCTCGCTTTAATGTGTTCCTTTACGGAACTTAGTGTAGGAGATGACGAGCAGTCCGAAGGGATTCTTGGGCTTCGTGGAGTTTGTTAATGACCCGGCTTAATTTTCGCTCTGGATCATTATTTTTTCTACGAAGTCCTGAGACGGTTTCAGCAAGCTCTTGAGCCTTATTTTCCATATGAGCTATTTCGCGTTCGATATCAGCGTACATCAGTTTTCTCCTTTTATCTAAAGTGCTGTTTAATAGTCTTTTCTCAGGAGTTCCTGAGCCTAGTTCCGTTTAAAAGTGAAATTCTTTCGAGGAACCAGGAGGGACTATTTGGAAAGAAAATTTAAAACTAAATTCCTTATTGTCTTTCCGTCTGTATTATAGCATATAGTATTAGATTTGTCAAGAAGAACTGTGTCTTGAATAACGCTTCTATTGACACGTTTTTGAACGAAATTCTTAATCTAAAAATGGTAAAGAAAGTAATACAAAAGCGGAAGTGCAGCAATGGTCAAAAAAGTAGTAACATAATGCAAAGCATTTCTGGGCATAGATAATGCCGAGGCAACACGATTGAGTTCTTGCCCTGTTTTTATTTCCCAAAGCAAATCTGGGAGCCTTACCAACATCAATACTACTGCAACAACGGTAACCCCTATATTCCAAAAGTGAAATGTAGCATAGAGATAACCAATGATAGCCAAAAAGGCGATAAGATTAAGCCACTTATCGGCACGCTCAGATTTTTTAATTTCTTGCTTAATAAATTCGTGCCCCTCTGTTTTTAACTTTTCAAGATCAGGGTTAGTAAAAAATCCTCTTACGAGCAACCCTAACAGATTTATACTTAAGTACATTAAAATGAAGTAAAATATTATAGATATTAATATATGAATAATCATGGATTTTTATGTATGCGTCTCAGTCACCTGACTTAGCATGTGTTGGCTGCGGGGCTAGGACTCGAACCTAGATAAATAGATCCAGAATCTATTGTCCTACCATTAGACGACCCCGCAAAATTATATCTTCAAATATCTTCTGACAGCAATCCAGCTGGAAAACATGCCCAGGCCTACTCCGGCAGCAAGCTGTATCAATAAGATAACAATGAAGTGGCTGAAGAAGTAGCCCGACAATCCCAGCCCGGGCACAATCAATTCAATCTTGGGACCTAAAATCATGACAGCGATAGAAAAAAGCAAAAACGTAATTAAAACAGCCAAAATGCCAGCAATCGCCCCCTGCACCAGAAACGGCCCCCGAATGAACCAGTTGGCAGCTCCCACCAATCTCATGGTTTCAATTTCGTCCCGGGAGTTGTAGATAGCAATCCTAACCGTGTTGAAAGAGATCAAAACAGCCACCACCGCCAGCACAACAGAAAAAACAATGCCGGTAGTATTAATAGAGGAGGTCAGAGAAAACAGTTTTTCAATCGCCGGCTTTTTCTCAACGTAATCAACCTTGGAAATTAAATCAGAAAAAGAAGAGTTCTCCAAGAAGGTAGAGATGGCAGCGTACTGGGAAGCTTCAAACGCCCGAATATTCAAGGAAGCGAGCAAAGGATTGCCCCCGACCTCGGTCAAAGATTCCATAATCACCTCTTCCCCGGAGTGCCGCTGAACGAACTTGGCCAGAGCGTCTTCCTTGGAAATGTATTCCATCTGGCGGACCTGAGGCAGAGCGAACAATTCTTCCTGGATGGTCATGATGTCTTCGGCAGTGGGCTCGCCGACAAAATAAACGGCCATGTCCACTTTTTCCTCCAAAGAGCCGACCACGAACCCCGAAACATGCTGAAGAAGGAAAAGCGAGGTGATCAAGGAAATAGTCATGACCATAATGAAGATATTGGCCAAAGACAGCCCGCTGTTGCGACGGAATCCCTGCCAGCCTGATTTGATAATGCGTTTAAAGGAAGTTGGCATGAAATTATAAGGTAAACCTGCCTCTTTCTTCGTCCCTGATTACTTTACCCTCTTCCAGGGTAATGACTCTTTTTTCTAAAGCATTGATAATATCCTGGTTATGGGTGGCCAAAACAACGGTGGTACCCATTTCATTGACTTTGGCCAATAACCTAATAATTTCTTTGGTGTGGTAAGGGTCCAGGTTCCCGGTCGGCTCATCCGCCAGAATGACCTGGGGACGGTGGATCAAAGCCCGGGCAATGGCTGCTCTCTGCCTTTCCCCGCCCGACAATTCTGCGGGAAAACTGGAAGCTCTGTCGGCCAAGCCCACAATATCAAGAACTTTGGCCACATCATTCCTGATTTCAGCGTCAGGAGCTCCCATCACTTCCATGACATAAGCTATGTTCTCAAAGGTTGTTTTGGTTGGCAATAACTTGTAGTCCTGGAAAACAACCCCGATTTCCCGCCGGAACTTGGGCAGATTCTCTGGCTTGATCTGATGAACGTTCTGGCCTTCAAAAGAAATAATGCCCGCCGAAGGCTTTTCTTCGGCCAAAAGCAGCTTTAACAGGGTTGTTTTGCCGGCTCCCGACCGACCGACGATTGAAATGAATTCCTTGGGCTGGACCTCAAAAGAAACATCCCTCAAAGCATGGATCGCTTTGGAATCCAGCTGATAAGTTTTACTTATTTTTTGAAACGAAATCATGGAATTTGTCTAAGTCGCCGTTTAAAACTCCCTCAACGTCCGAAGTCTCAATGTTGCTCCGCAAATCCTTGACCAGTTTATAAGGATGGAGCACATACGAGCGGATTTGCGAACCCCACTCAATCAAGACCGGCTTGCCTTTGATTTTGGCCAGCTCCTTTTCCTTTTCCTTCTCTTTCAGCTGATAAAGCTTGCTGTAAAGCACTTTCATGGCCGTCTCCCGGTTCTGGCCCTGCAGCCTTTCCGACTGGCAGGCCACGGTAATCTTGGTGGGCAGATGGGTTATCCTGACAGCTGATTCCCTACGGTTAACGTACTGGCCGCCCGGGCCCGAGGCCCGGAATGTTTCAATTCTCAAGTCTTCTGGTCTGACAGAAATCTCTTCAGCTTGGGATATTTCCGGCAAGGCTTCAACTAAAGCAAAGGAGGTGTGGCGCAAAGACTGGGCCGAAAAAGGCGAGATGCGCACTAAACGATGCACGCCCGACTCGCTCTTTAAGAAGCCGTAGGCGTAAGAACCCTTGATTTCCAAAGTAACTGATTTGGTGCCCACTCTGCCCTCGGGACCCGGGTCGCCGAAAGACTGGTTCAGGATCTTACGTTTGAAGCCTTTATTATCAGCATAGCGCTGATACATTCTCAAGAGCATCGTAGCCCAATCCTGGGCGTCCTGGCCGCCGGCTCCAGCCATAATTGACAGCACCGCTGACCCTTTGTCGTATTTGCCAGAAAGAAAGGCTTGTTTCTCTTTTTCTTTCAGCTTCTTTGAAAGCTTGGTAAGATCGGTTTCTTTTTCCAATAATTCAAATTCGCCAATCTCAGCCTGCAGTTCCGACAGCTCCTGGGTTATTTTAACCGCCTCAGTCTTATTTTTCCAGAAATCAGGCTTTTGACTCAAAGCCTCCAGCTCCTTTAACCTCTTTCTCTTGCCTTCAATGTCAAAGACAGTCCTTCAAATGAAGGAGTTTAGTTTTCAAATCTTCTGCTTTTTCAGAATTCTCTTTCATATCTTAGTAGATTTTAGCATATTTCCTCAAAAAAACAAGCGATATTTGCTATACCGCTTGTAAATTAGGTTCTTCGGAGATTCAGAAAATACCTATCCAGTGGAAAAACCATCCAGCCGCAATTATCATGATGGTAATAAGAATGAAATACGCGATGTAAACGTTTCTAACGAAACTCTTTGAATAATCTTCCTTCATTCTGACTGACTCCTTTCTATAGCTCCCAGATAAATTGTAATGTCCTCCTTATTTGGCTGAGCCAGCGGTCGGATTTGAACCGACGACCTGAGCTTTACGAAAGCCCTGCTCTGCCGCTGAGCTACGCTGGCCTGTTTTAAACCAACCAGGAACTGGATTGTATCTTACCACCCCGGCCCACATTGTAAACCATTTTGCAGCCGATTTTCCTACAAACAGTAACCTCGGGCACAGGATCTTTTTTGGGATTTCTGTCTCCGCCGTTGGCGAAGATATCCGGTTTTATTTTCTCCAATTCCCTACAAACGCTGACATCTTTGGTGTTTTTTACGTGCGAGGTCAAAATAACTTTATCCACCCATTTGATGGATTCTAAAATTTCTTTGCGCTCTTTCTCCGGCATAAAAATGTAACCTTTTTTCAGTAAAAGCCAATTGTCGTTATTCAAGATAACGATTAATTTGTCGCCCAGTTTCTTGGCGGCCTTGAACAAGCGAATATGTCCAACGTGAACCGGATCCATACCTCCGGACACAGCCACTATAATTGGTTTTTTCTTTGATTTCTTCATATGAGCGGGTAACGGGAATCGAACCCGTGTGTCTTGCTTGGGAAGCAAGTGCACTACCATTGTGCTACACCCGCTTACCAGAACCTTATCTTATCCCAGATTTTCTCAAAAAACCCCTGGCCAGATTCGCCGCCCTCTGTTTCCTCGGCCGGCAGAACGGCCACCACTTCCTCGCCCGGCTTTTTCAGATTAAAGGTTTCCCTGGCTTCCCTCTCCAGATACTCCTCTTCCGAGGTCTGGTAAATTTGGGACTGCAGCTGTTGTTTTTGCAGCTCCAGAGTCTGCAGTTCGGCCTGCAAGGCTTCAAGCTGAGACTGGTAAGCCGCTCTTTTCTGGTTAATGCGCCAGTTGGCTACGATCAAGGAGCCGACCACCACGAAAATCAGAACGCCCAGCAGAACAGAAAAAAACAGATTGTGGCCTGACTCCTTTTTTGTTTTGTTTCCTTTTGTTATCATAAAAGAATGAAACTGAAAAAGATCGTCAAAATAATCTGGATTGTTTTGATCAGCCTGGTGGTGCTGAGTATGCTGGGGTTTCTGCTCGCTCCTCTATTTTAATTATATCACTGAATTAATCAAGTCTTGAATATCTCCAAAAAGACCTGGGAAGGAATTTTTACCCTTCCTTTTTCTTTTAATTCTTTCTTGCCTTTTTTCTGCTTCTCCAGTAATTTCCTTTTCCTGGTATAATCTCCCCCGTACAAGGGAGCTAAAACATCCTTGCGCTTGGCCCTCAGTGTTTCGCGGGCAATCACCTGGCTTCCCACCACAGCCTGCAAAGGCAAAGAGAATAATTGAGAGGGCAGGTTTTCTTTGAGAGCTTTAACGATGCGCCGACCCTCTCTTACAGCTTCTTTCTCCGGCACAATGCGGCTCAAAGCCTCCTCTTTCCTGCCCAAAATCAGAATATCCAGTTTGACCAGGTCGGCCGGCCTCCAGTCCAGTATCTTATAGTTCATGGAAGAGAAACCCTGGGATACGCTCTTCAGCTTGTCGTACAAGTTCTTGGTGATGATTTCCCTTAAAGGAACCTCGTAAATCAGTTCGGCTTTTTCCTGGCCCAGATAATCCGTTTTCAGATGATGCGACTCAATGCTCTTCAAAAGATCCAATACCTTGCCCAGATAAGTGACCGGGGTCAGAACGTGCAGTTGAGTCCACAATTCCCGGCTCTCTTTGATCTGGCTGACCTCGGGCCAGTCAGCTGAAGTGTAAATAAAGCTCTCCTGATTCTTTTGGTTGATAATTTTATAAACGACCGAAGGGGAAGAGATAACCAGATTCAGCCCGAATTCCCTCTTCAGTCTTTCGGTAACGATTTCTGCGTGCAGCAAGCCCAGAAACCCGCACTGGAATCCCCGGCCCAGTCCTTCTTTCAGTTCGGGCTTGAAAGTCAAAGCAGCGTCGTTCAGCCTTAGCCTTTCCAAGGAATCTTTTAAAAGTTCAAAGTTATCGGCCTCGGCCGGATAAACGCTCAAAAAAACCATCGGCTGGGGTTCTTGGTAGCCGGCTAAAGGCTCAGCTGAAGAATTAAAATGAGAGATAGTGTCGCCCACCCTGACCTTGTCTGGTATTTTGACGCCAGTAGCTATGTAGCCGATCTCTCCTTGGCTTAATTCATCAACCACAGACAACTCCGGCTTAAAAATGCCTACTTCCTTGACCTCGCCCTGGGCCCGGCTCTGCAGCAAAACTATCTTATCTCCTTTTTTAACCTGGCCGCTGAAAATCCTGACAAAAGCAATGACTCCTTTATAGGGGTCGTATTCCGAATCAAAAATCAGAGCCCGCAAATCATCCGATGGCTTAACCCGGTCAAGAGGCGATGGAATTTTCTGGATAACAGCTTCCAGAACTTTTTCAATATTGACGCCTTTTTTGGCGGAAATCTCGATAATCTCTTCCTCGGCAACGCCCAGCAGATTGACCATTTCCTTTTTGACGCTCTCCACTCTGGCCTGAGCAGAGTCGATCTTGTTGATGACAGGCACAATCACCAAGTTCTGCTTCTGGGCCAGCTCCAAGTTACCGACGGTTTGGGCCTGAATACCCCGGGTGGCATCAACCAGTAAAATACCTCCTTCAACCGCAGCCAGAGAACGGGAAACCTCGTAATTGAAGTCAACGTGGCCGGGCGTGTCAATCAGATTCAAAACATAGTCTTTGAACTTCATCCTGACCGGAGTCATTTTAATGGTAATCCCCTTTTCTCTTTCCAAATCCATGGCATCCAGGAACTGAGAGCGCATCTTCCTTTTATCAATGGTCGAAGTCAATTCTAAAAGACGGTCAGCCAAAGTTGACTTGCCGTGGTCCACGTGCGAAATTATCACGAAGTTGCGAATGTTTTTCATTGGCGTTTGAACTGGTGGAAAATCGAATGTTTGATGGTGCTGATTTCCGGCGAACGGAAAAGCCGGACAAAGAGAAAATAAGACAGAAAACCAACTAAGCCGGCCATAATCGTCTGGATTAAAACACCGCCGAAAGTCTGCATATTAACCAAGCCGGCCGAAGCCCGCAACACCAGATAAACCAAAACACCCATTAAAACAGTGGCTGCAACCACTTTCACAAAGGAACGCCGGATTTCCCTCAGTCTGATGTGGCCCAGTTTCTGGCGCAAAAAGAACAAGAGAAGACAAAACTGCACAATGCCGGAAATCGACAAAGCCAAAGGCAAACCAACCACGCCAATATCAGCGATCCCTTCAAGCTTCAAGGTGCTGACCATAAAGCCCTGGAAAGTATTGGCGAATCCCAACAACCAGACAAAATAAAAACACAAAGCAACGTTGAGGGCCATAGAAGACAAGCTCACGAAAACCGGCGTCTTGGTGTCTTGGAAGGAATAGAAAACGCGGGCCAAAAAAGGAATGGCGCTGGCAGAAAAAACACCAAAACAAAAAAGGCCCAAACAAGCGGCCGTCAGCCTGGTATCCGACCAGCCGAACTCGCCCGTGCCCAGAATCAGCCTGACCGCCTGGGCCCTTAAAAGAAACAATAAAAGAGAAACAGGTATGATTAAAAATATGATCTGGCGGAAGACCGCAGAAAAGTTCTCCAAAAAAGCCTGTCTTTGCCCGTCTACCCAGGCTCTTGATAAAACCGGGAAAGAAGCCAAGGCAAAGGAAGCGCCAACAATGCCGATGGGAAAGTGCTGGATGTTGTTGGCAAAGTTGAAAATGGCAATGGAGCCCACTACTAAAGTTGAACCGATGGCTGTGATGACTATCAAGTTAATGTGATAGCCTACCTGGCCGATGAGACGGGGAATTATTAATTTAAATATCTTTTTGAGGCCGGGCGAATGAAAATTAAAAATAGGCAGATAGCGGAAACCGGAAAATTTGGCTGCGGGTATCTGCACCAAAAGGTGCAACAGAGCTCCCAACGCCACCCCGTAAGCTAAACCCCAAAGGCCGAAGATAGGCACAAAAACCAAAATACCGAAAATAATACTCAAGTTATACAGCACCGGAGCGATAGAATAAGCCAGAAAGCGGTTGAAATAATGCAATACTCCGGAAAAAAGAGAAGAGAGGCCCAAAAATATCGGGCTCAAAAACATTATCCTGGTCAAAGAAACAGCTAAATCCTTTTGCTCAGCACTAAACCCCGGGGTAATAAACTTAACCAGCCAGGGCGTAAAAACAGCCAGAATGCCGCAGATAACAATTAACAGAACCAGAAAGCAGTTTAAAACATTGCTGGCCAATTGCCAGCCCTCTTTCTCGTCTTTTTTGAAATACTCGGAAAAGACCGGCAGAAAGATGGCCGATATTCCCCCCATAATCAAAATGCCGTAGACAAAGTCGGGCACGCGAAAAGCGGCGAAATAAACGTCCAGATCCTGGCCGGCTCCGAAAGTGCCAGCCAGCAGCCTGTCCCTCAGCAAACCCAAAAGTCGGCTGATTAAAGCCGAAACGCCCAGCAACAGGGCCGCAAAGGTAACTGTTTTGCTCTGGGAATGAAAAAATCTTTTTATCATTTAATCTTCTTTATATTACTATTTTTTCCCTTCTCTTACAAATAAGTCTTAGTTTATTAAGACGAAGTGGAAATAAGCAAAACTCATTGACTCTTTCTTTAATGTCTGTTAATCTTCTTCCAGAACTTACTATAAGGAGGCAAGCATGGAAAGGTTAGCTCACATTATTGAAACTCAGCAATTTACAGTAAAATGGCTGGAAGAAGACTTTTTTCCCTTAGTAGATAAAATGAAAAAAATGCTCAATTCAAAGGGAATAATAGCGTACTTAAGGTATTTCTTCGCAAGACGGGCATTAACAGGAAAAAACGTAGTGGAGTTTTTTTTCGGAGCCAGCACAAGAACAATGCTGACATTTCAATTCGCCGTGGCCCAACTAAATGGCAACAATTTTGCCACTGACAACGCAGGCATCAGTTCTTCTGCTGTTAAGGGAGAAAGCCTTAGGGATACTATTAAGATAATCTCGGGCTACCGCACCACTGATGTAATTGTCTTAAGAACAGCGATTGCCCAAAAAGAAAAAGGCATGAACCTAAAAGAGGCTGTTCCGTTTTCCACTAAACCAATTATTAACGCGGGCGACAGAAACGAACAACACCCCACTCAGACCCTGATTGACCTCTACACTATCAAAAAAGAAAAAGGTCGAATTGCTGGTTTAACTATCGGCCTTGGAGGAGATATCGGTGGAAGTCGGACGGTAAAATCTCTTATCTACGTAGCCGCCAAATATCCTGGAACAAGTTTTATCTTTATCTCACCGCAAATGGCTCGGATACCAGAAGAAATTAAGGATCACTTGCGAGAGAACCGTGTTGAATTTAGAGAAGTTTACGACATAAAAGAAGTGGCTCATTTACTTGATGTCTATTATGTCGTAAGAATGCAGGTTGATGAAAGCAATGTCGTCCAGGACGGCGGAAGAAATCTCACGCCCAATTACGGTCCGCCAGCTTACTGGAAAACCAGCCAAATCGTAAGAGACCGTTTATCAAGCGATGCGATTATTATGCACCCTCTGCCGCGCACGCAAAATGAGCTGCCTTATAATACTGATGAAGACTTTAGATCCCGGTATTTTGAACAGGCCATAAACGGAGAACCAGTCAGAATGGCTCTTTTGCTCACCGTCATTAAAAATAAACACAGAAAGAAGTTTTTAAAGAACACGAACCCGCTAAGCTTTTAGTGGGTTCTTTTATATAAAACCAAAAAACCGCCCTTTAGGCGGTTCTTTGAAGCTCAAGCAGGCAATAAGCCGAATTCTGTCGTGGGCAATAATCTGTCTGGGCCAGAAATTACTCTCTGGCTCGGGCGAGCTACTCTTTCACGAAAGCTCTAAGATGAATCTCAAAACTTTCGACTTGCTCTTGCTCCTGGGTAAGTATTTAGCCGTTTCACTCTCCGCTAATAGCGGAGCATCGTCACTGTTCGCAACTCTAGGATCTCTCCCGGCGGGAATTACCCGCTACCTTTTTAACTTCTGAAAATACAGAAGTAGGAGTTCGGACTTTCCTCCCCTTAACGCATAGTTAAGGAGTAATTGCCTCGCCTACTTGAGCACCTGTATTATAACAAAATAAAAACCCCGAGTCAAGCTCGGGATTCCCTTTGTGCCCCGGGCAGGAGTCGAACCTGCAACTTTTTCCTTAAAAGGGAACTACTCTGCCAATTGAGTTACCGGGGCGTTTATAATCCTTCTTCTTTCAGCTTCTCTAAAAGTTCTTTTTGTTTTTTGGAAAGCTTCTTGGGCGTTTTGACGACGAGTGTAACGTACATATTGCCTCGACCATAACTGGAAAAGTGAGGGATGCCTTTGCCGGAAATCTGCAAAATTTTGCCTGATTCGGTGCCCGAGGGAACTTTCAGTAAAATCTTTTTGCCTTCCAAAGTTGAAATCTCAACCTCGTCTCCCAAAGCGGCCTGGGAAAAAGAAATTGATTCTTTCATCAGTAAATCATCGCCTTTTCTCTTAAAAATAGGATGCTTTTTAACGAAAACTCTAATATACAAGTCCCCGCCCTTACCGTTCTTTCTACCTGCCTCGCCCATGCCTTCAATCTTGATTACCTGATTGGTGTCAATGCCGGCTGGCACAAAGAATTTAATCTTCTCTTCGGTTTTAACCCGACCTTCACCCTTACAAACATTACAGGGTTTTTCGGGCCTAGAACCTTCGCCCCCGCATTCGGGACAGATAGTGACGCGGGTAATGGAGCCGAAGATTGTCTTATGAATCTGCTGCACCTGACCTGTACCGCGGCAGGAAAAGCATTCATTGATTTTGCTGCCCGGCTCCGCTCCCTTGCCTTGGCAGCGGGAGCACTTGTTCAGTTTATACAAGGAAATCTCTTTTTCCTGGTCTTTCAAGATTGATTCCAAAGAAACTTCAATATCAACTTCAATATCTTTGCCTCGTTTAAAGTCTTTCTGTTTTCTGCCGCCGAACCCGAACATTTCGCCGAAGATATCTCCCAAATCAATGTCGTCGAACCCTCCGCCGAACTTATCCCGCATGCTTTCAAAATCAAATCCCGGACCGAAACCCCAACCGGGCTGTCCGGCAGAACCGCCGCCGAAAACATTGCCGAATCTATCATACTGGCTTTTCTTTTCAGTATCGGAAAGAACCTGATAGGCTTCGTTTATCTCTTTGAATTTCTTCTCGTCCCCGCCCTTATCGGGATGATGCTGGTGGGCCAGCCGGCGATAAGCTTTTTTAATGTCGTCGGCCGAAGCGTTGCGGTCAACGCCTAAAATTTGATAATAATCTTTGGCCATTATTTTTTCTCTTTATATTCGCCCTCTTCCGGCTTGTCTTTGCCTTTCGGCTTTTTATCTTGAGCTTGTTTATACAATTCGGTCCCGATTTTCTGAATGGCTTGGGAAAGTTCGCTGGTTTTCTCTTTAATTTCATCCAGTTTATCACTGTCTTTGACTTTTTTCAATTCCTCCAGCTTCTCTTCTATCTCTTTTTTAATGTCAGAGGAAACCTTGTCTCCCGCTTCCTTCAAGGTCTTTTCAGTCGTGTAAACCAGGTTGTCAGCCAGGTTTTTCGCTTCAATCAATTCCTGTTTCTGTTTGTCTTCGGCCGCGTGGGCCTCAGCTTCTTTTTTCATTTTCTCCACTTCTTCCTTGCTCGCCCCGGTCGAACCTTCAATCCTGATTGACTGGGACTTGCCCGTACCCTTGTCTTTGGCGGTCACGTTCAAGATGCCGTTGGCGTCAATATCAAAGGTAACCTCAATCTGGGGCACTCCCCGGGGAGCCGGCGGCACCCCATCCAGAATGAAGCGGCCCAGGGTTTTGTTGTCAGAAGCCATTGGCCTTTCTCCTTGCAGAACGTGGATTTCCACTGAGGGTTGGCTGTCGGCCGCCGTAGAAAAGGTCTGGGTCTTAGAAGTAGGAATGGTGGTATTTTTGGGAATCAAAACAGTATTAACCCGGCCCAAGGTTTCAATGCCCAAAGAAAGCGGGGTAACATCCAATAACAGAACGTCTTTAACCTCTCCCTGTAATATACCAGCCTCTACCGCTGCTCCTACAGCCACCACTTCGTCGGGATTTATGCCTTTGTGCGGTTCTTTACCGAAGATTTTTTTGATCTCTTCCTGAATTCTGGGCATTCTGGTCTGACCGCCTACTAAAACAACCTCGGCAATCTCTTTAGCGTCTATTTTGGCATCTTTCAGGGTTTGTTTGACGTGGTCCAAAGATTCGGCAATATAATCTGACACCAAATCCTCCAGTTTTGCCCGGCTCAGTTTGTAATAAAGGTGTTTGGGGCCGGCCTGGTCAGAAGTTACAAAAGGCAGATTAATCTCGGTTTCCATGGCCGAAGACAGCTCAATCTTGGCTTTTTCAGCCGCCTCTTTCAGCCTTTGCAAAGCCAGCTCATCCTTGGACAAATCAATGCCCTGGTCTTTTTTAAATTGCTCAACCAGCCAATCCATAATTCTCTGGTCAAAATCATCACCCCCCAAATGAGTATCACCGCCCGTTGCTTTAACTTCAACCGTGTCTTCGGAAATATCCAGCACGGAAATGTCAAAAGTGCCTCCGCCGAAATCGTAAACCACAATTCTCTGGTCTTTTTTCTTGGTCAGACCGTAAGCCAAAGCAGCGGCAGTTGGCTCGTTAATCACTCTTTTGACAGTAAACCCGGCTATTTCGCCGGCCACTTTGGTGGCTTTTCTCTGAGAATCGTCAAAGTAAGCGGGGCAGGTAATAATGGCTTCGGTAATTTTCTCGCCCAGCTTCTGTTCGGCGTCCTGCTTTAACTTCTGCAGAATCATGGCCGAAATCTCCATAGAAGAATACCATTTATCCCCCATCTTAACTTCCACGCCGCCATCCTGTCTTTCCCGCAGCTCATAAGGCAGAAGTTTTTTGTCTTTCTGCACCTCAGCGTCGGAAAACTTCCGGCCGATTAGTCTTTTAATGGAGTAAACCGTGTTTTTAGGGTTGGTGATTTGCTGGCGTTTAGCCAAAACACCAACCAATCGCTCTCCGGTTTTGGTCAGAGCGACCACCGAAGGAGTGGTTCTGGCTCCTTCCTTGTTCTCGATGATTTTTGGTTCTCCGGCTTCCACCGCGGCCATGGCCGAAAAAGTGGTGCCCAGATCTATTCCTAATATTTTTGCCATATTATTTAGAAACTTTTACTTTGGCCGGTCGTATGACCTGGCCGTTTAATAAATAACCTTTTTTAACTTCCTCCACTATTATACCAGATTCTTTGCCTTCTGCGGCAATCTCTTCCACCACTTCGTGGAAATTAGGATCAAATTTCTCGCCCAAAGACTTAATATTTTCCACCTTTTGACTCTTCAAAAAATCCTGCAGCTGGGTTTTAATCTGTAAAATGCCTTTCAAATAGTCGTCTTTCTTTTCTGGAGGAATTTCCTTTTCCGCTTTTTCAAAGTTATCCAGAATCGGCAGAATCCTCAGAATTAATTCTCCGTTGGCGTACTTTAAAAATTCCTGCAGCCGGCCGGCTTCCTCTTTTTTATAATTCAAAAAGTCGGCCCGCGATCTCTGCCAACCGGCCAGATATTCGTCTCTTTGTTTTTGGCACTCTTCTAATTTCTTTTTATCCATACAACAATTTATATTATAACAAATTAAAATAATGGTCAAGTAGGCTTGTTGTGGATAACCGGGTCGTGGTAAAATAACCTAACATGCGCCAAATCATAAAAGGGCCGAAAGTTACCTGGGTTGATATCCAGGACCCGAACAAGGACGACATCCAGTATCTGAAGCAGAAATTCAGATTCCATCCTTTGGTTTTGGGCGAACTGATCCCGCCCGGCCACCGGCCCAAGGTAGAACACCAGCCCGAATATCTCTTTATGGTCCTTTATTATCCGGTTTACAGCAAGGAAAAAAGGGAAACCAAGCCGAGAGAGCTGGATGTTCTTATTACCAAAGATACCATCATCACCTCTCACTACCGCTCCATCCTGCCTTTGAAGGCTCTCTTTGATAACTGCAACCTTTATAAAAACTCAAGGACAACTTACATGTCAGAAGGCGCTGGCCAGCTGCTTTTTTACATTTTGAGCGGCTTTTGGAAGACCTGTCTGACCAAACTGGTCCAGATAGACAAACGGCTCGATGAAATTGAAAAGAATATTTTCAAAGGCAAAGAAAAAGAAATGGTTTCTGAAATCTCTTTTGTCAAAACAGATATCATCAACTTCTGGCGGATTATCGAGCCCCAAGAGGAAATCCTGCAGTCGTTGGCGACAGAAGGCAAGTCCTTTTTCGGGGAAACCCTCTCACCCTATTTCTCCGACATCCTGGGCACTTACGGCAAAGCCCTCAACAATATTAAAGCTTCCAAAGAAGCCATTCTGGCGATGGAAGACACCAATCAGTCTCTGTTATCTACCCGGACCAACGAAATCATCAGAATCCTGACCGTTTTTTCGGTAATTGTCCTGCCTTTAACGTTGATTGCCAGCGTCTGGGGCATGAACGTCATCCTGCCTTTTTCCGAATCTTCCTTCGGCTTCTGGATAATTATGGGGATAATGTTTATAGCTACTGTCTTTATGTTCTTCTACTTCAAAAAGAAAGGCTGGCTCTGATTACTTGTAGAAAACGCGGCTGAACCTCAAATCAATGTATTCCAATCTGTCTCTCTTCTCCGGAGAGATTTGTTTTTCCAGGATCAGGGCCAGTTCGGTTATCTGCCAGTCCAAATCCCCTTTTCTGTTAAAATAAATCTGCCAGCCCTCGGTTGTCTCCATGTTCAATCTTTCCTCGGAAACCAGGATTGCCTCAACAATAGAAAGATTAGTGTGGTCCGTTAACTTTGATTGAATATCAAAAATCTGAGCCAGCGATCCCTCGTCAACAACCCTGTCTCCTAAAGAAACCGATTCGGGCTGGCTGGCATCAACTAAGATCAAGCCGGGTTTGATCTTAAGAACTTCCTCAAAGATTACGCCGGTATTGTCAAGCAAAAAACATCCCTCTTCCCCGCACCACTGCGCCACTCCCTGTCTTTCCACAACCACAACATTGATCGCGTCAAAAAAACCTCTTTTTACCTCAAGAGCGGCTATCTGGGGAAACAGATTCAGGATATCTTTTTTAATTTGCCCCGTATCAACCGCAAAAATGCTTCTGGTTTTCAAAAACAATATCTTGTTTTCCAGTCTCTGTTCAACCAGGAACTCAATATCCTGTTTGGCGACTTTTTCTTCGCCGGTCACGATAATCTTTTCCACCTGAAAGGCCGCCGGAAAGAACAAACAATAGAAGATAACGACGAAAAAACCAAAAGCCAAAATGCCCAACCAGAAAAATCGCTTGCGGAAAAACGATCTCTTTTTTCTGTAACGGTGCGGCCTGCGATAATACCTCTTCTTCATAATCTTCTTTTAACCCTTCTTAACCTTTCAAAAATATAGGTGGGCCAATATCTCCAGGAAAGCGGCAGGTCCTGGGTTTTAACGTACAAATAAGGTTTCCCGCCAAAACCCATTTTGAATAAAGTGGGACCGGCCCAGGGATGCTTTGATTTTGGGTCAACGTAACCCCAGAAATCATACATTTTGCAGCCTCTTTTTTTCGCCTCCTTGATCGCCTCCCATTGCAAGAGATAAGGAATGGAAAGCTTGGCGTATTTTTCCAGAGAAGCTGCTTGGTGATAAAAGCCGACACCCGAACAAAAAACCATCAAAGCTCCCGCCACTATTTCTCCTTTATATTTGCCAAATAACAACAAAACTTGGTTGTCTTTTGAAAAAACCTCAAATTCGTTTTTAATGTATTCTTGGGAAAAAGGAATAAACTTCTGTCTGGCCGCCACTTCCTTATTGAGTTTTTGGTAAATCTCAACATCTTCCAACTTCTCGCTCTTTTCAAAGGTAATATCGGGATTTTTCATTGTTTGGCGGATCAGATAACGCGTGGTCTTGCGCATATTCATTAGCAGCTCCTCTTCCGACAAGGAAAGGTCAAGTTTCCAAGTCGCCTCGTAAGCGTTGGCGTGCATAGGAGAGGGCTTAAAGCCCAAATCACGGAACATTTTCTCGTTCTCTTTGTTCTTCAATAAAAGCGAAGCCACTCTGATAAAGTTTGCTTTTTCTTTTCGGGCAATTTTCTTCAATTCTTCAAATAAAACAGCGAAATTCTCTCCCAGTGGCCCGTGTTGAATCAATAAAAAAGTACCTCTTTTGGCAACGATTTTTACAGTTAAGGCTATTGCAGTAAGTTTTTCGTTATTATACGCGCCCAGCCGCCAAATCTTATTCCCCATTATTTTCTGGAATTCTCCCCAATTCCAACTCTGTAAAAAAGTTTTTTCCTGGCATTCCGAAAGAAAATCTTCCCAAATTTCTTTATTTTTAATCTCTTGACAGGTTTTCAATAACATGATAAATTTTACAGATAAAAATAAAAGGGGGTAAAAAAAGTGGAAACATGGGAAAAGGTTATAGCTTGGACACTTCTTATCGTGACATTTGTGGTCGGCTTTGTTATAATAATCTGGGGCGTATTCGATGCGACACCTATTGACCGCATTATCACTAGCTTAGTCGTTCTCGCCTCGGTAGCGGTGATGTTTGTACTGTATAGATATAATTAAATAAAGCTATCACCTAAAATAATACACTCAGGAGTTCCAAAGTTAAAAGTGCCCGTACTCGACCAGACTACGGCACTTTTTATTTTGTTAAATTTTTAATTAAAATTTTTGGCACTCGGCTTTCCAAAAGCACGGTATCACCAGCCTGGCAGAAACTTTTTATCTTCTCAACAATTTTATCCGGCTTCTCCAAAAATAAAACCTTGGGAGCGCCTTTTTTGATTTCTCTGAACCTGTCTTTAGTAGTAATGATAGCCAAATCGCAAACCTCGCCGATTTTCTGGCCGATCCGCTGGTGGACCTCTTTTGACGCTTTGCCAAGCTCAATCAAACAAGGCATGACAATAACTTTTTTGCCCTGTTTTTTGGCCAAATGATCCAAATCAGCTATAACGCCAGTGGGGTTGGCCGAGTAAGTGGCATCAATAAAATCTATGCCGTTAACGCCTTTTTTAATTTCCGGCCAGGGTTTAATCTTCTGGCAACCCTGTTCAATCTCTGCCTGGCTCAGGCCCAGTTCCTGGGCAACTACCTTGGCACCAGACAAGTTCTCTTCTTGAGAAGAAGCAGTTCCTTCACCGTAAAGCTTCTTTTTAATCTGCGTTTTGTTGTAGAGTTCCACGCAGTATTTGTTGTTACCATTGAAGAAGGCTATGCCGTTTTCAGGCAGACTTTCAATCAGCTCGTATTTGGTTCTGATAATATTCTCCTGCGAGCCGAAAGTGGCCATGTGCTGTTCGTTGACCCCGGTCAGAACGCCGATCTTTGGTCTGACGATATTACACAGGAACTTTATCCCTCCCCGGTTGTAAGCGCCCATTTCACAAACAAATATTTCGTGCTCTGGCCCCAGCTCGTCCAAAATGCACTGGGCAATGCCAGCTTCCGAATTCTGGTGTTCTTTGGTTTTTAAAACCTTGAACTTTTCGGACAAAATTGCAGCCAGATATTCCTTGGTTGAGGTTTTGCCGTAGGAGCCGGTCACCCCGATCACCAGCAAGTTTTGGAATCCGGCTCTTTTCCGCTTGGCGGCTTTAATCATGCGGTTCCGCAGTAATACAGCTAAGGGCTGATAGCAAAGAACCAAAACAGAAAGAACCACTGGCGCCAAAGTATCCAAGAACAGAAGAGAGAAAGTAAACCTGGCTGTATTCAGCTCAACAATGAACAAGAAGAACAAAACCAGCACCATTATTGAAACGCCAGTGCTCAGAATAACCGCCACTTTCCTCGTTAAAACCGGCTTCTTCAAGCTTCCCTGCAGAATATTCCGAAAAACAACCAGTGATTCAATAAAGAAAACAAAGCCGACGAAGTAAAGTAGATAAGGCTTGTATTCGACAAAACCGGTCCGGCCCGAAAAGAATATGCCCAAAAGAAGCAGTATTTTAACAAGTAATAAATAATTGAAGATTAAACCCTTGCCTTTGGCAGTGCTGAAATGGTCGCGGAAGCGGCCAATATGGTATTCTTTCAACTGCCAAAGATAAACCCAAAACAGCAGCTTCTTTGAAAAAGCGATGAACCAAAGAATAGAGATAAGAATTAAAAATATCATGGTTTAATGAAGTTTAAGACTTTTTCCACTAAAATTTCCGGCGCTTCTTGGTGGGGGTTGTGCCTAATATCGGGAAGAACCTCCAGTCTCGCCCCAGAAATTTTCTCTTTTATCGTTTGAGCGTCTTTGAAAGGGGTTATTTTATCCTTTTCTCCCCAAATCAGCAGAGTTGAAACGGAAACAGCGCCCAAACAATCAGACAAATCCTTTTTAACCACATTGAGATAAGTTTGCCTCATTGCTCCTTCTAACCCGGGGTAATCGCTAGCGATAAATTTATATAATATTCTTCTGGTTAATTTGTAAAAAGGCAAAAAGGAAAATATTTTAAAAACCTTAACTATCTTAGCCAGCAATCCTCTTTTAAAATGCTTCACCCTAATAATGGCAGGATCCGTCAAAATTAATTTTTTAACTTTTTCAGGGAACCGGGAAGAAAATTCCACTGCCAAACCGCCGCCGAAAGAATGGCCTAATAAAAAAATCTGCGAAAGATTATTCTTATCACAATACTCTTTTACCCAATCAACGTAATCATCAACCGACCATACTTCCGATAAGGGCGAATTCTTCCCGAAACCGGGTAAGTCGGGCACGACGACTTTTACATCTTTCTCCTCCAACAATCGCTGCACCTGCTGCCAATTTTCACAAGAACTGCCCCAACCGTGAAGAATCAAAATAGTGTCCATTTTTAGCCAATTTTCTTAAAACCAGTATATTTTTGTAAAGCCTTGGGCACCAAAACACTGCCGTCTTTCTGCTGGTAGTTTTCAATAATAGCAACGAGCATACGGCCGATGGCGAAAGCAGTGCCATTCAAAGTATGGACGAATTCCAATCCTTTCTTGCCCCGATAACGAATATTCAGCCTTCTTGCTTGAAAATCGGTGCAGTTGGAAGTTGAATGAGTTTCCCGGTATTTGTTTTCCGATGGCAACCAGGTCTCAATATCATACTTGCAGCTGGCCGGCGCGCCCAGATCGCCAGCACAAATGTGGACTACCCGGTAAGGTATTTTTAAAGCTTTCATCATTTTCTCCTCCAGCTTCAAAAGAAACTGGTGCTCTTTAGAACAGTTTTTAGGATGGCAGAAACTGAACATCTCTACCTTGTCAAACTGGTGAACCCGAAAAATACCCCGAGTGTCTTTGCCGTAAGAGCCGGCCTCCCTTCGGAAACAGGTTGAAAAAGCAACGTATCTCCGCGGCAGCTCCCTTTCTTCAAATATTTCGCCAGCGTGCATGCTGCCGACCGGCTGTTCGGAAGTGCCGGCCAAAAAAAGCTTGTCTTTCTCAATAAAATAGGCTTCCCCATCGTCGGTCTGCTCCAAATAGCCCATACCTGCGGCCATTTCCGGTTTGAGCATGATTGGCGGAATGATCGGCACGAAACCTTCTTTGATTAAAGTGTCAAAAGCGAAATTAATCAGGGCAAACTCCAATAAAGCAGCCTCCTTTTTGATAAAACCGAAACGGGTGCCGGCCACCTTGGCCGCCCTTTTCACGTCAATCAAGTCTAGTTTTTCGGCAATAGCCAAATAATCTTTAACTTTGAAGCTGAATTTCGGCTTTTTGCCCTCTTCCCTCAAAACCACGTTGCCGCCCTCGTCTTTGCCTTCGGGCACGCCCTCAAAAGGCAGATTGGGAACCTGCAGCATTAATCGGTTAAGCTCTGTTTCGGTTTTTTCCAAATCCGGCTCTATTTTCTTAATCTGACTCTTAATTTCCTGCGCCTCTTTAATTCCGCTTTTACCAAGCTTCTTCTGTTTGGCTCTCAGATTCTCAATTTGGGAGATATATTCTCTTCTTTTTTCGTCCAACCTCAAAAGTTCGTCAATGTCAACTTTGACTCCTTTTCTTCTGCAGCCCTCTTTAACTTTATCCGGATTCTGCCTAATATATTTGATATCTAACATAAGTGTTTTTTGATAATTGGCAATGCTTTTTCTATGGCTTGTTTCCGATGA
>Ga0315548_1001159_pt1 | contig 22870 bp, 23 predicted proteins | sample SalMarSW160110MG_2_FD_202540 | JGI IMG/M metagenome (GOLD analysis project Ga0315548, IMG submission 202540) | Salt marsh sediment microbial communities from the Plum Island Ecosystem LTER, Massachusetts, United States - Salt Marsh Sediment SW1601-110 ...
CAGGACGACATACTCATGAAGAAATATACGGCAAATTAAAAAAGGGAGAAATTCAAATACTTCTCGGAACGCAAATGGTAACAAAAGGATTCGATTTCCCCGATATCGGATTCGTTGGCGTCATTTCAGCAGATACCGCTCTTGATCTACCTGATTTCAGAGCAACCGAAAAGACTTTCCAGCTCCTTTCGCAGGTAGCAGGTAGAGCAGGTAGGGGCGTAAAAGGCAACGTTTTAATACAGAGTTCAAAACCAAAACATTACGCGATAAAAAGCGCATCAGAGCATAATTATCCGGACTTTTATAAAGAAGAGATAAAGTTCAGAAAGTCCGCCAATTATCCGCCTTTCAAAAAACTTGCAAGAATTGTTGTCAGGTCTAAGGAAATACAAAAAGCGGAAAATGCGGCAATTAAACTAAAGGAAGAAATCGATGGGATGAAAGAAATAAAAAAAGCAACTATCCTTGGACCCGCAGTCTGCCCCATCGGTAAAATCGAAAAACATTTTCGATTCCATATACTGCTGAAATCTAAAACAGATTATTTCCTGCAGAATATACTAAGGCAACTCTACGATAAAGAAATTCCCGGAGTAAAAATTTCTTTAGAAATAGATCCGCTTAATATGCTATAATGAAATTAAATATCAAAAATTAAAAAGCAAAAACAGAATTCAATTGTTTCGAGTTTTGTTTAAGTAAAACAAAAATATTAGTGTTATTTGTGTAATTTGTTGTTACTACTTGTTTTGGAGGGTGTAGGTGTTTTTCTTAACAACAATTTATAATTTTTTGTTGTTCCTCTGTGTCTTTGTGTTCTTTGTGTGAGATAAAGTCTTAAGTTTTGGGTCTATTTAGGATTCTTCTAACAATTTGATTATCTTTTTCTTTAGATAAGAATAATTATATATAAAATACCCGTCTCTGACTATACCTTTCTTATCAATTAATATAAAGTCAGGCGTATTTATAACTCCATAATCATAAAAACTCACTTTACTCATGCTTATCGGCCAATTGATTTTTCTTGCCTTACGATAATCATCTATCATCTGTTCGTACTCCTGCCAAGTAGAAATATCTAATCCACCAAGTTCACTTATAGAACTGATATAATTAATTGCCCCGATAATAATGAAATCATCGTTATTAACTTCTTCCTGCAATCTGAATAAATACGGTAAATCGATATTGCTCTGTTCACAATCCCAGTCAGAAAATTCTATCAGAACCACTTTACCTTTCAAATCTAAAAGTTTAAGAGGTTTTTCTGTACTACTCCAATGTTGAGTTCCCAAAGGCAAGGCTTCTTTACCTAAAACATTTAATTTTCTTTCAATAGACCCAAGCTGTTGTATCAAATCACTGTCTGAAAGTTCTTTTCTCGCATCGTTTATAACTTTATAAGCTCCCTCGTTATCTCCAATTTTTTCTAAAACAAAGGCCCTTGCGGTAGAAATATCCAGTATCGGAATCAAATCCCTTTTTGAGTTATCTGAATTAATTAGCCGGTAAAGATTTTCCGCTTTCTCCGTATAATTCATCGCCTCTTCAGTATTCCCCCACTCGGAGAAACTAAAAGCAAGCATATAATACATCCATAATTGGTCCTCAGGTTTAAACATGTCGATATTAATATATTTAACAACCTCCACGGGCTCGAGCACACATGAATTCATAAAAAAGGTTTTCATCAAATTTAGATCACTCCTGGATTCAGGAAATTTCTCAAAAAGTATCTTAGAAATATTAAAGACTTGCTGTTCATCTTTCGCAACTTTCGCGATTTCTAAAAGGCCTATTAAATCATCCTCAGTTAAATCTGCAGGAGAAAATTCTGTTAAAAACTTCATTGCCATGTTTGCTCTCTCATGCTTCAATTCATAAAATTTACCTCGCATTGCAACATATTCAGTTCCTCCTTTACCAACACGCGAAGGGTCCGGTATTTTTGTAGCTATTTCTTCCAATCTTTCAAGCTGGTGGAGCCGACCTTCTATATCGTTTTTCCTGCCAAATAAAGAACTCCTCAAAAAAGATTTCGAAAATTTATCTTTTATTATTTGTCCAAATCCTTTCGGAGGATTGAAAGAATAAGCATAAGGAACAACAATTACAGGTCTCTCTTTGAGATTTGTTTTTAAAGTCACCTCTTCCCCGATTTCACCTTTTTTAAAGGGAGGGCGAACCGCAATATTAATTGTGTATTCCTTACCCTCCTCCACCATATTGACCTTGACGTCAGTCCTCTCATTCGGAGGAATTATATCGGAAATAATAAGCGGCCCATCAAAATAACTTCGTAATCTAACGGTACCGGTAAGGAGAGTATCCTTCCTATCTATCTCTCCAAACATTAGAGCACGGGGAATCACCTGTACCTCGGCAGGGGTTTCGACTACGTTTCCCGTCACAATAAGGGTAATATCAGGCTTATCAGAAATATTCGTCTTAACATAAACCATAATATTTGCATATAGTGGAAAGCGATCTGTTTTTGCTTTGTATGTTATCAGAATTTTCCCACTTCCTCCGGGCGCAACTCTCTCGTCGTATCCGTCAATTTTTGTACACGATGAGCAGGAAGAACGAACACTTTCAAGCACCAAAGTATCAGAACCGGAATTGAAGAACGAAGCCGTAAGGTATATAACTTCTCCATTTTTGATTTCTCCAAAGTAACAAGTATCGCTTTCAAACCGTATAGCAGGTCCTTTAATTCTTTCATTCTTGCAACTCTGAACACATAATAGCGTCAAGAAAAAAAATACAACCGCATTACGTACGCTCTTAATCATTATTAAACACCTTAAATTAAAAGTCTCCATAACTTAAATAATATAGGAAAAAGACAAAGTTTGTCAACCTCCGCTTTAATATAAATTAAATATTAAATATCAAAAAGCAAAATGACAAATAAAAATGTAAAATTATCTCTAATAAAGAACACAGAGCCCACACACAACCACACCAATAAATTTAGCCACAGAGAACAAAAAAGAATTTTGTTGTTTTCCCCCACACTACCCGTTTTTTAACAACAAATAGCACAAATTGCACAAATATTTTTTTGACTTATGACTTTGGACGTTGCACTTTGGACTAACAGAACCATTGGCGTTATTCGTGTAATTCGTTGTTTCTATTTTCGTTTTTATTTTTGAACTTTGATTTGTAGTTTTGCATTTTGATATTTGATTTTTACATTATTTATTCGGGGGTTGACTTTCCAGATATTCCTTAATATTCTCTAACCAATAGACCTTAATTTGCTTAATTTTAACAGGAGGCAATAGAATATATGGGGAAAAGAAGATCACGGAAAAACAAAAAAACAATCTACCCTCGCGGATATACGGGAATGGATAGAAGAAGCGGTAAAGAAAGAAGATCGGGAAAAGACCGCAGAATTCTCCGTAACCCGCACTATGGTGGACCTGAACGCAGAAGCGGTGAAGATCGACGAACCGGCAAAGACAGAAGACAAACAAGACGGACCGGACATTTACTATAAACAAATGACTTTTTGTCAGCTATTAATTTGCTTGCGTAACATGCAATTCGCACTAAGAACTTCCCATGATGGATGGAATGATATCCCTTTAATGTATAAATAACCATTCTTATCTCTAGAACAGGACAAAAAAAAGATCCGTATTTTAGTCTATGAAAATTATAGAGAGAGAAACAAAAACAATATACACAAAAACGAGGACTCCAGGGTTAGAATACACTATTAACCAGTATGTAGGATGCGGGCATCAGTGTGTTTACTGTTATGCAAATTATATGAGTAAATGGAAAGAATACGGACAGTGGGGAACATGGATTGAGGTAAAGACGAACGCCCCGGAACTCGCAAGAGAAAAAGTTAACGGAGAGGTATCAATGAGTTCGGTTTCCGACCCATATCAGCCCCTCGAAAAAAAGATAAAACTTACCAGGAGAGTCCTGGAAAACATGGACAAGCATACCAAACTCTCTATCCTCTCCAAATCCGACCTGGTTTTACGAGATATTGACATTATAAAAAAGTTTGAAAATATCAGCGTCGGCTTAACGGTAAATTGCTTCCCCGAAAAAGTGAGAAAAATTCTCGAACCCCATGCATCGTCCAACGAGAGGAGAATCAAAGCACTTAAGAAGTTGAACTCGGAAGGGATAAAAACCTTCTGCTTTATAAGTCCTGTTATTCCAAAACTTACCGAAGTAAGACAAGTGCTCCATCAGACTAGAGGAACCGTAAATTATTATATAATTGAAATTCTCAATACCCGTCTTGGAGGAAAAAATCTCAAAAAGATTCTACAGGATAAATTCTCCGAAAGTTATGCTTACCTTAAAAACAGAAACAAAATGGAAAAGTTTGTGAAATTATTAAAAGATTATTTTGAAGAAAACAATATTCCACTCGAGGCATTTGTAGAGCACCATGGCAGAAATTATTATAATTAAGAAAGACAAGCGACGATTTAAAGGTAACAATCACTCCGCTTTAAAACAAAATACGCTCCCTGCCCGGGATGTACCAAAATTTCGCCTAATATTATAGATTAACATACGAAAGATCAGACTGAACGAAATAAACATTTTTCTGTATCATAAGAAAAAAACCCCTTGACATATAGCCAAAAATCCTTACAATCTCTATGAAACAATAAAAGGAGGCTATTTAAATGAACAAAAAAGAATTAATCGATGCAATTGCTGCTGATGTAGGGTGCAAAAAGTCAGAGGCCAAAGCGATGACAGAAAGTTTTCTCAACAACATCACCAAATCGCTGAAAAAAGGAGACCGCGTCGTCATTGTAGATTTTGGAGTCTTTGACGTGAAGCAGAGAAAAGCAAGAATTGCCAGGAATCCCCAGAAACCGGATCAAATAGTGAAAGTGCCGGCACGAAAAGTTCCAAAATTCCGCGCAGGAAAAAGCCTGAAAGACGCTGTAAGGTAGCAAAGAAAGTAAATACAATCAAAGATCTGGAACAACAAATAGTTCAATCTCTCAGAAAAAACAGAGCTTGGATTGGTGATGATACAGTTTCAATAAACAAGGACCAGATCGTAAGTACTGACTCATATGTAGAGGGAGTGCACTTCACTCCCTCTACTTTTTCTTATTACAATATAGGTTACAAAGCCCTTGCGTCCGCCCTATCCGACATCGCTGCTTCCGGAGGCAACCCCGAATGGTATTTTTTGAACCTCGGAATAAAAAAAGACCAGACAATCAAAGAAATAAAAGAAATTCTACGCGGCATGAAATACTTAGAGAAAGAATATTCTATAAAATTACTGGGCGGAGATACCGTTAGATCACCTTTTTTATTTCTTAGTATTACGGTAGGAGGTACAACAAAAAATCCAATTCTTCGCTTTCGGGCAAGAACAGGCGATAAACTTTATCTTACGGGAAATATTGGTGGCGCAAGTATGGGGTTTTTTGCTCTACAAAACGGCATAAAATCTTCAATAACCAGATATCATCTAAGACCTGAAATCAGATGTAACGAGTCGCTTTTTCTTACGAAAAAATACCGGATAAATTCTATGATTGATATATCCGACGGCTTATTGATAGACTCCAATCACCTGGCAGAAGAAAGCAAAAAGAAGCTAAATATTAATTTAGAGGCTATTCCGGTATGCCCCGAGTGCAAAAAATTCGCCAAAAAACATTTTCTCAACTTAAAAGAATTTGTCCTGACTTCAGGAGAAGAATTCGAACTCTTGTTTACCTCCCCCGATGATATAAAAGAGAAATTCGTAAGCAAAATAGGATACGTCTCCCACGGCAAAGGAGTTTACATCGACGGCAAACTCACTCCTCCGCGAGGATACAGTCATTTTAAATAAAACGAATAAAAAACACGTAGTCCATACACAACCACACCAGTAAAATTAACCACAGAGAACAAAAAAGAATTTTATTGCTTCCCCCACATCACCCGTTTTTTAACAACAAATAGCACAAATTGCACAAATAAATTATTTTTGTTCTTTTTTTTAATATTAGTGCTATTCGTGTGATTTGTTGTTTCTATTTTTGGGAGGGGTTGTGGGTTTTAAGTAAAAAGTATAAATTTTGTTGTTTCTTTGTGTCCTGGTGCCTTTGTGGCTAATTAAGTGAAAGTCGCGAGTCTGCTTTTAAACCAAGCTCGGAACGAATTCCTTCTTTAAAGAGTTTATATCCAAGGAATCCTACCATTGCTCCGTTATCGACTGTAAATTCTTTATCGGGTGCTATCCACTCTATATCCAGTTCTTCGAGACGCTTTCTCAATAACTTATTAGCCGAAACGCCACCAGATACGGAGACTCTTTTAATACCGGTCATCCTGACGGCTCTTTTTAATTTAATCAAGAGTGACTCGATTGCCGATCTCTGAAAAGAAGCAGCTATATCAGACACCCTGTAAATTCTTTCTTCCTGCGGAAGACCAAGATAAGTATAGAGAACGCTTGTCTTCAGTCCGGAGTAAGAAAAATCCAGGCCCTCCGGGTCAGGTACGGGAAAGTCAAATTCATTTTCTTCCCCTTCTCCAGCAAACTTCTCAATTGCGGGTCCACCTGGGTAACCAAGTCCTATTAGTTTCGAAACTTTATCGAAACTTTCACCGCAGGCATCATCAAGGGTCGAACCAAGTACCTCGTAATCTCTAAAATCGTTGACTTTAACAATCGAAGTGTGTCCCCCGGAAACCAAAAGAGAAAGGAACGGATAGCTATACTCCTCTATATTGATAAACGGAGAATAAATATGAGCTTCAAGATGATTAACGCCTACAAAAGGTACTCCAAGCGAATAAGATAAACTCTTGGAAAAATTCAACCCAATTAAAAGAGAACACAGTAAACCAGGACCATACGTAACAGCAATACCGTCAATATCTTCCACAGACATTTTCTTTTCCTCCAGAATTCCTCTTGTCATCATAAGCAATCTTTCCGTATGCTCTCTTGAAGCTATTTCCGGAACCACCCCACCAAATCTACTGTGAATTTGCTGAGAGTAAATACTGTTACATAAGACTCTCTTGTCCTGCGTAAGAGCAACACCGGTTTCGTCACAGGAAGTTTCTATGCCAAGTATTGTCACTGTCTTACTCTTATTCTATTCGGGAAAATCTCAATTAATGGGTTTCCTATAGTAATAGTAGTAAAATTGCCTTTAGGTATAGAATCCGGCGAAAGATAATCAATATTGTAAACCATACTCTTCGGACCAACTATTATAACCTTATCAGGTTCGAAAGACATCCCTTTTACAGAAGTTATACCTACTTTGGTTCTGATTAGTGAGTCGATCTCCACTTGTATAGAATCGGGAAATTGAATTTCATAATCTTCTATCCCCAAAAAAACCGGAAAAGAAAGTCTGTTCTCATCAAGCTTGAATTTATAGATACCCGGAAAATCATATAACAACTTAATAACAGGAGAAATTTTCTTTAACATATTATGTTGTCTTTTTTTAGCTTTTATTCTTATTCTAACCGAATCTGACGAAACGCTTTTCAAAATTATATTTTTAGGAGTTTTTATTTGTACCGGTAAAGTTCTCTCAACAACGACAATTTCATTGGTTTTTGCATAATACCACAGAAGAACCGCTAAAATTAACGATGCCATAAATGATATTATATTTCTTCTATTCTTAAACAGATTAAACCCCATTTATTTCTACTTTTTTTTCTCCTTTTCTAATCTCCCCTATTTGTGTTCCCAATTTAATATCTTCTCCACCAACTAAAATCATCCCAATACCCATATTGAAAACAGAAAACATTTCCCTTTCCGGTATTTTTCCTTTTCGTTGAATAAATCTAAAAAGCTCGGGAACCTTAAAACCGGAAAGATCTAAATAGCAGGTAAGTCCTTCCGGTAAAATCCGTGGAATATTGCCGTAAAAACCTCCTCCGGTAATATGACATATTCCTCTTAATGAATCTAAAATAGGAAAAACTTCCCTGTAGTAAGATTTGTGGGGTATAAGTAATAAATCGCCCAGAATTCCATTCAGTTCTTCTATGTGCTCATCCAGCGAAAGCCCGGCATTTTTTATAACAGCTCTTATAAGAGAATAACCGTTGGTATGAAAACCCGAAGAGGCAAGACCGAAAACCTTGTCTCCTTCCCTGATTTTACTCCCGTCTATTATTTTATCTTGTTCCACTATACCGGTTATCTGAACCGCCAGATCAAATATATTATCAGCATATAAGTCAGGCAGTTCGGCGGTCTCCCCACCGATAAGAGAACATTCGTTTTCTTCACAGGCACTGGACATACCTTTCACTACCTCGACAAATACTTTCTTATCAAGTTTACCTGAACCGAAATAATCCAGAATATAGAGTGGTTTTGCTCCCATCACCAGAATATCATTAACGCAGTGATTCACAATATCATTACCCAACCCCTGGTAAAAACCGTACTCGACAGCTACAAGAACTTTCGTACCAACACTATCAATTGATGAAACAAGTACAGGCTTTTCATATCCCTCCGGAATCCTGTACGTTGCACCAAAATGGCCTGGAGAATTTATAACATTATTTGTTAAGGTCTTATTTATAAAAGATTTAACTTCGGAAAAAGCATCGTCTGCTTTTCGGATATCAACTCCGGAATCTTTGTACAGCATTAATGCTTTTTTGCTTCTCCGAGATAACGTTTGGCCTGTGCGTGAGTTGGATCCGCACGAAGAACTTGTTCGAAATACTTTATAGCTTCTTTATAATTTCCATCGAAATAGGCACTTAAACCTTTCGTATAAAGATCAGTTATTTGCTGCTTAGAAACAGAAGGTTTCTTTTCTACTGGCGTAGGCTTTTTCACAACAGTTGGAGGAGTAGTGGTAACAACAGGTTTCTTCCTCTCCGCAAGTCTACTTCTTAAAGATTGAATATGACTTCTAATTTCGGAAGAACCTTCTGCACCTTTCAAACTAAGTATCTCTTCCCACAAAGTTATCGCACCTCTTATATCGCCAGACCTCTCAAGAGCCCTTGCCCTGGCTTCCAATGTGCTGACACTACCTGCCATTGCTTTTCTAACAAGAGCCAATCCTTCCTTTGCCTTTTCGTTATTAGGATATAAATTAATTGCTTTCTCAAGCTTTTCCCTCGCTTCTTTAAGAAGACCTTTTTTATAATCACCGGCTGCTTCTTTGGTTAGATCCATAGATAGTTTAACCGCAGGATTTATAACCTGAGATAAGCCAATTTCAAAATCCAAATCATCTCCCGATTTAACCGCCACTTCGGCTGTTTTCATTTTATAACCCGCAGAGAAAACAGAAATCTTGTAAACGCCGGGCTGCAGTTGAAGTACGGCTTTCTGGGTAGCCAAAATATCATAAGTTCTCTCGACATCCCCTTTCGAAACAATAGCCTTACCGGAAATATGTTCTCCGCCATTCTGGTCCTTAAGAGAAAGTCTTAATGTACCCGATCTTGCCAAATTTTCGCCCCTGACTCCAATTCCGCCCGGGTTAAAAGATAAAGACAAACTTACCTGCGGACTATTTACCAGCTCTTCTTCTTTGGCAAAAAATAGCTCTATTTTATTCAGGCTCAACGTGCCCTTCCATATGCCCACCTCATATTGAAATCCCGCATTCGCATCTCTCCCATCGGTCTCGGCAATCAACGAAAGACCAATAGGAGTTATAAATTTAATTCCTCCAAATGCACCAACCACAAAGTCCGGGTGCTTCTCGTCAAAGAAAGTATCAAAATTCAAATATTGACTACGAGGACCATAACCTACAAATCTTCCACGTCCCAAACCAAAAGTCATCTCAAAAATTTCGCCGAAATCTTTAGTTGCAACAAGATAAGCCGAAGCAAGCTCCGGAGGTCTTGGCTTATACAAAAAATCTACTGCTTCTACCGTATCAACCGCAGCCACATATTTGTTATATGTAATATTTTCTATTCCAATCGATAAGCTGGGAAGAATTCCATTCTGCTCCATAATCTGATATACTAAATCAAGACAAAAGGTTTTCTCGGAATAAACTTTTAAACCTGCAACGAAACCGGCTATACCGTATTCTATTGAACCGTTAGCGTCAAATTTTTCCTGTTCCTCATCACCACCAACAGCGTAACTTCCGTTAAGATTCAAGAAAAAACCCTCCGAAAAAGTCGAGGTAGGTACATCTATATAACTCCTCCAACTACAATTTTGGCCATAAAAATCAAGAACACCTGAAAAGGAAAAACATACCAATATTATATATTCTATAATTTTCTTCATATTTTTATTAATAATACCGATTTTTCACCCATTGTCAAGGGGGAAAATCGAACTTACTGGGAGAGTTCATGCACATATTATAAATTTTAATGCAAGTAAACTTTCAAGTGGAGTCTATTTCTATAAATTACAAGTAAGGAGTGATTTTGTAGAGACAAAGAAGATGCTGCTCTTGCTGTAAAAGTCCAACCGAAGAGTTGTTAAAAACAGTGCAGAGAATAATAAACCTGAGAAGGCTAATGTCAGATTTAGGGTGTACGATATAAAAGGAACAAAAATGAAAGAGCTTTCTTCAGAAGAGAGTCCCGCAGGCTTTTATTCGAGAAAGATAGATATGGGTGACAACCCAACAGGAGTGTACTTCATTAGAATGGAAGCAAATGGAAAAAAGTTTATTCAAACAAGAAAAGTTGTATTTGTGAGATGAAAAAATAATCTCACAGAAAGTCCTGGCACGACAAAGCCGTTAAAATTAAAAATCAAATATCAAAAGGGAAAGTCAAAAGTCGCTCTCGGCTCACCGCTTACGGCTAACCGCAGAAAAAAACAAAAAAAATTACACATGTAGGTCATGTGGTCCATATAGAATTAAAAACAAAAAACTACAGGTTCTACATTTTCTACATGTTAAAAAATGGTGTGTGGGGTTGGGTTTAGCGGAAAGCGGAAGGCGGATGGCTGATAGCGTAACAAGTCATTTCGCTTTTTGATTTTTAATATTTAATTTAAATTCAGACAGGTTTAATATAGATTTATAGTAATTTTTTATTTTAAACTGGTATCTGGTATCCGGTTCCCGGTAGCCGATCTCTATGGCCTGAGCTTATTTTGACCTTGACATTAAAGAATATGCTTTTATAATTTTACAGGAGAATAAAGACTTTAAAAATTAAGGAGGTTTCGATGATTTCAAGATACAAAGTCGACGAAATCGATAAAATATGGTCGGACGAAAACAAATTCGAAAAATGGTTTGAAGTCGAGATTGCGGTTCTTGCTGCCCGTGAAAAACTCAGACAAATTCCCAAGGGGACGACCGAATCCCTGCAAGGAATAAAAGTATCTGCCGAAAGAATAAAAGAAATCGAAAAAGAAACCAGACACGACGTAGTAGCCTTTATTACCGCTGTGGGAGAAAAAGGAGGCGATGTTACCCGTTTCCTCCACCAGGGTCTCACATCATCGGATATTGTAGATACTTCTTTTGCCCTTCAACTTAGAGAGTGTTCCACAGTTATAAAAAAAGAACTGAAAAATATTCTTGAAATATTAAAAGAAAAAGCTCTCAAATGTAAAGGCATTCCAATAATGGGAAGAACCCACGGCATCCACGGAGAAGTAACCTCCCTCGGTTTAAAATTCCTTTCGTGGTATTCGGAAATGAAAAGAGCAACCGGGCGCTTTAGCAGAGCTTCAAAAGAAATCGAATACGGAAAAATTTCGGGAGCAATGGGAAATTTTGCTCACCTCGATCCCGAAGTAGAGGAGCTTGCTCTAAAAAAACTGAATTTGAAACCGGAACCTGTTTCCACTCAGATAGTACCGCGGGACAGGTATGCCGAATATATTTTTGCAATAGTCACTATTGGTTCGACAATTGAACATATAGTAAACGAAATACGCCATCTCCAGAGAACGGAAATAAGAGAATTGGAAGAGCCTTTTAAATCAGGACAAAAGGGGTCATCGGCAATGCCGCATAAGAGAAATCCCATACTCTGCGAACGTCTTTCGGGAATGAGCCGCTTACTCCGTTCATACCTGATAACAGCCATTGAAAATATAATTCTATGGAACGAACGGGACATCTCTCATTCTTCTACAGAAAGAATATACTTCCCGGATTCTATTGAACTTATAGTATATATGCTAAGGAAACTTTCTTTTATTATAAAAAATTTGAATATATATAAAGACAACATAGAAAAAAATATCTGGCTCACGAATGGACTTGTATTTTCACAAAAGATTCTTATAACACTGCTCGATAAAGGAGCAAACAGAGAAGAGGCTTACAACATCGTGCAGGAAAATGCCATGGAAGCCTGGCAAAAAGGCGGAAATTTTAAAGAGAAGATAGAAAATGATAAAAGAATCAAGAAATATATAAACAAAGAAGAATTAAAAAGCCTATTTGACCCTAAAAGTTATTTAAAAAACGAAGAAAAGATATTCAAAAGAGTCCTTAAATAATCATAGCACGACAAAGTCATATAAATGCAAAAATCAAATATCAAAATGGAAAAATACAAATCAAAGTTCAAAAATGAACAAAAAAAACAGAGAAACAACGAATCACACGAATAACACGAATAAAGGCAAAAAAGTTCTATTTTTTATAAAAAACTATTATTAATTTATTTGTGTAATTTGCCTGCCCCGTAAGGAAGAATGACTGTATTGGGGTGCAATTTGTTGTTACAAAAAATGGGTTGTTGGGGGGTAATAGAAAATCCGTATTTTTTCTGGTTAAATATTTTGTTGTAAGAAAGAGTTTATTTTGCATTTTAAATTGTCATTTTGCTTTTTGATTTTTGATATTTAATTTACCGGAAAAAAGCGACGAAATCAAGTGGGATATATTTATACAAGAAAACAAAAATTTGACTGGTAGCAATACAGCGAGTTTTATCTAAGTTTTCTTAAGACCCTTTTAGAAACCTCTTTAAGCGGTTCAAAAACGCCGACTCCTTCACACGCTACGCCTTCGCAGAAGAAAACACCACGGGGATTCAAAGCATCCTCCAATTCGTTAAGAGAAACTATATTTGGCAGATCTCTCTTATTATATTGAATGGCTAAAGGTATCTCCTCAAACTTCTTATTGTATTCAATCAAATTATCGTTAAGATTTTCCATAGAATCAATATTATCTTCAAATCTCTCTATCTGAGAATCGGCAACGAATATAAGACCATCCACACCTTTCAATATAAGCTTTCTGGAAGCATTATAGTAAACCTGTCCGGGAACGGTATAAAGATGGAAATGCACGGAAAAACCTTTAACTGTTCCCAAATCCACAGGCAAGAAATCAAAGAAAAGCGTTCTATCGAGTTCCGTATCAAGACTCATCAATTTTCCGCGATTTTCAGGGTTTACCTTTGAATATATATATTTTATGTTGGTAGTCTTACCGCCAAGACCCGGACCATAGTAAACTATTTTACAATTTATTTCTTTTGAAGAATAATTTATAAGCGCCATTTTTTCTCCATATTACTCAAAAAGACTATCCAGTTCCGTTTCCGCTTCACTAATAAAATCGTCATCAACCGCTCCGGAATATTCGCTTTCAAGAACCTCGAATATTTTCTCAAACAAACCCGATAGCTTTTCAGCCGTTTTCTTAACTTTGATACGTACCAGACCCAGCGTTGTCTCCCTTGTAAATATAACAGCAAGGATGACTTTATCTGCAATTAACGAAACATAAATGCTCTTTTGTACTCCCTGGTGGAATAAAGTGGAAAAATCATGCTCGCCTATAAGGTCAGCAAGGTTGGAAGTAGCTGCAAAATCTGCCGCAGAAAGGGTTGCAAAAGATGGAATATCAAGAGAAGAAACGTTTCCTGCTGAGGTAATGAGCTGTCCGGCTTTGTCGATAAGTAGAACCGACACGGCTTTTGTCTCCCGGCAAAGTTCTTCTAAACTTTCCTTGATCGCCTGGAATTCTCTCTCAAAAGACGCTTCTCTATCGTCGGGCATCTAAATGCCAGCCTCCTCTAATTTTTTTAACTTCTCCCATCTTGCGTTAACCTCATTCTGAATTTCTTCTATTATTTTTTTATTTTCATCTTTAAATAAATGCCTGAATCTTCCCTGCAACTTTAACCATTCTTCAACAGGAATAACATTTTTGGGATCTTTTGTTATTTTATGAACGCCATTCTCAACTTCATACAAAGGCCAGAATCTGGACTTTACAGCAAGGTCGGCAATTTTAATCGTATCTTCCTTTTGATAATACCATCCAAGCTGACATGGCGCAAAAACAACGATAAACTTCGGCCCTTCAATTGAAAGGGCTTTTTCTACTTTGCCCATATAATCTTTCCAATCGGAAATCGACGCCTGAGCTACATAAGGAATATTATGGGCAGCCATAATTTCCGTAATATCTTTTCTCCACTGGGTCTTACCGGCTATTACTTTTCCGGAAGGAGAGGTGGTTGTATTGGCTCCGTGCGGTGTCGCGCCGGACCTCTGAATACCCGTATTCATATATGCCTGATTATCGTAACAAATATAGAGCATATTATGCCCTCGTTCCATTGCACCTGATAAAGATTGCAGTCCAATATCGTAAGTCCCGCCATCTCCACCGAAAGCGATTAAATTGATATTCTTTTTTATCTTTCCTTTCTTTTTTAACGCCTTATATGCCGCTTCCACCCCGCTGACTGTAGCTCCCACATTCTCAAAAAGAGAATGGATATAAGACACATTCCAGGCTGTATAAGGGAATATAGTAGACACAACTTCCATACAACCTGTTGCAAAACCCACGACCGTATCTTTTCCTGCAGCTATGAGAGCCTGCCTTACCGCTATCGCCGGACCACAACCCGCGCATGCGCGATGCCCGGAGACAAACAGGTCTTCCTGTTTTGATAACTCTTTTAGATTGATAGCCATAAAGCCCCCTACTCCCTTACGCCTAAATAACTATTTCTTTCCAACTTCTCACCCGACTCCGCCTTCTTCAGATCATCAAAAACTTTTTTAATGTCATCGGGAGTCACGTCCCTTCCTCCCAATCCGTAAACATATCCGTATACATCGGGATTTTTGTCTTCATCGTAGAGGGAAGACCTTACTTCAGTGAAAAGAGGAGCTCCAAAACCAGTCATTCCTTCCGCTCTATCCATAACGGCAACAAAGTCCGCTCCTTTGAGTGCGTGATTTACTTCTTCTACCGGCCAGGGCCTGAAAGTGCAGACTTTCACAATACCTACCTTTTCGCCTTCCTCTCTAAGATTATCCACAACTTCTTTAGCAGTTCCCGCAGTAGAACCCATTAAAACTAAAGCTCTCTCGGCATCCCCCATCTTATATTCTTCTACAAAATCATAATTCCTCTCAAACTTCTGCCCAAAATCCTTAAACACTTTTTTTATCTCTTTACGTGCCTCTCTCATCGCCTGGGCTGCCGCTCTTTTATGCTCGAAGTAGTAATCCTGAAGGTCAAGAGCTCCGACAGTAATAGGGTGTTCGGTATCCAGAACGGAAAAAGGCGTTTTATGCTCACCAATAAAATTCTGTACTTCCTTATCCTCTAAAATCTCAATTCTTTCGAGAGAATGAGAAAGGATAAAAGCATCGGCAGATACCATAGCAGGCAGAAACGCCTCTTCTGCAATCTTCATTGCCTGAATTACAAGGTCATAAGCTTCCTGGGAATTTTCCGCATAAAATTGCATCCAACCCGTATCCCTCTGGTCCATCGTATCTGAATGGTCACAATGGATATTAATCGGAGCCGACAGAGTTCTGTTTATCACACAAATAACAATCGGAAGCCTCAGTGCAGGAGTAACAAAAAGGACTTCATTCATAAGGGCAAGACCTTGAGATGCAGTAGCTGTCATAACTCTTGCACCGGCTGCAGCAGCACCTGTACACGCGCTTGCCGCAGAGTGCTCCGACTCTACAGGTACGAATTCCGTATCTACCAGACCATCCGCAACAAACTGGGAGAAAAGCTGAACAATCTCCGTCGAAGGAGTTATAGGATAAGCCGCAACTACATCGGGATTTATCTGTCTCATTGCTTCAGCCATTGCTTCGTTTGCAGTCTTGGCTACAACTTTCATTCTACCTCCTCGTCAACCATCTCTATGGCTTTAACCGGACACTGGCTTGCGCAAATCGCACAACCCTTACAATAATCCAGATTGAACCCCTTCATTTCTCCGTCTTTAACAATAATAGCCGAATCGGGACAATCAACCCAGCAAATCAAACAATTCGTACACTTATCCTTATCTACGACAGGTTTCTTCCCTTCTCTCCAATCTCCGGTTTTGAATTTTCTACTGGAACCGGGCTCATCGATAATTGCACCTATGGGAAGTTCTTTCCAGCTTTCTTTCTTCTTCGCCATCATTTTTCTCCCTTAGTCTCTTTATATGCGGTTTCTATAGCTTTTATATTCTTTGTAACTATCTCTTCCGGCTTACCTCTGAATTTAATTTTCAGTTTATGCTCAATGCTTTTTAACATTTTATTATAATCTAAAATATCAGTAACTTTAGCCAGAGCTCCGAGCATCGGAGTATTTGGCTTGTTAAGTCCTATCATATCCATCGCAATCTTCGAAGCGTCGACGGTATAAACCTTTATATTCGAATTAACTGATAATTTTTTTCTAATAACACCGGGAGAATCCGATGAATTCACTATAAGAATACCATTTTCTCCTAAACCTTCAAGAACATCTACCGTTTTAAGTAAAGTCGGGTCAAGAACCAATACAATCGCAGGATTCTCAATACCGCTGTGCAACCTTATAGGATTATTACTCAAGCGGTTGAATGCCCTGACAGGTGCACCCGTTCTCTCAGGACCGTATTCGGGAAAAGCCTGAATATACATTCCAGTATCTATGGCAGCTTCTCCAAAAAGCAATGCTGCTGTCTTAGCTCCCTGACCGCCTCTGCCGTGCCATCTAATCTCGATTAAATCCTTCGCCATTTTTTCTCCCTTTTTACTCAATCTATATAGTATTGGCTCAATGTCAAGGGATTTTTTCTACACTTTCAGCAAAAAATTGACCTTTTTTACTCTTTCGCTGGTATTTTTTTGAAAAGCCCTTAACATCGCGACATTTCTACAACCGATTTCGATAAGCCCGTCAAGATTTTCAAGATTTAGTCCCCCTATTGCCACGATGGGAATACTTACATTTTCAATCACTTTTTTGACTACCGAAAGTCCAATAGGACTATAATTTACTTTTGTAGGAGTAGCAAAAACAGGTCCAATTCCAATATAATCGGCTCCGGACTTTTCTTCTTCGGTTGCCTGAGTTAACGAATGCGTAGAAATCCCAATAATAAAATCATCAGGAACCATTTGTCTTGCTCTTTGAAGCGGAACATCATCTTGACCGAGATGAACTCCATCCGCTCCGGACAACAGTGCAATATCAATAAAATCGTTAACAATAAATAAAGAATTAAAGTTTTTTGTAATCTCTCTTATTCTATCGGCAAGTTTTAGCATATCCTTTCTGGAAGAACTTTTATCTCTATATTGAATAATACGAGCTCCACCCTCACATGCCTCACGAGCAACTTTTATATGGTCTCCGCTCGTTATTACATAAGCGCCAAAAGCAGAATTTATTTTCTGTTTTACCGTTAGTCGACTTTTTGCTTTTTTTGCAAAAAAATATCTCATTTGATTTTGTTTTCCTTGGAAATTAAATATCAAAAATTAAAAAGCAAAATGACAATTTAAAATGCAAAATAAACTCTTTCTTACAACAAAATATTTAACCGGAAAAAATACGGATTTTCTATTACCCCCCAACAACCCATTTTTTGTAACAACAAATAGCACAAATATCACAAATATTTTTTGTTTTTAACTCGAAACACAAAACTATATTTAATATTCGTGTTATTCGTGTGATTCGTTGTTTCTCTGTTTTTTTTATTCATTTTTGAACTTTGATTTGTATTTTTCCATTTTGATATTTGATTTTTACATTATAGCAGTTATCATTTTCCCAATTTTTCGGAAATAATTCCGGCAACTTTCTCTCCCGAGCGCAGCATCCCTCCGAAAATAGGACCCATCCGCGGAGCTCCCATCACGGCATTTGCTGCCATACCGACTACAAACAAACCGGGAAAAACTTCCGAAGTACTTTCCACGGTCAATTCCTCCCCCCTATCCGCCCACATGGACATTTCACCGATAACCTTTCCCGTACTTGTTTTCAAAACAGCGTCTATTTTTCCGGAAACAATCGAACAAACTTCCGCCGGATGACCCGTTCCGTCAACAACATATTTAGCTCTTACTGTCAAAGGGTCTACATGAAGCTTCATGTGTTCAATCGGAGACCACTGCAAAACAAGACCATTCACTCTTTTATTTCCCTTCTCTTCTCTGAACATCACATCTACGACTTTAATCAGATTGAATATTTTCACTCCGGATTTCACACATTTCGATATCAAAGTAGAAGCAAGTTCAACGCTATCTACAGTATAGTACCCTTTCTTTTTTTCCTCATACTCCACACCTATTTTATCCAGGAGATGCAAAGCCTTATCCTGAACAACCACTTCATTGAACATCATACCCCCACCCCAGACACCACCACCGGGAGCAAGCTTGGATTCAAAAACGGCTGTCTTAATTTTCTTCTCGCCTAAAAGTATTCCCGCTATCAAATTGGAAGGACCTGCCCCGACAAGAGCCACATCCAATTCCAAAGAATCGAGTAATTTTTTATAATAGTTATCGATAATCGCTCTCGATATTTCTATATCGTCAAGCTCCATTCATCCTCCTTTTATGTTAAAACCATAAGAATATAGCTGTCAACTATTTGACAATTATGCCGTTACTGATATTAAAACAATAAATTGATTTGTCAAGATAATAACCCCACACAACCCCTAAAGCAACTACAGATTTCACAGATTAACACAAGATTAATATCTCACACAAAGCCCACAAAGGACACAAAGTTTATTTTTTTTGTTACTAATTTACTGATCCACTAATTCACCAATTCACTGATTCGAAGAATCTGTGAAGGAACAACAAATTCTAATTCAAGCAGTCGGCTTTTGAACCATAGTTTAGACCCAATATAAAAAATCATCTCCACAATCTCGATGTTTTGGGGTCGGACCTTAAACTCGTAAATGAGTCACCTGCAATTATCACATGGTCGTCAACATCTATTCCCATGATTTTTCCGGCTTCGATTAGTCGTTCGGTTAACCTTATATCACCATCGCTCGGAGATGGATCGCCTGAAGGGTGATTGTGAATAAGGATTATCGAAGCAGCAGAGTTCTGTATGGCAGATTTAAAAATCTCTCTCGGATGAGCAATACTACTGTCCAGAATACCTGTTGATATATTATCTATACTGATAAGTTTCTTACGCGTATTCAAAGACAATATTTTAAAATGTTCTTTCTTTTTGTTTCCCATATCATTTTTGAGCAACTCAAATACATCTTTCGGTGTTGTAATCTGATAGTCATATTTATTATGTTTACTTAAAGCCTTTTCTCCCAATTTCAAAGCAGCTTTCAGTTTACAGGCGGTCGCGAAGCCAATTCCGTCGACTTCCTGCAATTCCTCGACCGACGCTTCTTTCATTTTGGCAAGATTTCCGAATTTTGCCAGCAAATTTTGAGAAACAGACAAAACACTCTTTCCTTTCCTGCCTTTTTCGATAACTAAGGCTAAAAGTTCCTGAATGGAGAGATTATCAACCCCAACTTTTTTTAATCGTTCCCTCGGTCTATCTTCCTGCGGTAAATCGCGGAGGGTAAAATATTTATCACACATATTTTAAACTCCTTTTGGGTATCGTTCCGCTTCTAATACTTAGTATTATTATAGTATTGTGGAAAAGATTTAAAACCGAAAGAGACGGAATGACGTAACTTTTATTATTTAAAACGTTTAATCTTGGCAAGAAGAGCATCTGGCAAATAAAAACCTTTCTCTTTTAATTCCGTTGCCTTCTCATAAGCAGATTTAATCAAACCTGCTTTCTCCGCCTTAAGCAGGATACCGATTGTCCCAGTCACTTTAATATCAAGTTCTTCAGCAACATTCCTTGCAGTTAAATCGTCGATTATAGCAGTATATTTATTCCTAAAAGCAAAAGTGATAACTTCCGCTTCCCCCCTACCAAGATTCAACCTCTGTTCAAGAAGTTTTAAAATAGGTTCCTTAACCTTCCTAACTTTTACGCATTTTAATTTTATCTTTCCGAACTCGTTAAGAACTCCTTGAGTTATAATGACTTCCTGATATAAATCACAAAGAATATCAACAATTCCAAGATTCTCTAAAGCTATCAGACAAGAAGTATCTACAACTACTTTATCTTTAGGCATTACTGGTTTCTTCTTTAAGGTCTATATCCTCGTATCTTATCGGAGAAACCCCTTTATGAAGGAGAATTTCTGCGAAAGCTCTCTCAGAATAACCGGCTATTTCAGAAGCCTTGCCCAGAGAGACTATCCCATCCTCAAAAAGTTTGGTAGCCAGAAGAGTTTTTATCTCTTCTTCTTTCAGGTCAACTTCCGGTATTTCAAACTTTAAACTCATAGAATCTCCTTTTGTATAAAATTTACCGAAGATACAGTAAAAGTCAAGGAGGCGCAACCACAAGATTACATAAGATTAACTCAAGATTAAAAAAAATATCTCACACAAAGCCCACAAAGGACACAAAGTTTATTTTTTCTTTTTTAAGCCAACAGCTAAAAGCGAAAGGCAAATAGCTTAGTTCGACCACAGAGAACACAGAGAAATAAACAAAAAAACACAGAGAGCACTGAGAATCATTTTGAGTTTAAAAAAAACAAAAATAAATATCTCACACAAAGTCACAAAGAACACAAAGTTTGTTTTCTTTCAAAACCCACCAACACACCCACCCACTAACCCACTAACTATAATAAAAATTGCCACGGATGAACAGAGATAAAAAATTTAATTTGTGGGTCTAAACGCACCAACTATATCAGACAGGATTAACAAGATTTACAGGATTTTTTTTGTTTTTCGATTTGTCAAAGGTCGAAATTCGACCCCAGAAACACAATAGTCAAGGGATATTTTTAGTACGTGTAGGGGCCTGGTCTTGATTTTTGAATTCTATTTATAAGTACAGAAAGAATTGTGAATCCTAAGTCAAGGGATATCTTAGATATTCATAGTCTTTAGTCGCCAGGGCGTGTTGCCGAAACAGAAAAAAACATAGAAAAAGGGTTCACATTTCTGCTTTTTAATGTATATTTATCATTGAGAATCAAGTAAATATAAGTATTTCCGATGAAAAATATATATTAAGGAGGTAGCTTATGATGGGTAAAAAAGAGGATGATAGTAGTAAGTTGTATTATTATGGTTTCAGTCTGTCTGAGCGTATTCCCAAGGATCATCCTTTGCGTATAATAAAGAAAGTAATAGACTTTAATTTTGTATATAAGGAAGTAAAAGATAAATACGGCAAAAAGGGAAATGTTTCAGTTCCTCCGCCTGTAATATTAAAAATGATGTTTTTATTGTTCTTCTATAATGTTTCCAGTGAAAGAGAGTTAATGCGTACGATTCCCTTAAGATTAGACTGGCTGTGGTTCCTGGGATATGCTATAGATGATGAAGTACCTCATCATAGTGTACTTTCCAAAGCGAGAAAGAGATGGGGTACGGATTTGTTTTATAAGTTTTTCGTGAGGATAGTAGAACAGTGTATGGAAGTCGGTCTGGTAGACGGAGAGAAGATATTTATGGATTCATCCCTTATAGACGCGAACGCTTCGAATAAGTCTGTAATAGACAAACAATCAGTAGAGAAATATGCTAACGAACGTTACAGGGAGTTAGAGGATAAATTGGAAGAAAAAGATGAGCGTTATATATCCACAACGGATCCCGACGCCGGGGTTGTAAAGTTCAGTAGTGGAAAAGCGAAACCGAGATATAAAGAACACCGATGTGTAGATGAAAGATTTGGAGTAATAACGTCCAGTATAACAACTTCCGGCACGGTAGACGACGGAAAAATGTTCGGGAAATTAATAGACACACACGAAGAGAATACAAACAAAGAAGTAAAGACAGTAGTAGGCGATAGTAAGTATGGTACAGTCAACAATTACTTAAAGTGTAAAGACGGAGATATAAAACCACATTTAAAGGATTTAAAATTCACGCAAGAAAAAGGTAGAAAGAAAAAAGGAATATTTTCTGAAGACGAGTTCAAATATGATGAGAATAAAGATACCTTTATATGTCCTGCGGGAAAAAGATTAATAAAAAGGACTTATCATAAGAATAGAGACAAATGGGAATATATGAGCTTTAAGAAGGACTGCGAGGAGTGTCCATTAAGAAATAAATGTACAACTTCAAAATCCGGAGTTCGAACTGTTCATCGGCATAGTAGACAGAAACAATTAGACGAAATGAGGGCAGAATCTTCCAGTCCTAACAGTAAGCAAGATTTAAAGAAGAGATGGTCCTTGATGGAGAGATCTTTCGCCGATGGGTCTAATTTGCATGGATTAAAGAAATCCAGATGGAGAGGACATTTTCGTGTACAAATACAAAACCATATGATATCAGCAGTGCAGAATATAAGAATCCTCATAAAACATACTTATCTAGATGCGGAAAGCGGACAAATGGCAAAGAAAAATCCAGAAAAAGGCAAATTATACCCGATTAATCTCTATTTGATTTTTATATTGGCAAAAATATGGTCGTCTTTTAGAAAAAATCAAAATATATTTAAATATGCGAATTGATATTACCTTTCGGCAACACGCCCTCGAGATGCGCCCCCAGAGGCACGAACCGTTCTTTTAATCCCATGCGAACATTATTTCT
>Ga0315548_1001160_pt1 | contig 22865 bp, 17 predicted proteins | sample SalMarSW160110MG_2_FD_202540 | JGI IMG/M metagenome (GOLD analysis project Ga0315548, IMG submission 202540) | Salt marsh sediment microbial communities from the Plum Island Ecosystem LTER, Massachusetts, United States - Salt Marsh Sediment SW1601-110 ...
TAGAGCCCCGACAGCATATCCTCACGAAGCAGCAATCGAGAACCTTCGCTTCGCTACAGAAGTAAAAACGCGGGACATCAGCATTCTAATGGTTGAAAACAGACGGAGATAAAAATGAGAATATTGAAGAAAACAAGTTCAGCAGGTTTTGTTCTTTTAATACTGAGTATTTGCTGTGTCTGCCATACGGCATCGGCGGCAGAGGCCTGGGTAGGCACCTGGGCGACCGGCCAGCAGTTGACGGAACCGGGAAACAATCCGGCTTCTCCGGGATTAGCCAATAATACACTGCGCCAGGTCGTGCACGCAACTTTGGGAGGGAGCAGAATACGGGTGCAGTTTTCCAATAAATATACAACATCCGGCGGCCCGATAACTATTAATTCCGCCCATATAGCGTTATCAGCCAACAGCAGCCCGGTAAACGGGGCAATAATTACGTCAACCGACACGGCACTGACGTTTAACGGCGGGTCGTCATCAGTAACCATCGCCGCGGGAGCGGAACAATATTCGGACGCCGTAGATTTCAATTTTCCGCCATTGAGCGACTTGACGGTGAGTATTTATTTCGGGTCGGCGTCGTCATCGAATGTTACGGGGCATCCGGGTTCGAGGACCACATACTATCTACAAACCGGCAATACAGTGTCAGCGGCCAATATGTCGTCGGCAGCTAAAGCAGCCCACTGGTATATTTTGAGCAGGATAGATGTGCTGCTCGATAATTCATACGGATGCGCGGTAATCTTAGGCGATTCGATAACCGACGGCAGGGGCTGCACTGACAATTACAACAACCGGTGGCCTGATTATTTTTCAAGCCGGCTACATGCAGACCCGAGCACCGCGATGGTCGGCGTAATAAATGAGGGAATCGGCGGCAACACCATTATATCCGGCGGGCTTGGGCCGACAGCGCTGGCGCGTTTTGACCATGATGTGCTCGGAGAGCCCGGGGTGCGCTGGGTGATAATTTTTGAGGGGGTTAATGATATCGGCGGCGGCAGATCAGCCAGCAGTATAATTTCCGCATATCAGACATTCATAACCAAGGCCCACAACGCAGACCTGCTGATATACGGGGCGACAATAACACCTTTTAAAGGAAATGGTTATTACTCAACTGAACATGAGGATGTGCGCGATACAGTTAACAACTGGATAAGGACCAGCGGCCAGTTCGACGCAGTTATTGACCTGGATGCCGCAATGCGAGACACGGCGGACGAGGACCGACTGAACCCGGCCTATCAATTCGAATGGCTGCACTTTAATCCGACAGGTAATCAGGCAGCGGCCAATTCCATTGACCTTACTTTATTCGAGCAAAAAAAAACAGCCGACCTTGACGAAGACGATGCTGTGGACTTTGTTGACTTTGCGGTTTTAGGCGGTCAATGGCGACAAGCGCCTGGTATCCCTTCCGCTGATATTTCACCGATAGGGGGAGACAGCACTGTTGACTTAAAAGATTTCAATATAATGGCTCAAGAGTGGCTGTGGTAAAAAATTAAGACCCAAGACTCAAGACGGAGGACGGAAAAACAAGTGTTAAGTTTTGAGTGCCTGCCCGCCAAAGGCGGGTAAAGTTTTGAGCTGATTTCGATTGATTCACCCGCCAGAGGCGGGTAAACCCGGGGATATAAAAAACATCCAATGTCCAACACCGAATACTGAATGCAGAATTTATTATTCGGTAGCGGTTTACTTTGAAGCGGCACTTCGACAAGTTCAGGATTAGCGGGTGATTATTTGCTGTCTGATTTAGTTTGCTGTGGGAGGGAGATGTTGAGTTTTTCGAGCATACGATTTAGCTTTCGGCGTTCGATACCGAGGATACGAGCGGCGGCGATTTTTCGGCCTCGAGTATATTCGAGCGTGCGCGTAATGACCCTTCGCTTGACCTCGTCGAGAGTGGGGAGCTTGTCTTTTGGATAATCGGGAGAATCGGCGATAATGATTTCAAAGGGCATAACGGCCGGCTCGATTTCGCGGCCTGGAGTGAGGACGTAAGCGCGCTCAACGGCGTTTGCAAGCTCTCGGACGTTTCCGGGCCAGGCATAGTGAAGCATCAATTCCTTAACCGATTCGCCGAGGACTTTTTGCGGCTCATTATAGAAGGTTGACTGGTTCCGCAGGAAATACTCGGCCAAGGGCAGGATGTCTTCCTTGCGGTGACGCAGCGGCGGCGCTTCGATGCTAACGACGTCGAGGCGGTAATACAGGTCGGAGCGGAAAGTATTCTTCCTGACCATTTCCTGGAGGTCCCTGCATGTTGCGCATAATACCCGAACATCGACAGGATATGATTTTATCGAGCCGAGGGGCGTGACACGCCTTTCCTGCAGGACGCGAAGCAGCTTGGCCTGGAGTTCGAGGGGGATTTCGCTTATTTCGTCGAGGAACAGAGTTCCGCCGTCTGCGGCCCTGAAAAAGCCGAGCGTGCTGTCGACTGCGGTAGTAAATGCGCCTCGCATGTGGCCGAACAACTGGCTTTCGAAGAGTTGGCCGGTAAGAGTAGTGCAGTCAACGGGCACAAAGACGCGGTCGCTGCGATTGCTTGCTGCGTGGACCTGTCTTGCTATCATTTCTTTTCCGACGCCCGTTTCACCGGTTATGATTACGGGGCAGGCCCTCGAAGCAACCGCTCTAATGACCTCGAGCATTGAGTTAAATGCGGGTGAGTTACCGATGAACTCGGTATGAGTCCGGGTATATAACGGATTTGAGCGCAGCCCTTCAACGCCGCGTCCGGCGCTTGTATCCATAAAGCGCAGCTCTCTCGCCCCGGAAGGCTCTTTCCGCGAATGTTCTTTCATCACCTTCGCCAAAGCTCCCGACTGCAGTTAAACGTACACCTGCACAGTTGCATATCTGTGTTCGTGGTGAGAAAGCCCTTAGGCGCAGCCCAAGATACTCTCTCCCAATCTTCTTAGTTAATGATTTTACTACACGAATCAGGGGAAATCAAGCAAATTATAGGACGTTATCCTATTTTTTATATTTCAGGTCCTGGCGAGTTGTTCTAACCACTTCGTTTTCAGAGACTTAGAAAGCAGCCATAAAAAAAGGCCTATTTTTTCAAATTCGGCATATTGGCGGAAAACAGCCCTTCGGGAGACGGTAGATTCTGTGGACGGGGCCGCTCAGAACAGGGATTTTTAAGCGGCTATCCGCCTAAAATTGGGGAACAGAAAACACCGTTTTTGTCACCAGCCGGTCGAGACTGTACAGGTATTCTTAGCGTGTTTTTAGTATGACAAAATCGGGAAAGTCAGTGCGGTTTTTGCGATTAAAAAATCCTGTGCGTAGTCGTTCTGAACGGCATCGCATCCCGTTGTTTTCGGCGGATTTTGTAATGAGTCCGGCGATTGTGTCGCGGCCGAGCCGAACGCTGAGTATGGGTTCGAGCGGTAAGCTTGTTGACCTGCCGGGGGTTTGGCTGCATAATGGCCCGTTCGATTATGAATGGCGGAATCAAAGACCATCGGCAGAAAATGCAGTGACAGAGTAATCAAAAGGAAAGGCCGGAAGCTACGTGCAGAAATCGAAGAAAGCGGCTGGCAGGACAAGGGACCGTGCAGCGGAGGTAGCAAACGTTTTTGAATGGCTGATAACGGCGTTTGTGCTGGCGCTTGTTTTTCGCGCGTTTGTGATGGAGGCGTTTCGGATACCGACGGGCAGTATGGCTGATACGCTTATGGGGGCGCATTACAGACTGCGATGCACGCAGTGCGGGTACAAATACCGTTACGGACAGACCAATGCCGGCCCCCGCGGTCGGCCGATACCGAGACGATACGTCGGTCGGGATTATTCGCGATGTCCGAGCTGCGGCTATTCTCAGTCGGCCCGCGATACGGCGTCGGTATCGAACGGCGACCGCATCCTGGTTTTGAAATGCATCTATCAGTTTTTCGAGCCGAGACAGTGGGACGTGATAGTATTCAAGAACCCTCTTAATCCGTCGGAGAATTATATAAAGCGGCTAGTGGGCAGGCCGGAAGAACATGTGGAGATAATTGACGGTGATGTGTATATCGACGGCCAAATCAGCAGAAAGCCGGCGAAGGTTCAGGAAGAGTTATGGATGCCTGTTTACGACAATGACTACCAGCCGGCCAGGCCCGAGGAGCCGTCGTTCAACGGGCATACGTGGGAGGAGCCGTTCAAAAACGAGGGGGACTCAAAGTGGATGAACGACGAGGAGAATCCGGTGGTTTTCAAGCTGGCCAGCTCGCCCAACGAAGTGCAGACGCTGGTTTACGATACGTCGTTGGGCAATGACTTCAGGAGCACCTATGCTTACGACGAAACGACCGATTACAGGTATATGCCGTTTTGCAGCGACCTGATGGTACAGTTCTGGGCCAATTCGAGTATTCAAACGGGTCTGGCAGGTGTGTCGCTAAGCAAGTACGGGATACAATACACGGGGCGGGTCGACTTTAACGGGGAGATGTCAATAGCACAGGTTGCGGACGGCAACGAAGAGGTGCTGGCGACGAGAACGATTGCCCCGGCTGCAATCGGGAAACCCGCGATTCTGAGATTTGCCAACGTTGACCACAAGCTTGTGCTGGAATTCGCAGATGAGAAGCTCAGTTGCGACATGGGCCGGGAACCGAATGATATGGGGCCCAGAAGGACGGAGGTTGAGCCGAAGGCCAGGATTATCGGCGCAGGCAGAATTGAGGTATCGCATATCGCCTTGTTCAGGGACATCCACTATACCGCGAGGAATCCCAACACCAGCGAGGCGGGCAGGGCCACGGAGGGACATTCGCTGCTGCTCGAACAAGACCAGTTTTTTGTGCTCGGCGACAACAGCCCGAGAAGCGAGGACGGCAGGTGGTGGAGCCGGCCCGGCAGAGGTAATAACGGTAAGAGCTATCCTGAGGGCATTGTGCCTCGTGAATACTTAGTGGGTAAAGCGCTGTTTGTATATTGGCCGGCCGGCTTTAGACCATACGCCGGGTTTCCCCTTGCGGTTATCCCGAACGTCGGCGAGCTGCGTTTCATTTACGGCGGCTCAGACAAGGTCAAATAGCACCCTGCCTATCGGTCGCATCTTTTGCGGACGGGACGAATGACAGCTTCGCGCGCTTATAAGAAGTTAATTGTTCGGATTTTGAAGTGGGCCGGCATTTGCCTGGTTCTGGCGGCGGTTGTGATGCACGTTTCGGTGAAGCTCTGGCTGGGACCTTCTTATGTAGCCGTGCGCGTGGAGCAGGCATTGTCGCGATTCTGGTCGGGGCCCGTGTATGTGGGCGAAATTGAGTTTAACTACGACGGCATTATGTTCGTCCGGGACATTGTATTTTATGACCAGGGAGGGGCAGTGACGATAGAAGCGAACGACGTGAAGCTGGTTTTAGGGGATTGGCCGAGTTTCGCGTCGCCCGCAGAGGATATCGAAGTTGAGAAAGTCGACGCGCACCTGCGAATCGATGACGGCAAAGTGAGTGTTCCGCTGCGGTTTCTTCAAAGCCGGGATGGTGAAAAGCCGCGTATGAAACGGTTGCAGGTCAGGCGTATGGCTGTGCGTATTGAAGACGGACAGTCACAGGTTGTCCTTGACCGGCTGGGTGTGGAGGTGAACAGAAAAGGGGAGCCATACGAGTTCAATGTGGATAGCTATGATGAAGATGATGCCTCGCAGTTAGATATCGAGGGCAATATCGATTTGGAAAGCAGGGAGGTGGTGACAACACTGAAGTTTGCCCGGAAGCTGGAACGCGAACAGACGGCGATGCTGTTGTCGGTGTTACGTGTTTCGACTGTATGGAGCTGCGAAGGCGGGGTCCGGGCGGACTTACGCTTAAGCGGGAATTTTGCGGATACAGAGAGCTTGTGGCCCGAAGGGATGGTTGTGTTCGAGGACTGGGCCGTCGATGCGAACGAGCGCTCCGTCGGCAGGGGGGTGAGCGGGGATTTGCTTGTTAGAGGACGGCATCTGGATTTAGAGCAGATTGAGGGGGTTCTGTGCAAGGGCCAACTGACCGGCTCATTCTATGTGAATGTAGTGAGGGAGGGGCCGGTCGGATACGGGGGAGATTTTGTTGTTGTGGACGTAAATCTGCCGCAGCTTACGGAGCTGGCGGGCACAACCAAGAAATTTACGAGGGGAACGGGACGGCTGAGCGTGCAATTTTCAGGAGATACCAGCGGCGTGGAAAGCGTTCGGGCGAAGGGAGCGGCATTTCTGGATGATAGCGACCTGTGGCGATTTCCCTTGATAGGGCAGGTATTCAAGAGCATCGGGATATGGGAATATCAGGTCGGCGGGATGTCTGACGCCGAGGTTAAGTTTGCGTTGTCAGGCCCTGAGATGACGATTGAGCGGGGGCATCTGTCAAACCGTTTCAGCGCGATAGAGGCCGAGCCGGGGGGTAAAGTTAACCTGAAAAGCGGGCAGATTGATATGTATATCGTGGCGGCACCTTTGAAACAGGTGGACAAAGTTGTCGGCAAGATACCGGTAGTTAACTGGTTCGCATCGTTTAAGGACAAGCTCATTCGGCTTCGGCTGAAAGGTCACTGGTCGGAGCCGGCGGGTAAGCTGATTAGCAAGCAGCCGCTTAAGGACATCAAGGATGGAACTATCGGGTTTATTGTGGACATCATAGAAAGCGGGGGGCAATTTACAAAGAAGACGATTCAAGGGTTTGGGTTAATATTCAGCCGTCCGAAGAAAAAGGCAGAAGGCGAACAGTAGGATGCCAGTCGGCTCACAGTTCCCGGGCAATGGGGGTCTGTTGACAAGTATTGTTTATTGCGTTAGGTTTTTACAGATGGCATTTTTGGCGTGAAGAAGGCGTATTAACCGGTTTTGGAGATAGTTTAGCAATGTCGTTTTACGATTCAGCGGTTTTCACATACGCGGTGCTGCCGATTCTTATTGCGCTTGCGAGGGTGTGCGACGTAACCATAGGCACGCTTCGTATAATGATGCTGTCGCGGGGGCATAAATATCTGGCGCCGCTGTTAGGATTTTTCGAGGTGCTGATATGGATTATCGTTACAGTCAAGATATTGCAGAATTTGAATAACGTGATGTGCTACGTTGGTTACGCGGGCGGATTTGCAATAGGCAATCTTGTCGGCATCAAGATAGAAGAACGGCTGGCGATGGGCACGGTGGTCATCAGGATTATCACCGGGCAGGATGCCTCGGAGCTGATAGCCCGGATGCGCGAGGCCGGCCATGGTGTAACCAGCATCCCGGCACAGGGCAGCAGCGGGCTTGTACACGTGGTTTTTTCCGTCATCAAGCGCAGCGAGCTTGACAAGGTTGCGGAAATAATAAAGCGGTTCAATCCGCAGGCGTTTTACTCAATAGAAGACGTGCGGTTTGTGAGTAAGGGAGTATTCTCGCCGCGGACAGCTATGTCTTACCAGGGCGTTTTTTCGCTTCCGAGGGTTTTTAGAAAGAGCAAATGAGCTTGCAGACCGGCCGGTGATTTTGCAGTTGATGGTGCCGGCTTTTAAGTATAGGCGTTTTTGAAAAGGGTGTTTTATGATGAGATTAGGCAGGGGTGAGCTGTTTGAGCGTTGTCCGAGAAATCCGATTCTCACGGTAAAGGACTGGCCTTATCCGGCCAATTCGGTTTTTAACGCCGCGGCGGCGATAGTGAACGATGAGACTTTGCTTCTGGTTCGGGTCGAGGATTTTCGCGGTGCTTCGCATCTTACCGTCGCTAGGAGTGCCGACGGCATCGGCGGCTGGCAAATCGACGCGGAGCCGGCGCTCGAGCCGGACCCCGGATATCCGGAGGAGGTGTGGGGAATCGAGGATGCACGTATTACGTGGCTTGAGGAGCTGGGCGAATGGGCGATAACTTATACGGCGTTTTCGGAAGGCGGGCCATTGGTGTCGCTTGCGACCACGAAGGACTTTCACAAGTTCAACCGGCTGGGGCCTGTTATGCCGCCTGAGGACAAAGACGCGGCGCTTTTCCCGGTAAAGTTCAACGGGCTTTGGGCGATGCTGCATCGGCCAGTCGTGAGCTTCCCGCATATCGCCGGACACATCTGGTTATCCTTTTCGCCCAATCTGAAGCACTGGGGCCAGCATCACGTCCTGTTGCACGCGAGGCAAGGAAGCTGGTGGGACGCTAATAAAATCGGGCTGTCGGCACCGCCTTTGCAGACTGAGCAGGGCTGGCTGGTTTTGTATCACGGCGTGCGAACCACGGCTTCGGGCTCGATATACCGGCTCGGTCTTGCCCTGCTTGATTCGAATGACCCATCGCGCGTGCTTCGGCGGTCTGATGAATGGGTATTCGGGCCGAAGGCGTCATACGAGCGCGAAGGCGACGTGGACGACGTGGTTTTTCCGTGCGGCTGGACGGTCAGAGATGATACTATATATATGTATTACGGGGCGGCGGATTCGTGTATTGCGCTCGCGACGGCGAAACTGAAAGACATAGTAGATTATATTCTCGGCTGTCCCGCTTGTGAGCCGGCTGAGCGGCAATAATGAAATGCAGGTTTGTGCGATTTTTGAAAGGTAAGGGGGCAATATGAACCTGGCTTTGTTTTTGATAGTGCTTGTCGTCTCTTTCATAGCTGTTCGACTCGGGGCTGTCGCATTTCAATTGACCGGTCTTGAGTGGTCGATGGCGAAATTCCAGTCGCTTTCCTGTTTTACCTCGACTGGCTTTACGACCAGAGAGGCCGAGCACATTACCGGGCATCCTCAGCGACGGCGGATTGCTTCGACGCTGATGGTTTTGGGGCACGCGGGCCTTGTTACAATGATAGCCACGCTGGCAAATACGCTGCGAGCACAGGAGGTAATAGAGGAGGGGCTGTCCAAGCCGTTTCTGCCATTTGATATGCCGCCTTATCTGGTGAAGCTGATAAACCTGCTTGTCATCGTTATTGGTGTCTTCATTATTTACAAGGTTTTCACAAACACGGTTATTGCCAAGAAGCTGACGGAAATATTACGAAAACGGCTTATCAAGAGACAGACGTTTAAGACGATATCGCACGAGGACCTTTTGATTACCACGGGCGGCTACGGCGTTTCGACCGTAAGAATCCGGCAGGACCATCCTATAATCGGGAAACTGTTGTCGGAATCAGGGCTGCGGAAAGACGACATCAACGTTCTTGCGATAGTGCGGGAGGATTCAACCGTGGCCAACCCGGCGCCCGAAATGAAAATCCTGCAGGGTGACGAGCTTATCTGCTTCGGAAAGCTCGAAAACATCAGAAAAGAATTCATATAACCGTAACTTTTCTGATTGCGGTCAGAGGTTCTCCCCGGCGGATGTCTTGTCAGGCCTTTCGCCGGTAAATTTACCCAGGGGAAGAAAGAAGCTCCGCTGTCCGATTTTCCCGCTGAATGTCTCAACACCGAAAACCTTCTCGACCTGCTCGGCTGTTAGTATTTCATCGGTCGGCCCGAATGTGTAACTCGCCCCCGCTGCTGTCTTGCGACAGCAAGACGCGGGGGCCGAAAGCAGCAGTGTCATATCGCTGTATTGAGAGCATAGGTTGATGTCGTGCGTGACTGCCACGATTGTCTTTTGCTTTTCGAGCTGCATTTGCTTAAGCAGGTCGTATATGCCGACGCGGTGTTTCATATCGAGAAAGCTTGTCGGCTCGTCCAGGAACAAAATCGGGGTCTGCTGTGCGAGGGCGCGGGCGATAAAGATTTGCTGGCGCTCGCCGCCGCTTAGCTGTGCGAGGGGGCGGTCGGCAAATTGCGCGGTGTCGGTCATCTCGAACGCCTCGGTTATCGCCTTTCGGTCGGCTTCGGATTCGAAGGCGAGTGCGCCGAGATAGGGCGTTCTGCCCATCGATACGACCTGCGCCGCGGTGAAATCGAAGACCGGAACGAACTCCTGACGGACGAAGGCGACTTTTGCGGCAAGCCGCCTGATGGAATATGATTGCACGAGCTTCGAGTCTATTATGATTGAGCCGGAGCTCGGCCTGATTAAGCCGGCAAGGAGATTGAGCAGGGTAGTTTTACCGGCGCCGTTCGGGCCGGCTATGGACAAAAAGACGCCCTTGTCCAGCCGGAAATTAAGATTTGTGAGTATCGAGGCGCCGTACCTGTAGGCGAAGCAGAGGTCTTTTACTTCTATACAGGCGTTCATCGCAGGCCTCCGAGCTTTCTGCTGCTTCTTGCCAGCAGCAGCAGAAAAACAGGTCCGCCGACAACGGCGGTTATTACGCCGACCGGCAGTTGGGCCGGGGCGATTATCGTTCGGGCGACGGTATCACAGGCGACCACAAATGCAGCACCGATAATCGCGCTGGCGGGCAGTAACTGGCGGTGGTCGGGTCCGAAGACAAGCCGAACCGAGTGCGGGACAATCAACCCGACAAAACCAACCAGCCCGCTAAGCCCAACGGCGACGGCGGTTACTAAAGAGGCAAGCGCGAATGCAATCAGGGTGACCGCACGCGGATTGACGCCGAGCGACTGCGCTTCGGCCCGGCCGAATGTCAGGACGTTGAGCTTATGGCATAATATAAATAATCCGAAAATCCCGATAACAATCAGAATTGCGCTTAGCAGCAACGTGGAGAAGTCTTTCTCTGTGATATTTCCCATCAGCCACAGCGTTGTGGAGCGCAACTGCTGGCTGTTGAGCAGGTTTGTCAGAAGCATTATCACCGCGGAAAAGAATGCGTTAACGACCACGCCTGCCAGAAGCAGACTTATTACGGACGAGCCGCCCGCTAAGTGTCCGATGAGCCAGACCAGCCAGACCGTTCCGAGCGCGAACAAAAACGCCGCAGCCGAGATAGGCGAGCCAGCCCATAGCCGCCAGCTTGCGCCTAAAAGGGCCGCTGTAATCGCGCCGAGTGCTGCGCCGCTGGATATACCAAGAATGTACGGCTCGGCGAGGGGATTGCGGAGAATCGCCTGCAGGGCGACGCCGCTCGCAGCCAGGGCCGCTCCGACGAGCGCGGCGACGATGATTCGCGGAACTCTAACACGGACGAATATATCGTAGTCAGTGTTTTGACACTGTTTGTCGAGCAGCCCGATGAGAACCGCCGGCAGGGATACCTTTTGTGTCCCTATCATAGAACACACGCTCATCACCGTGCTTAAAATTATCAGGCACAAAAGGATTTTGAATCCGAGCCATCTTAGTGTCAGTGGTTTAGTCATTTGTTTTTTCCCATTCCGTGACTTACTTTGTGCGGCCTGGCGAACAATTCCGGGTGCAGGCATTTAAGCACGGCCTGCACGCCCTGCGGCAGGCGTGGGCCAAGGCGCAGCACCGTGTCCGGGTCGATGACGTAAATCCTTTTGTTCTTTACCGCCGGCAGGTTCGTAAAACCGGCCCAGAATTTCTCGGCTGCGGCCTGCTGCTTTGGCAAATCCCTTGTTCCCATTGCCGCCTGAATTATCACTTCAGCACCGCACCTTATGATTTCTTCGGTGGGAACCGACGGATACTGTGTGGCGGTCGGCGCTATCGCGTTTTGTCCGCCGGCCATTTCGATAATTTCGTTTACGAAGGTATTTACCCCCGCCAGACGCATCGGCTCGTTCTGCACTACCCATAGCACTTTGACTTTTTCAGCAGAAGACGATATCGCTTTGATTTTATCGAGCTGGTCTTTTGTATATGCGACAAGCTGCTCGGCCTCGAGTTTGCAGCCGGCTGCATCGCCGATTTCCATAATTGCGGTGTAAAGCTCATCCAATGATTCAATCGACATCGAAAGCACGTTCAGTCCCGTCCTTTTTAGCGTTTGCGCCACCTGCTGCTGCTGGTCAAAGGTCTCGCAGACAACCAGGTCGGGCCTGACGGCTATGATGGCTTCGGTGTTCGGCTGCCAGAATGTCCCTACCTTCGGTTTTGCCTTTGCCTCGACGGGCCAGTCACAATTGTTTGATACCGCAACGATTTTGTCACCGAGCCCAAGCGCAAATAATATTTCCGTCAAATTGGGTGAGAGCGAGACGATTCTTTGTGGTGTTTTCGGACTATCGGCGGCTTTTGTGCCTTCGGGAACAATTCGACGAGCGATGAAGACCACAAGAATCATTGTGCAGACGGCAACAATCACAAATATAGCCAATGGCTTTTTCATATTCATGTCCGCTTGAACTGCTTTTCAAGCTCGGCGATGGTGAATTTTATCGTTGTCGGTCTGCCATGGGGACAGTGACTTGAATGTTCAACCTGCTGTTTGTCGGCAAGCAGTTGTTCTATTTCGCCATTGGTTAGTTTGTGCCCGGCTTTAATCGCCGCCTTGCAGGCCGCCATATGCAGCACCTCGTCGAGCAGTCCGTCGGCGTCGAGAGTCGAGGCCTTTTCCGTGAGCATATCAATTAAATCCCGCAGAAACTCGACCGGCTCGGCGCCGGACAGCAGAACGGGAAAGGCCTGGATGGCTATGGTCTTCGGTCCGAAGCCGACCAGCTCGATTCCGAGCTTCTCGAGCAGCTCTGCGTTGTTTTCAATGGTATCCAACTGGGATTTGGTAAGCCCGAAACTCTGCGGCACCAAGAGTTTCTGTGATTCGAGCTTGCTGTTATGCACACGCTTGAGCAACTGCTCATATATGATTCTTTCATGCAGTGCGTGCTGGTCGATAATTGCAAAGCCGGCTTCATCTTCGGCAATGATGAAGCTGTCGTGTATTTGCAGAAAATTTCTGCCGACGGGTTCGGGGGCCTGTGCCGGGCCGGTGTGTTCGATTCGGCCGGGGGATTCCCGGCCTGCGCCCGGTTTGAAGTCGAGCTGGCGTTGTCCGGCGGGGCGATGCCTTTTGAAAAAATCCTCCATCGCCTCGACGATTCGGCTGTCCCGACCTGACGTTGAGATTGTCTGCTGCGGAATCCTTGCGGACGTGTCGAGGTCTGTGCCGAGGAGCTTTTCGCGTATACAGGCCAGAATTTGTGAGTGAACGAGATTTGAATTATAGAAGCGCACTTCGACCTTGGTCGGGTGAACGTTGACGTCGTAATCCTCGCAGGGCATTTCGATAAACAAAAAGGCCGCGGGGAACCTGCTCGGGTCGATGCTGCCTCGATACGCCTCTTTGACGGCGTGCGAGATGAATTTGTCGCGTATGAACCGGCCGTTTAGAAATATGTACTGGAGCCGGCTGCTGGTAGTGGCGATGGCGGGCCTACCGAGGTAGGCGAGTATGTGCAGGCCCTTTTCGTTGCTCTCGGTTTCGAGCAGTCCGTCAGCTATTTCCGGTGAGAATAATTCGGCGATTCGTGATGGGATGCTCTGTCCGCCGGCCAAGTGGAAAACATTTTTACCGTTGTGGCTTAGTGCAAGCTCGATAGCGGTATTGCCAAGCGCGATTCTGGTGACCTGCTCGGTGACGTGGGTCATTTCGGTATTTGCTGTTTTGAGGAATTTGCGCCTGGCGGGCAGCTTGTAGAAGATGTCACGGACCGCAATGGTGGTGCCCACGTCGGCGCTTGTGGGCGAGACTGAGACTTTTTCACCGCAGTCGATTTCAACGCAGTTGCCGGCCAGCTCGTCCGCCGTTCTGCTGACCGCTCTGACCTGCGCGACCGAAGCGACACTTGCCAGCGCCTCACCGCGGAAACCCAGCGTCGATATCGCCCGCAGGTCATCTGAGGTCCTGACTTTGCTTGTGGTATGCGACTCGAATGCGCAGGCGAGGTCCTCGGTGTCCATACCGCAGCCGTTGTCGGTTACCGATATGAGCTTTCTGCCGCCGTCCTCGACGGCGATGGTGATTTTGGTTGCGCCGGCGTCGATACTGTTCTCGATGAGTTCCTTGACCACGCTTGCCGGCCGTTCGATTACCTCACCGGCGGCAATCATATTAACCATATTCTGGTCGAGGACAATTATCCGGCTCATCCTGGCGCCTGCTCTGGTGAAAAGGCCCCTCTCACGAGGCACTATGTGTGTTGCAACTTAGGCCGTCAGCTTTGAAGCAAGCTTCGGCCGGTCATCTCTTTCGGCTGCTCCAGGCCCATCATCTCAAAAAGCGTCGGCCCGATGTCCGCGAGCGTCCCGCCCCGGCGCAGCTTTGCGTTCTTGTATTGTTCGTCAAAGACAATCAGCGGGACATCGCCGACGGTATGTGCGGTGTGAGGATTGTCCGGGCTGCCGTCTATCATTTTCTCAAAATTTCCGTGGTCGGCCGTTACTATAGCGGCCCCGCCTGACTGTTTTACCTTTTCGAGAATTTTACCGACGCAGGCGTCCACCGCCTCGGCCGCTCTTATAGCCGCATCTAAAATGCCGGTGTGGCCGACCATATCCGGGTTTGCGAAGTTCACAATCACAATGTCGTATTTGTTCGAGTCCAGCCGCTGCAGCACGATGTCGGCAACCTCATACGCGCTCATCTCCGGCTTGAGGTCGTACGTCCTTATACGCGGCGAGGGGACAATCTGCCTGTCCTCGCCGGGGAACGGCTTTTCGGTATAGTCGTTGAAGAAAAAAGTTACGTGCGCGTATTTCTCGGTTTCGGCACAGCGGAACTGTTTGAGTCCCAGCCAGCTCCAGTACGCACCTAAGATGTTCTTCATTTTCGGCGGTTTCGGAAAAGCCACGGGTGCAGGGATGGTCGCATCGTATTCGGTCATACAGACGTAGTAGATATCCGGCCTGACGGTTCGGGGGAATTCCTTGAAGTCGGGGTCCACGAATGCCCTTGTGATTTCGCGTGGTCTGTCGCCCCGGAAGTTGAAAAACACCACGCCGTCTCCGTCGGCTATTGTCCCTATCGGCTCGTTATCCTCATTGACGATTGCAGTCGGCTCGATGAATTCGTCTGTTACCTGTTTGGCGTAGCTGTTGGCGATTGCCTCTGCGGCGGTTTTGGCCTTTAGCCCTTTTCCTACGCGCATACAGTCATAGGCCTTTTGCACCCGCTCCCATCGGCTGTCGCGGTCCATCGCGTAGAACCTGCCCATAACCGAGGCGATTTTGCCGACGCCGATTTCTCCGGCTTTGGCCTCAATTCGCTCTATGTAGCCGGCGCCGCTGTCGGGCGGTGAATCCCGGCCGTCGGTAAAGGCGTGTATGAAGACGTCTTTGATATCGTTTCTTTTGGCGAGCTCCAGCAGGCCGTACACGTGGTCCAGGAGCGAATGCACGCCGATATCGCTGCACAGGCCCATCAAGTGCATACTGCCGTTGTGCTGACTGATGAAGTCAACCATTTTATGAAACTGCTCATTTTCGAAAAACGAGCCGTCGCGTATGGCCCTGCTGAGCCGAACCGATTCCTGCGGGACGATTCTGCCTGCGCCGATATTCTGATGGCCGACCTCGCTGTTGCCCATTGTCCCTTCCGGCAGACCGACATATTCGCCGCTGGTATGAATAAGAGTGTTGGGGTAGTCGCGCATCAGCATATCGTCGGTAGGGGTATTGGCGCATTTAATTGCATTGTATGCGTCCTCAGCGGGGTCCGGATTGTAGCCCCAGCCGTCGCGGATAATCAGCACAAAGGGCCTGCGCTTCAGTGTCGTCTTCTTCGTCATAAAAACAAAACCTTTCCGATAAAACAATACAGGCCGGACGTCGGTATAATCTTTGTTTTTATACCGGTCAGGCCGGCCCGATATGATAAGAGCTGTCTTCGCGGATGTCAAACCTTTGAAACGGGCGTCCCGGTGCGGCCGCACGCGATTGACATCGCCGCTTATCGCGATATAATGTGAGGACTTACGGTATATTGTGACGATATACTAAGACGGATTATGTGTATTGTTTTCGATTAGACGGGGAAAATTGATGTCCGATAGCGGGGACTCTCGCCTCCTGGGCCGCGTAAAGATGGCAGCCCTTTTGTTATTGTTTGCCGCCGGCTGCGCACCCCGGCAGCAGGCCGTTGAGCTGTATGTTGACGCGATGATGCTCAAGGAGCTTAACGAAAACGACAAGGCAATACAGAAGCTCAACCAGGCGGTAAAGTCGAATAGTCGTTTTTCGCTTGCCTATTCGCTTTTGGGTGAGATTTACGAGCAGATGCACGATTACCCAAAAAGCGCCGAGGCCTATGAGACCGCCACCGAGCTTAACCCGTGGTCTTTCAAGGATTATTTCAGCTTGGGGCGGGTTTACCAGACGATGAGAGAATTTGCGCTGGCCGTAAACGCATATCGCAGGGCGACACAGCTAAAGCCCGACCACCTCGAAGCCAATCTCAACGCCGCAAAGTGCCTTTACCAGATAAATGACTACGACGAGGCACTGGTTTACGGCAAAAGGGCCGAACAGATTAAGCCCGACATAGCCGAGCTTCAGGAGCTGCTCGGCAACATCTACGATTCACAGAAAGATTACGAACAGTCGGTTCGGTCGTATAAGCGGGCGCTGGAATTAGACAACAGCGACCCTTGTATTATGATGTCCCTTGCCGTGGCCTATCTGCGGACAAGTCGTAACGAGCCGGCCAAAGCACTGCTTACGGCGGTAACACGGTTGCAGCCGGAAAACAGCAGCCCCTGGCAATACCTCGGGTATTGTTTTCTTCGGCTCGGCGAAAATGAGCGGGCGGTCGAAAGCTACAGAAAGGCAATCGAGATAAACAGCCGCGACTGGGAGGCATACCGCGGACTCGGCGTGGCCTATATGCTCGAGGCGATTTCAAAGGAAGATACAGCCCTTAAGGCCCAGGCGATTGAATTATGGCGGCAGTCCTTGAGCATCAAACCGGACCAGCCCAGACGCGACCGGCTGATAAAGCTCATAGAAAAATACTCCCAGTAATTCCCTTGAAACCCAGGATGTCGATAACAGATAACACAGGACATAGTGCAGGTATCCGTCGTTCGTCTTCGGCCCTCTGTATTCCGGAGGTTCGGGCACATCTTCTGTTCTGGCCCATCCTGGTGTTCGGCGTGGCGCTTGATTTGTGGAGTAAAAGCGACGTCTTTAGCTGGCTCAAAAGTTCCGGCCGGGACGGCTTTACAATTATCGATGGTTTTCTGCGGCTGCAAATGGCTGAGAATTCCGGGGCGGCCTTCGGCATTGCCACCGGACAGAGATGGCTGCTTGTTGCCGTCTCAGCCGTAGCGCTGGTGGTGGTGCTTACGGTGTTTTTCTTCGCCGCGGGCGGCCACAAAATAGTGCACGTTGCGCTGGGCCTGTTCGCGGCGGGTGTTTGCGGCAATCTTTACGACCGGCTGTTCAACGAAGGCAGGGTTCGGGATTTTATCGACGTTGTTTATTGGCCGGGCAAACACTGGCCTGCCTTCAATGTCGCTGACTCCATGCTGTGCGTGGCCGTGGGGCTGATGATTCTGGTCGGCTTTGTCAGCCCGAGAGCTTGTCAAAAACCTCCTCGGCCACAAAAATAGGCGCTCCCGATGCCGCGCCGAGCGCAATTGCGTCCGACGGGCGGGAATCAACCTCGACGGTATGCCCGTTTAAGCTCAGGATGATTTTGGCGAAAAAGGTGTGACTGCGCAGGTCGTTTACGATTATCCTTTCTATGCGGGCGCCTAAGGCCTTAATCACGCCGTCGAGCAAATCGTGCGTCATCGGTCGCGGCGGCTTGATACCCTTGAGCCGGCGGTCAATCGCAAATATCTCCACTATCCCGATTACTATCGGAAAACTCCTCTGCCCGTGACGTTCCTTGAGAACGATTACCTGCTGGTCGGACGCCTCGTTTATGAGTATCTTCGAAAGTTCAACCTCGATATCCATCACTGCTCCCCTTTCAATTTTCCAGCTCGGCAAGGTGTTTGTTTATAGTCTCTAACTGCTCCGTCAGTTCAGCCAGCCGCTCTCTGGCCTGCGTCACAACTTCCGGCTTGGCCTTTGTGACAAAATTCTTGTTCGCAAGCTTCGCCTCGACTCCCTTTTTCGCTCCTTGGACCTGCTCTTTCTGTTTATTGAGCCGGGCACGCTCGGCCTCTATATCTATCGCCTCGTGCAGGTATATCTGCATCTGCCCGGCTATGGTGGCCGCGGCATTTTCGGGTTTTTCGGTCGTCTGTGAGGCCGAAAACTCCTTTAGCCCCGCGAGCTGACGTATAAGCCCGCCATTGGTATTCAAAACTTCCGAAATATCTTCGGGTGCACTTACCGATGCGACAAGTTTTTCAGATGGCGCCCTGTTGTATTTGCTCCTTATGTCGCGAAGCACCCGGACTACCGTCTGGATTTCGTCGATTTGCTGTTCCGCCTCCTCGTCAGCCAGCGAATCGAGCCGTTGGGGCCAGGCTGCAATTACCATTGCCCTCGATGAACCGGCCTCCGCTAAACCATTAAGTTTCCGCTCCGGCGTTATTTCATTTAGTTTCTGGAAAATTCCCTCGGTGATGAATGGCACAAAAGGATGCAGCATCCGAAGCGTCTGGTCGAGAACGAAAGCAAGGACGTTTTGCGCGGTCTGCTTTTGCCCGGCATCCTGAAATCTCGGCTTGACCCATTCGAGATACCAGTCGCAGAAATCGTTCCAGAAAAATTTATACAGCGAATTCAGCGGCTCATTGTATTTGAACGCGTCGAGTGCGTCGGTAACCTCGCCGATTGTCCGAGCTAAGCGGGACAATATCCATTTGTCGGTTACCGTGAGCTTGTTCTTGTCGAATCCGTCGGGCTTGATTCCGTCGAGGTTCATCATCGCAAATCGCGAGGCGTTCCACAGCTTGTTACAGAAATTCCGCCCGACGTCGAACTTCGGCGAGGTATTCTCAACCCGGCCGTCGGGCAGCGTCATCGCCACTACAGGCATTCGAATATCCTGCGTGTCGGTGGTCATACTGGCAAGAGTAAAACGCATCGCGTCCGCGCCGTGGCTGTTAATTGCCACTAACGGGTCGATGCCGTTGCCCAAGCTCTTGCTCATCTTCCGCCCTTCACCATCCTGTATCATTGCGTGAATATATACGTCTTTGAAAGGTATGTCCCCAACACAATACTGACCCATCATTACCATTCGCGATACCCACAGCGTGATAATCTCGCGGGCCGTGCAAAGCAGGTCGCCGGGATAAAAAGTCTTCAACTCCGCCGACTCCTCAGGCCAGCCAAGCGTGCTAAATGGCCACAACGCCGACGAAAACCACGTATCCAGAACGTCGTTGTCACGTGTGCAGGTTTTAATTCGCTGGTGAAGATTATCCATGATATATTTAAACGCACCCCCCCCGAATTTCTCCTTGAATTCGTTATTGTCCGCGTTGTCTTTCTCAAGTTGGTCTTTTGGTCTGGATCCGTATTTGTGACTGAGAATCTTACTTAGCAGTTCTAATATCTCATCCACCTTCTCGATTTTCCCACAAACATAAAATGGATAAGTCCCTTCGATAAGAAGAGGAGAACGATAAGATGCTACTTCTTTAATTACATCGACATTACATAGTCGCAAGAACTCCGTTACATGAGTTTCACATTCTTTGTCGTGTTTGTTGTCTGGTTCGCCTATTTCTCTATAATGGGCAGACGAGAATGTTATTGTCCAAACCGGTATTCTGTGTCCCCACCAGAGCTGTCTGCTGATGGGCCAGTCGCGGAGGTTCTCCAGCCAGGATTGATAGGTTTTGGCGTAACGTTCGGGATTGAATCGCAATCGGCCATCCAATAACGGCTTCAGCGCCAAGCCCGCCAATGAATTAACCGGGACGTCCGTTCCTTCGATAAGCCCTTGGCCGAATTTCTTGGCTAAATGCTCAATGGGTTTTTTCACCGCGATATACCACTGGTCCGAAAGATACGGCTCGATGGGGACGTGGCTGCGATAGCTGTGGCCGACTTCGTGGGTGTATTCGCGAACCTCCTCCAGCAGCTCTTCCTGCCTGAACCACTCGACTACGGCCTCGCGCGCCTCGAACCGGTCCATCCCGATAAGGTTTTCAACGTCTGGATTCTTAATCTCGTCCCAGTCGGTCCAGTCGTATTTGTCGCTGATTGAGCCGTCCGGGGCCATCACGTTAATGACCGGCAGTTTATGCCGCTGACCGATTTCCCAGTCGTTCGGGTCGTGAGCGGGCGTCACCTTCAAAAAGCCCGTCGAGAACTTTGCCTTTTCATCTTCGCTTGTTGAGTTGGCCAAAACAACGTGCTCATCGGCTATAATCGGGATTTCCCTGCCGACTATCGGCAGGCGGACTTTCTTGCCCAGCAGATATTTTGCCCGCGGGTCCGCGGGATTCATCGCGACTGCCGTATCGCCCAACATCGTCTCAGGCCGGGTCGTCGCAACAGTTACATACTCAATGCGTTTTCCATCTATATCCATTGACTCGACAAGCGGATACCGCATATACCAGAAATGGCCCTGCACGGTCTCGTGCTCGACCTCGTCGTCGGCTAATACCGTCTGCGTCGCCGGGTCCCAGTTCACCAATCGCTTGCCGCGGTAAATCAGGCCGTCTTTGAACAGCTTGAAAAACGTCGCCCTCACCGCCCGGGCGCACACCTGGTCCATAGTAAACCGCGTCCGCTGCCAGTCACACGAGCAGCCCATCGCCTTCAACTGCTCGATTATTTTCGCTTCGTATTCGTCCTTCCAGGCCTGCACACGCGCGACGAAATCATCCCGTGAGAAGTCCGTCCGCCGTTTGCCCTCCTCTGCCAGTATCCTCTTCTCAACTACCGTCTGGGTTGCGATTCCGGCATGGTCGGTGCCCGGCATCCACAGCGTATTGAAGCCCCGCATCCTGTGATAGCGAATCAGGATATCCTGCAGCGTGTTATTCAGAGCGTGGCCCAGGTGCAGCGGGGCGGTAACGTTCGGCGGTGGTATTACGATGGTATAGGGCCGGCGTTTGTCGTCATCGGTGCAGTCGGCGTGAAAGTAATTGCCGTCAAGCCAGACCTTGTTGGCCTGCTGTTCGGTTACCGGGGGGTCGTAAACCTTCGAAAGCTCTTCAGGCATAATATTGATTATCGATAATTGATTATCTTTCAGTCTGTCCTCCACTGCTGCAGAGGACCAGCGCCAAATCCCAATTATCAATTATCAATCATCAATAATCAACTATTACTTAGTCGACGTTCATCGTCATGAGGAATTCTGCGTTGGTACGGCACTTGCCCAGCCGGCCCTTTAACAGCTCGATGGCCTCGATGTGGTTCATCTCGCTGAGCACTCTTCTCAGCCGATATGTCAGTTCGAGTTCCTTCTGGTCAAGCAGCAGTTCTTCTCTTCTGGTTCCGCTTCTGTTGATGTCGATAGCCGGCCAGACGCGCCTGTCGACGAGTTTGCGGTCTAAGTGCAGCTCCATATTGCCCGTAGCTTTGAATTCCTCGAAGATGACCTCGTCCATCTTCGAGCCGGTGTCGATTAGCGCAGTTGCGAAAATGGTCAGTGAGCCGCCTTCCTCGACTTTTCTTGCGGCGCCGAAGAATTTCTTGGGCATCTGCATTGCGCTGGCGTCGACGCCGCCGGTGAGGATTTTGCCGGAGTGCGGCATCTCGGAGTTGTAGGCCCGTGCCAGCCGGGTGATGGAATCCAGAAGTATGACCACATCGTGGCCGTATTCCACCATTCGCTTGGCCTTCTCGATGACTACCTCGGCGACCTGGCAATGTCGTGCTGCCGGCTCATCAAAAGTAGAGCTTATCACCTCGACGTCTGCGCCCGTCTTCCTCTCCATTTCAGTCACTTCCTCAGGCCGCTCGTCGATTAGAAGAACAATAAGCTTTATCTGGGGGTTGTTGGTCGTGATTGCATTGGCCATCTTCTGCAGAAGAATCGTTTTGCCGGTTCTCGGCGGCGCGACGATTAGGCCTCGCTGACCTTTGCCGACCGGAGTGATCAGGTCGATTATCCGCATATTCAGCTCTTCCGGAATTGTCTCCATTATTATCCGTTCGAGCGGGTGCAGCGGAGTAAGGTCGCTGAAGACCGTTTTTTCGGCCAGCTTGTCGGGGTCCTCAAAGTTGATGGCCTCGACGCGCAGCAAGGCAAAATATTTTTCGGAATCCTTCGGTGGGCGTATCTGGCCTGAAACGGTGTTGCCCGTTCGCAGCCCGAAGCGCCTTATCTGTGAGGGCGATACGTAAATGTCATCGGGGCTTGACAGGTAATTATAATCGGGATTGCGCAGGAAGCCGTAGCCGTCCGGCAGCACCTCCAGCACACCCTCGCCGTACATCAGGCCGTTCTGGCGAATCCGCTCCTTGAGAATGCGGAAAATCAGGTCCTGTTTTTTCAGGGCTGTATATTCGGTGATGCCGTCTTTCTTGGCCATCTCGTGCAGTTCGGATACGCTCAGCCGCTGCAGGTCCGTCAGATAAAGTTGTCCCTTTTTAATCCGCTCGTATTTCTCGTGAGTGGACTCTTCCTCGGCTTTCTTCCTCTCGGCCTCGGTCATCACGGCGCCGCCCGAATTGCTGTTTTCGGTTGCCGTTGTGGTCCGGCCTTGTTCCTTTGTTTGCTCGCTGAATTGTTCCTGAATCGTGCTTTTTCTTTTCCTTCTGGCTTTTCCGCTACCCTTAGCCATAGTCGCTCCTATATCTGCCAAAACATAATGTTAAAGTGATTTTGTTTTTCCGCTTTGAATTCGCTGGGTGCCGACCACCAAATTATTCTCTCCAAAACCGCCGGCCGTCATTGTGATGCCGCCTCTAAGGGCCTCTGGCGCCGTTATTAGCTCCGGGATAACAGATTGCCTATCGAAGGCCCCCGCTGAGCGTTTCACACCGTTGGTTCAGCTTCGCCTCTAATGCGGTAACTTTTTGGGTTGTTTTTTGGATTTCACAGGCCGGCGCTTATTTCCGCGGCATACTACCGGCTACTGATTCATCCCGCTTTTCAAACTTCAGCGCAACTTTTATCCCGCGCTGCTTTTGACTGTCTGGTTTTGATGCTCCCAAACCCGCCAAAACTACATAAGTCTAACTCGAACTCCGCTTACCCTTTATCCGTTATGCTTGAGAATATGTCAGCGATTTGTCCGGACAAGTATG
>Ga0315548_1001162_pt1 | contig 22854 bp, 19 predicted proteins | sample SalMarSW160110MG_2_FD_202540 | JGI IMG/M metagenome (GOLD analysis project Ga0315548, IMG submission 202540) | Salt marsh sediment microbial communities from the Plum Island Ecosystem LTER, Massachusetts, United States - Salt Marsh Sediment SW1601-110 ...
CATCTACAGAATACGCCAGATAGCACGTCTTTTCAATCACCAATATTCGCTATTGACATCGGCCGCCGGTCTCAGCTACGATAAGGGTCGGTCCGACGGCAATTGTCAGACGCTAAACAAGTACCTTCAGCCTATTAGTTGTACTATGAGTGCATCACCTTGCCCAGTATCGTAAACTTGCACTGAGAGACAAATGCTTTCTGTCTGACCTTGTTGGTAAATGCTTGGATCAGAGGACCTGCTTCAGCCTGCACCTAGAGTGCCTGGCGCGGACCGTCCCCCAAGCGTGACCGGGGGCAGCATCAAAAGCTTGTCGTGCTTTGAGCACCATAATAGGCATATGGCAACCCGTGTCCGCGCCGCGGCTTGTCACTCAGGCCTGACTGTACCCCAATACGAGCCAGAAATCAAGGGCCGATGCAACCCGCCGCGACAGTGGCGTCGGCTTCATGCGCGAGTTGAGTGGCGCTTGGCCGTGTGAGCAATCTCTCCTATTAACGTTTGATCTGTTGAATATGCTCCATCACCCAAAGACAAGCCAACTTGATCGCACCAAGCTCATTGTAATACCGGTTGCGCAGCTCGCTCGATTTCACCGCCGACAAGTGCCTGGGGTTCATCCCAATGCTTTCAGCAAACGCCTTTTGTGTGATCCCTTTTGCTCTCATTTCCGTCAACAGCGCATCCAGAGTGACACCCCGAAGATATTCCTCGATCCCTGTCAGATTCTCAACCTGGTGTAGACCCTTTGGCTCGATAGCTTGAAAAACGTCGGGATCATTCAGAAAGGTAATGGCTAATGCGTGACAGTGATGGCAGTAGCCCCCCTTGCCAATATAGCAACTACAAGCAGATGATACACCCGAAGCCTCAACTTGAATGGATACGGTGTATGTTCCGTGATTGCCCACAACTTGCCCAACGATCTTGGTTCCTGTGCGCGATGTATTGAAGAACTGTCCGATGTATCGTTTGGCTTTATCGCCAGGCGCTTGGGGCCAGTGATGCTTGACAGCTGTTGTCAGTGTTTTCACATCCGAGTTTGACATACCCCTAACCTATCTAGCGCCACAGTCCGTTCTGGCTGCAACACGACTAGCTCCGCTGCCCGTCACAGGCACCGTGCTGCTCCCTGCAAAGTGCGCGTCTTCGGCTGCAACTTGGCCCGCTACGTGCCACTGCTCGCGCCGGTTCACACGCTGGCGGGTGCAAGTCACCATGCCCCGTCCGCAGCATTCCTCACGGAAGAACGTGTGACAGGCAACACGCTCTTAGGAGCGGAGTGTTGGGCGGGCAACAAGATTGCTCACTACCGTACTGCAATGATACATCTGATTGAAGGCCTGTAGGTTCTTTATCGGTGTCGCTCAAGCCACTCCAGCATCGCGCGAATACTGCCGGTCGCGAGAGCGGTGCTCGTATCCGCCGCGCCGTAATACAAGTGAATCGTGTCGCCATCGGGGGCGATGGTGTAGCCGCACGGAAAGACGACGTTGTCGACATCCCCGCGCCGCTCGTAAGGTTCTTCCGGGCCAAAAATCCACTCGTCGCTGCGTTTGAGGCAAATCTCTGGTGCGTGCAAATCAAACAAAGCCAGGCCGAGCCGATAAATGGAGCCGGCTGCGTTTTGTCGCACTCCGTGGTAGATCACCAGCCAGCCTTTCGCAGTTTCGATGGGCGGAGACGCGAGTCCGATTTTGTTCGAGTCCCACCATCCGCCCAGTCGGGCTTCCAGCATTAACTTGTGGCTGCCCCATTGACGCAAATTGGGCGAGTAGGAGATCCACATGTGCACCCGGGGCGCGCTGACCGGACGATGGATCAAAGCCCAATTTCCGTCAATCCGATGAGGCAGGAGCGCCGCGTCTTTATCTTCCGGCTGCATGATCACACCATAGCGCTCAAAGTGATGGAAATCTTCCGTGAACACCAGGGATACACCGGGTCCGTCGCGCGTGTACGCGGTGTAGACGACGGCGTATTTTTTTAATTCGGGAACGAAGGTAATGCGCGGGTCTTCAATACCCCACAATTCTTCTGGAAAGTGCTCCGGATCAGGCATCAGAGTAGGCTGGGTATCGATCTTCCAGCCGTCTACACCATTGGCGGAGCGGGCAACGCACAAGTGCGAAAGCCCGCGCCGATCTTCGACGCGGCACAACAGCAGGGTGGTTCCGTCAGGTAGCAACGTCGCGCCGGGGTTGAACACGCTATTGATCGGATAAGGCCAATCGGCGGCGGTCAGGATGGGATTGCGTTCATGACGTTGAAAAAGTTCAAGGTGCTGATTATTCATTGGCTTCGGTCCTCCAGTGTTATAAGAATATTCTCAGCCAGCCGCAGTTCCAGCAGGGCCTGGAGAAAGGCCAGTGTTGACTCCGCGCCCTGATTCTCGTTCGCGCGGTCGGGATGCAGGCCGTCTCGACAACCGCCCGTCGTCGGATCGTAGATGGGCAGATTCAGGTCATTGCGCCCGAGGAACCACTCGAAGGCGCAGCGGGCTTCCTTACGCCAGCGCTTATCGACCGTGATCCGGTAGGCTTCGAGACAGGCGGAGACCATCGCCTGCGCCTCCACCGGCTGTTGATCGAACCGGGCCCGCTCACCACCTTGCGGATAAAAACCATTGGATCCGATAGGAACAAAATACCCCGCGTCCGAGCGCTGCAAGTCGGCCAGCCAACTCAGCGACTCTAATCCGGCTTCGGTCATGGCGGCATTGGGCATCGCTCGGCCACATAGGAGCAAGGCGTGCGGTAACGCGGCGTTGCAATAGGTCAGCCGGTCTTCATACCAGCGCCATTCATCTGAGTGGTGGCTTTGATACAACGTCAGTAGTCGCCTGGACAATTCCTCGCGGACCTGGCTGGCCCGGCGGTCACCGGCAAACCGCTGTAGGTATTCTTGGATGCCAATGATCGCGAAAGCCCAAGCGCGGGGGCTGGTTGTGTTGAGAATAGCGGGCAATGCCTGCTCGAACACCCAGCCCGCCATACTGTGCAAGGCCGGCGTGTTCGAGCGGCCCAACACGGTGCCTAACGCCCACAACGTGCGGCCGTGGCTGTCGTCGGAACCGCCCTCTTCCAGCCAGTGGCGCTGGTAATCCACAAAGTTACGGAAGCGACCGGTTTCAGTATTGAAGGCGTACCAGATGAAAGCGAGATACCGGGAGGCCAGATCCAGGGCCTCCTCGTTGCCCATGGCCTCCAGGAGAGCGCTCACCATCAGTGCGCGGGCGTTGTCATCGATGGTGTACCCTTCGCGATAGTTGGGGATGGTGAAAATGGCGTGTTGCATGATGCCGGTTTCGTCCGTCATATGATGCAAGTGGTCCAGCTTGAGAGGCGGCAATTCGCCCGGTCGTCTGTCCAGGGGTTTAACTGCAAAGTCCGGGTGAGCAAAATGACGGCGCTCCGCTCGCGCGCTTTCAAAACTCTCCATATAACGGCTCGCTACCTGCGGCCAGATCATCTCTCGCCCAAACACATAGGCCCGCTTGCGCATGGCGTGGCGCTGGGACTCGTTGTCTAAAAGGTCAATCACCTGATCGGCCAGCGCTGCCGGATCCCGGAACGGCACCAGCGCTCCCCGTCCTTCGGCCAGCATCTCTTCCGCATACCAATACGGTGTCGAAATTACCGCCTTGCCCGCTCCCAGGGTGTAGGCGAGTGTGCCGGAGGTGATTTGCGCTGCATTGAGATAGGGCGTGATGTAAATATCCGCCGCGCTGATGAATTCAACGAGCTCTTCCAAACTGACAAAGCGGTTATAAAAGATCACCTGACCTTCCACGCCTTTCTCCTGAGCCAGCCATTGCAGGGACAGCCGGTATGTTTCGCCTTCATTCCGCATGACGTGGGGGTGGGTCGCGCCGAGGACGATGTACACCACGTTCGGGTGCCGGGCTAGAATGGCGGGCAGGGCGGCGATGACATTTTCGATGCCTTTGCTCGCCGAAAGCAAGCCAAAGCTGAGCAAGACGATTTTGCCCTCGACTCCAAACAGGTCTTTGTGAAAACTTGGGTCTACAAAGGGCACATCAGGGATGCCGTGCGGGATCAGATCAATCTTCTCCGGCAGCACGCCATAGACCTCATGCAGGAATTCCGCGCCGCGCTTACTCATGACAACCAGCCGATCAGACAGGGCCGCGACTTCTTCCAACACCCGCTTCTGATCGGGGTCGGGGTCGCGCAGAATGGTGTGTAGTGTCGTGACGATGGGCATCCGCAATTCGCGCAAGAGCACCAGGATGTGGCTGCCCGCGCGTCCGCCGAAAATGCCATACTCATGCTGCAGGGATACGAGGTCTACGTTGTTGATATTCAGGAAGTCAGCAGCGCGGCGATAGGAATCAATATCCTTCTCCGTGAGTTCAAACCGGACGCGGGCCGGATAGGCGTAACCGGCCTCGATATCATTGACCGGCAGGGCAATGCAGGTTGTTTGACGATATTGGGCGGCGATGGCCTCACACAAACCGGTGGTAAATGTGGCGATGCCGCACTGGCGCGGCAAGTAGTTGCCGATGAACGCAATGCGATTGAGTATTGAATTGGTTGAATTGTGGTCCATGACGAACATCTCTTTTCTGGAAACCAGCTTCCTTTTTTGTTGCCTCTTGGCCCATGAACGCAAAGAGGCGGTTGCTATGGTGACTGCCTTGGCCGTACCCATAAAAGATTGAGGCCGAGTGTTTTCTGTGTGGAAGGTGAGCCGGCAATGATTACATCGTCCATCATCGAATCGAACGGTCAGGGCTAATCTTAATCGGTTCTCCTTGTTTAATTTGCTCAGATAGATTCAATCAGTACACGACATTGTCTGAGATGTTGCTATTGGCGTATCGGTCCCCCATGCGAAGTGCCCGCCCAACGGTGGAACTCACCTGCCGCCGAGTGAAGTGCTGTATCCTCGCTGGCCGATTACCATCTTGACGGCTGCAACTCTGAAATCGTGCCGAGACTAGGCGGTCGGGTGCAAGTCACCATGCCCCATACGCGGCATTCCTCATGCAAGAACGTGTGACAGGCAACACGTTCCTGGGAGCGTGGGTTGGGCGGCCTTGCCTACACTGCTCATCAGAGACCAACCTCAGCCGTGTACCTTGGTTGGCCGAAGCACCTGTGCTCCGACTGGGTCATCCGTCCACCATTATCTTACGTGTTCGATACTCCTCATAATCGGCTACCAGACGATCATATTCCCCATCCATCAAGGGAGATGAGATCATGAAATCAGCGGAAGCCCGATTGCAGGCAATTGGAATGTTCCACACCACCGCCATTCGCAAGAGTGCCTTGACATCGGGGTCATGGGGCATTGGTTCGAGCGGATCCCAGAAGAAGATCAGAAAATCGATCTCGCCATCGACGATTTTGGCGCCGATTTGCTGATCACCGCCCAATGGCCCGCTTTGGAGTTTCGTGATTTCGAAGCCGAGTTCGTGTTCCAATATCTCGCCGGTGGTGCCTGTAGCATACACTTCATGGTGCGCCAAGAGATCGCGGTTATACTTGGCCCACTCTATCAAATCCGGTTTCTTATTGTCGTGCGCTACAAGGGCGATCTTCTTGTCATGTTCCATAGCGATCTTTTTGTGGGTCATACGACTTCCCTAGTCCTTTCTTCGCAGCAGCGAAACGATCTAGACAGCGTGGCGAACTGTGAACGGCCAGGTTTCAGTTCGCTCGAGCGCACTGTCGCGTCAAGAAGCAGGCTGCCCAACGATTTGCGTCAGCCGCCCGGCGTTGTTGACCTAGGCCATCCTTTGCCTGGCACCCAATGACCACAAATCGCGCCGCTTATCCATCGGCGAAGCCGGGTCGGCTGCACGCGGGGTCGGGCGGTTCTCTGTTTGGGTATGAGAATGCAGATCATCGGAGGGCGGCTCACCGCTCTAGCTCAGTGTCTTCCTTACGCCACCGTGGTCTGAAACCTTTTCCTGTCCTGCTTGCATAGCGCCTGCACCAGCCGACGGCCGGACGCGACACCGGTCGGAAGGCCACCGCCTGGCTCGACCCACTGCCCGCACATATAAAAGTTCTGCAGGCCGGGCAGAGTCTGGGGCATGCGGTTCATTATGGTGGACGCGTTCTGCGGCGTTATCAGCCAGCCTTCGAAACTGCCTTTCCAGTTGCCTGTGTAGCGCTCAAAGGTCAGCGGCGTTGCCACATCCACCATCTCCACCTGCTGAGAGATGCCGGGAAAGCGCTGATCTAGCAGTTCCACCACTGTGCGCGCCACCTGGTCTTTCTTCTCCTCGTAGGCTGCCCGATCCTGCGCCAGCTCCTTCCAATATTCGTAACTGCTGGGCATCATCACCACCAGGCTGGTCTTGCCGGCCGGCGCCAATGTGGGATCCTGGTTAAAAATGTGGATCGGCATTCTTTCCCGCACCGCATCCCCGATTTCCGTCGGCCGGCGCAAGGGGAAACTCATGCCAGAGATCGTTTTGGGCTCATTGGCAAAAGAGCGGTTTACCCCCACTCCCACGAACAACAGCGACGGGAAGATGGGCCACTTCTCGTAAGGCTCGCGTGTCTTTTCATCCGCGTATTTCCCCTCCAGCATTTTAAAGATGGTGGCATACCCATCCGCCGCGGAGATCACCCGTCCGGAGCGGTGCTCACTCCCATCCGCCAGCCGGACGCCCACCGCTTTATCTTCTTCCACCAGAATTTTCTCCACCTGCCTGTCGTAATGGATTACTCCCCCCAGATCAGTGTAGCGCTTGGCCAGTGCCAGCGACATGGGCAAGGAACCGCCGATGGGATAACCTGCATTCTTATTGTGCAGGTAGGCAAAGGTGAAGAGCATAAAGAACATCGAGAATTCTGGAACCCACATTTCCCGTAGCGCTTCGCGGAGCACGGGGTCTTTGAAGCGCGTGACAAATTCCGCGGCGGAGATCTTCATCCACTTTTGCAATTCTCTCCCTTTGGTCGCCAGCATCAGCCCAAGCTTGAGACCTTTTTGCAGACGTTTGAGCGGCGGGTCCGATTCGGAGGGCTGGTCAAAATCGAGGCACATCCGGATACCTTGGATGAAATCCCGGATGGGCTTGGCGTCCTGCGGCGAAAACTCCAGCAGATGCTTTTCCAGCCTGTCCACGTTCGTGTAGAGGATGAGGGTGCGCCCATCGGCGCTCTCGTAACGCATGTATTCGTCCATGTCGATGAACTCGCGCCCCTGGGCAATGCCGACTTCCTCCCAGTAGCGGTACATGCCGCTCTGGGGTGAGGAGCCCACCAGCCAGTGGATACAGCCGTCGATGGTGTACCCTTTGCGTTTCCAGGCCGTGCACAAGCCACCCGGCAAGTTGTGCATCTCAAAGATTTGAGTGCGGTAACCATTCATCTGGGCATAGATCCCAGCCGAAAGCCCTGCGAACCCGGCCCCGATGATGATGATTGAGTTATTCTCCATACTGTTTCCCCCTATTCATCAATTTGAACTTGGTAGCAGGCAAAAATGGCAGCCAGCAGTATCCGGCGCTACGCCTTTCGCCCAAAAATCATCTTGCCACTCGGGAAGCGGCCCAACCGCGCGGCGGATGGGCCGCCTTGCAGGTCTTGCGCGTAACTTTCTCGCTCCCTTCCCTGCGCACTGCCCACCCGTCCTCGTGGGCCGCCGCGTGTTGGTTTTTCTTGGCCGCTGGATGCAGCAAGGCGGACCGCGCTCACCGGCATCCGCCCGCCTCGCTGTGTACCCGGCTTCCTGGAAAACCGGCGTTTGCTATATAGGGGTCCCGGGGTTGCTATATAGCAATTGGAGTGCTCGCTACATAGCGATGGGGGTAATTGCTATATAGCAAACTTTCATTTGCTACATAGCAAATTCGGCCAGGCCACTCCAACGACGCCTAGATTTCCAGCGGATCGTCCGCGTGGTCGGCGTCCCACAACTCTTTGTAGCCGGCGTTGTCCAGGCCGATGCGGTTCTTGTTGAGCACCGTGCCCGTGTATGCGCCGCCCGCGTTGATGCGCTTCTTGAGGTCCATATCGGCCCGGAAGTTGATCTTGAACGTGCCCTCTCGGTCAACGCTGGGAGTGAACGTGCCCACACCCGGCAGTTTGATCGGCGTCCCCTGGCTGTTGAAGTAGAGGACGGCGTCATTGGTCTCCTGCAACACCATCATGACCTCGCTCTTGTTAAGGCCGGTGCGCATCGCCATCCAGTCAGCGACCTGCCCCAACTGCGCCGTGGGGTTGAGGTCTACCTTGGGACCGTAGTCCCGTACTGCCCTCAAACTGACGTGATTTTACATCTGGGGTGTGGAAAAGTCAAAGGTCCTTGGGCAGTTTTTTCGACAGCATTGCGCCGCACTCTGGCACTTTGTGCATGATAGTCCGTTCGGCACCTTGCCATACGAATCTCCCTAGGCACTCGCCGGACCCAATGTAGAGAAAACCGTGCCAAAGTTCATCTTTCTTACTGGTGCGGGAGTCATCTTGGTCCATGCTTTTCCGTCCCACCGGAAAATGCGATTGGTGTGCTGATCAACGCCCTCGCCGGCTTCCTCGTCGATGGTGCCGAGGTAACGCCAGAGATACTCACCGTCCGAGCGCGCGCCGCCATGGTGCCAGTGGCCCGGCAACGCGGGAGCGTATCGCCACGCATTGGTGCGGTAGTTGTAAATGGCGTGCAGATTCTTGACCGGGCCCATGTAGTGATCGCAGTCCTCGTGATAGAAAGCGCGGTTGGTGTTCCAGCCGCCAACAAAGTGCAACTCGTCCCGCCAGATATCGCCGGAACCGTCCGTGACCGGATGCGGGCATGGCGCGACGACCTGCCACTCGTCGGTGTGCGGGTTGTACCGTTGGTTGAGGGCGCCCGGATAATCATTATGACTGCCCTTGCACTGTGTGTTTCCGGTCGCATAATAGAGCCAGCCGCCGTAACAGGTCGGACACGGGAACGACTGTGAGAATGGCGCATCGGCGACGTCCGTGTCCCACGAGCCAGTCTCCAGATCGTACCGCCAGTTCCAGTTCACCCGGTGAAAGCGTCCCTCAGCATCGTCGCCGCCGAACAGGAAGACGTATCGGCCCTCGAAGACGGGGGAGAACTTACCGAGCTTGCTTCGGGCGGCCGGCATCTCTTCCAAGACGGTCCATTTGTTGGCGGCAATGTCATACACCTGCACAAATGCACTGCAACCGCTGTGCGCTTCTGTCTTCCCGCCGAAACAGTAGACCCTGCCCTTGTAAAGGGTCCATCCGGCACCCTGGACGGCGTGGGGCATCGGAGCCAGATCGCCGTTGACACTGCTGTACCACCGATCTTCCAGAATGGAGTATACGGTCGTATCATCGACAGTGTATTCGTTTTCAATCTTGCCGCCGATTGCCCACAGGAACCGGCCTTCGCCTATTCTTACAGACATTGTCTTTTTCCTCCCAGCAAACGAAACAAGCGCCGCTTTAACGGGGCGAATTGAGCCGCCCGCGCCGGGCCATGCAAAACCACCCCCGCTACAAGACCACCTACAAATGCAAAGCCGCCGATACAATGGAGCGCCGAAGGCGCGGGTCGGCTCCAATGAGTTGTTAGCCGCGCTTTCTCTCGTACATGGTGAATTGGAGTGCCAGTTGCTCATTGGCTTGCGGACTTACCTTCTCCTCCAAGGGAATTCACCCAGGTCTGGAAGCTCTTCACAGCTAGCTCGTAGTCCGCGCGTCCCTGGTTCTCAATCCAATTGCGCCTACCGTTGGGAGTAGTCAACTGGCCGTGAATTATCTTGCATATGGTCAACATCAGGGTTCTTTCTTTGGGGTCCAGTTCCAAGGTAGCATCAATGGATGATAAATCCCTTTCCCTGAGAGGCCCTCGGTTATTGTCTGCCAAGTCTCTTACGCCAGGCACTTGCTCCGAAATGACCTTCAGCCACTTGGTTATGTACTTTACGCTTTCTCTGTCAATGAGACCACCGCCTTCGGACTGGCGAAAGGCCAAGAGAATGCTATACAGATTTACTGCCGCCTCCTTGGAATCGATAACCAGCACCCACTGTTTCTGTTGCGTTGGCGCCAGCCTGGATTGCTTGTGTCCGTTTCTTTTTCTTCGACTCATATCTATGCCCGGCCGTGTTTGGCGCGGCTAACGGTGCGGCGGATAACCCGCCGCCCGTCTTAGGCAGCGTGCTCGTCCCTTACAAAGTGCTCGTCGTCGGGTGCAACTCCCCGGAATGGCTTGCCATCCTTCTCCCCGCACGAACCGGGCGTCGCCGGTTGTTAGCAGCGTGGGTTATGCGCACAGTCTACCAAAACCTCCACCAGGGGCGAGGCTTCTCCTCTAGGTGATAAGCACCACCGTGCGCCTCGCCGTTTTCAAGACTGACTTCGAAGCGTTGCCAGCGTTTCTCAAGGACATTGTAACCCTCGCCAGTTAGGCGGTCTTCCTCAATGCTGATGTCTCGCAAACCATCCCATGAAATCCGACGGGATCTCCATAGCAGCCCTTTCTTCGCGAAAGCAATGAACCACAGTCCATTGTGAAACAGAAGACGGTCTGGCTCGGACAGTTGAGTTGCGTCCTGGAGTTGCCCGCCGAATGTCTCCACAAGTTCGCGACTCTTGGGGTCAACAATGTAGCCCTGCCCACCAGATACGACGATTATGTGAGTATCATCCGGATGAGCGAAGATACCCGAGAACCTTGTTAGACCGGGTTGGAAATTGCCGACCCACTTGTCACCAGGCTCAGGTTGAATCTCGACAACAAATCCCTCGCTGTGTGTGCCCTTACCCGTCGCACTGAATTGCTCTGGATAGGGCCCTGTACCGGGCAAACCTGGTAGAACCCTGTAGTCAGTCATAGTGGTTCAAACCCATCTGTGCGCATAGCGGCGCGGCGGATAACCCGCCTCCGTCTTAGGCAGCATGCTCGTCCCTTACAGAGTGCTCGTTGTCGGCTGCAACGTGACCCTCTACGTGTCGCTGCTCGCGCCGGTTCACACGCTGGCGGGTGCAAGTCGCCATGCCCCATACGCGGCATTCCTCACGGAAGAACGCGTGACAAGCAACACGTTCTTAGGAGCGTGGGTTGGGCGGCCTTGCGCCTACACTGCTCATCAGAGACCAACCTCAGAGCCGCGTACCTTGGTTGGCCGAAGCACCTGTGCTCCGACTGGGTCATCCGTCCACCATTATCTTACGTGTTCGATACTCCTCATAATCGGCTACCAGACGATCATATTCCCCATCCATTAAGGGAGATGAGATCATGAAATCAGCGGAAGCCCGATTGCAGGCAATTGGAATGTTCCACACCACCGCCATTCGCAAGAGTGCCTTGACATCGGGGTCATGGGGCATTGGTTCGAGCGGATCCCAGAAAAAGATCAGAAAATCGATCTTGCCATCGACGATTTTGGCGCCGATTTGCTGATCACCGCCCAATGGTCCGCTTTGGAGTTTCGTGATTTCGAAGCTAAGTTCGTGTTCCAATATCTCGCCGGTGGTGCCTGTAGCATACACTTCATGGTGCGCCAAGAGATCGCGGTTATACTTGGCCCACTCTATCAAATCCCGTTTCTTATTGTCGTGCGCTACAAGGGCGATCTTCTTATCGTGTTCCATAGCGATCTTTTTGTGGGTCATAAGACTTCCTTGGTCCTTTCTCCGCAGCAGCGAAACGACCTGGACAGCGTGGCGAACTGAGTGAACGGCTAGGTTTCAGTTCGCTCAAGCGCACTATCTCTTCAAGGAGCAGGCCGCCCAACGGCTTGGCTCACCGGCGCGGAGCCGCAGGCGAAGCGTCCGGTGGAGCCGGTGTTGGGCACCAGTGCGCGCTTCAAGTTGCCAGCCTAATTTAGACCCTTAGCGAGCCACGGAACGCCCTAGCGCCATAGTAAGATTCTGCACCGTTGTGATACACGAAGACATGGTCGTAGCGACGATCACAAAAGAGAGCGCCGCCGAGTTTTCTAATCTCAGCAGGTGTTTTCACCCAGCTCGACGTTTTCGTATCGAAATTTCCAAGTTTCTGCAACTCCCGATATTGTTCTTCTGTTAAAAGCTCAATCCCCATGGCAGCTGCCATATCAATAGCGTTATCTTCTGGTTTATGTTCTTTCCTTGACTCCAGCCCTTCACGGTCGTAACAAACACTTCTGCGGCCTTTAGGACTTTCCGCTGAACAATCGTAAAAGATGTATTCGCCCGTCTTGTTATCATGACCAACAACATCCGGTTCACCGCCAGTTCTTTCCATTTCATTGAGCGACCACAGTTTTTCAGGATTAGCTTCCAGCTTTGCTTGTACGTTAGCCCATTCAAGACCTTTATGGCGGTTCATATTGCTCTCAAAACGGGCTTTCAGTGCACTAAGTAGGTCTTCACGTTGTTTGGCTTTCATGTCTTTTGCTCTTTGCATTTCTGTCTTTCCCTTTCTGCTCTGTTTCATTGGCCTTTGCTCGCCCGGCCTTCTTACGGCTTGTTCTTTCGCTTCACGACCGCCGCAAACATGAACCCGTTGCTCACAGACAAGGAGTTCAATTAGCGCCTGTGTAAGGCCCGGGCCTCCGCGTTAGACAACATCGACACTCACAGCCTTCTCTGGTGCCCAACGGTTGGTGTGAGCCGCGCCCACCCGCCCCCGCTGGCGTGACCCGCCTGAATCACCGACACCACCGCGAGCATGACCCGGTAGTTGAAAGCGCAAGGGTGGGGGTCGGCTCCACGCCGTGTTGGGCGGGCGTGTTGTATCTTCCTCGTGTTCAAGATGCTTCGGTTATCCCGAACTCTCTCTGTATGGCATCCATAACTTTGGCCTTTATATCGGCTAGCACGGCTTTGTATTCTTCTGCATCACGAGAGCGGTAGTCCAGAAAAATGTACTCGATGGGCACTTCAACCCTCATCTTGTTGACATAGAATTCGCCGAGTCTTAAACGCCAGCCATATGAGCTGAAGGCTGGCGTATACGCATGGAACAAGATGATCTTTTTATACGCTTTGAATTCGCTATATAAGAGCCAGTACTTCCCGACATTGGTGTCTGGGTGCATCTGGCCAGCTTCAATTTCAACCACGAGGAGTATGTCACCATTGGTGAGTAGCCCGTCACTTCTGAAGCCATCAAAAGGAAAACCCGGAATAGCCTGAAATGAATTCCGAAACTGGATCCGGTCAGTTGCAAATGACTTGAGCCAATTGCCTAAATCACGCTCAAGTTGTTTCCATTGAGGCGCCATCTGTCTCCTCTTGCAATCCTATTCGGTTGATGACCTCGGTCACGGCGATAGCCCGCCCAACCAGTAAATGGGTGTACACCTCTGTCCACCCAATCCGGCGTTTCAGGTGGCGCATTGCATCCATCCAAGTGCTCGCAGTGCGGGGGAAGAAGCGTGTCGCAGCGACAAGGCGTTTGTCCGTGGCCCACCCCCGTATTCCGCTGGGAATCAGTATACACCAAGACCCCTGAGCGCACAATTGCACCCTTTCCCACAGTCGTGGGCCTCGGCAGTCCCCTGCCTGGCTGCTGCTGGCAAGCATTGCACCAATTTGAACCGCCAAGGCGCAAAGGACGCAAAGTACAGAAAGACTTGGGTTCATCTCCCAAATTGTGAGCACAGATGTTCGACTTACGCTTGAAGATTTGAATTTCCCTGCAAAGTCCTGCACAGATCACGTGATTTCGGCCTGCTTTCGCTGTGACTGCTTGGCTGCGAAGGAACGATTTACATGACCCAAGCCAATTTGTCTCGCACGACGCCATTTGGCATCCAAAGCACGGCAAAAGCGTGCTCAGTTTGGGGGTTTTAGTCACAATTCCAGAGATGCACCCGAAAGACTTGGCGCTCTTCGCGCCTTCGCGGTGAAGAATCGGTCAGTCTATCCACCGGAATGTCTGCGGGATCGTCTCAAAGACCTCGGCGTAGTCCTCGGCATACGCCGCCTCGCACCCCAGCGTGATGAACCAGAAGACGTCGTCCCGCACGATGAGATACTTGGTCGTGAGCAGGGGGTGCTCGCCGCTTTCGGCGATCTGGATCGCCTCGGCCTCGCCCGCCGGGAGGGTCACCCGGCGGTGCGTCACTTCTACCCCATCCCCCTCGTACCCCGGCAAGACGGCCTCCAGGGCCATGTCCAGGTCCCATCCCGTGCCCAGCGACGTGCGCACGACGCTGACAATGCCATAGTACTGCGCCTCCGGGTCCGAGTCCGGGTCCACGGCAAAGAGCTTCATACCCTTGCCGCGCAGCTCCTCCGTCGTCTGGCCCGCCCACGGCGTCAGGTCCATATCCGGGCAGCACGTCCGGATCGGGGCGAGGGCTCCCTCCAGCGTCTCTGCGTCCAGGTCCACCTCCACCCAGGTCGAGGGGATGGCGATGGCGAACCCGTCGGATGGACGTTCGCGCACCACCCATCCCGGCCCCAGCACGGGGGTGGGTATCGGCGTAGGCGTCGGCGTGGGGGTCGGCTCCCCGGTGGGAAAGATGTGGTGCGTCGGGGTCGGCCGGATGGTGGCGGTGGCCCGCGCTACCGGCGTCGCCTCAGGTGCGGCGAGGGTGTGGATGCCGGCGATGACGGTCACGAGCAAGAGGAGGCCGCCGAGGAAGCTCAGAAACCACCCGGCCACTAGGCCCCGGCTGGCGACAGTGGCCTGGTATCTCTCGCGAAGATAGCCCTGGAGCCCGAGCAGGATGATCCCTATGCCGACGATCCCCAGCGAGATCAGCAGCATCGGGATCGGGAGTTGCGTCGCCACTGTGATCCCCTTCGGTTTCGGCCTCGCGCAGGGCTGTGACCTGCGCGAGGCCATCGAGTCTACAGAAACGCGGCGAGCTGCAGCGCCAACAACAGCAGTCCCACGATCATGCCGGCGTACACGAGGAACTGGGCCACCGGGTAGGAATAGCTGGTCACCGTCTCGCCGTTCCGCAGCACCAGCCGGCGCATCTCGAAATAGGGCCGCGGCGAGCGGCGGTACCAGCCCATCGCCTGGCCCTCCTGGCCGATCAGGCTCTCCGCCTTGATCCACCCAAAGAGGAACTCGAGAAAGCGCAGCGGCTGGCGATAGTCTATGACGATGAAACCGCTATCGTCCCGCAGCACCAGGTCCTCGCTGTAGAAGAGGCCCGGGATGCCGCGCCCGATGATCTGGCCCTCGATGGTGCAGGGGATGGAGCGCACGGCCGAGACCTTGACCTCGCCGATGAGGGACTTGATCGAGCGCCGCTCGTCGAATTCGTGCCGGTAGGAGAAGCGGCGCTTGAGCCACGCCGCCACGCTGACCAGCAGCACGACCAGCCCGATCCCTCCCAGGGTGACCTGGAGGGTGAGGAAGGCTGCGGCGGCCAGGGCGAGCCCCAGGATCAGCGCCGCCAGGGGTAGATAGTTGACCAGGACGTCCACCAGGAACTCGTCCAGGTAACTCTCCGGCCGTTCGGCGCGGAACGAGAAGGTGGGAAGCTGGTTGTATGCCTCGCTCTGGCGCTCCAGCGCGCGGATGCGCTTGGCCGGCAGCGGGTGTGTCGAGCGCAGCTCAAAGAACAGCGCCCACGGGTTCCACAGGTCCCACTTCATCGCGCTCTCCATCGCTTCGGCGGTGACCGCGCCGCTGCCCGCGCTGGCCAGGGCCAGGCTCTGCGCCACCTTGGGATCAAAGATGCCAAAGGCCCGTGCCGCGACCATGCGCGTATCGTCTTTCTTTTTGCCCTTGGGCGCGGCGGCCAGCCCGTAGGCGACTTTGACCAGCGCGGTCGATAGGGCGTTCGGTTTCTGCGTCACCTCCCCGGCGAACTGATCGGCATAGTACTCGCGCACGCGGGAGAGCAGCAGGACGATGTAGTGGCTGACGATGTAGGCCACGTAGGAGATGACGCCGACGAGCACCGCGTACCCGCCGCTCTTGCTCTTGCGCCCTCGCCCGCGTATCAGGGAGCGCGCCAGGATGTAGAGGACCAGGGGCACGGCGGCGGCAATGGTCATCACCACGAAATCCCAATGGGCGATGTGGCCCAGCTCGTGGGCCACCACGGCCTGCTTCTCGCCGTCGTTCAGCATCTCCAGCAAGCCGGTGGTGACGACCAGGCGGGCGTCGCCGGGGTAGTGGCCGAAGGTGAAGGCGTTGGGGTTGCCATCGTGGATCAGGCCAAAGCGAGGGAGGGGCATGTTCTTCTCGGCGCAGGCGCGGCGGATGAACGCCGCCAGCGCTGGGTCCACCGATTCGGGGTCGGGCCACTGGATCTTGTAGATCAGTTGCAGGATCCAGGGGCCGAGCAGGTATTGCAGGAACAGGATCCCCAGGGCAAATGCGAAGGCGACCCACAGCGGCATGTCCAGATAGGTGATGATGGCCATGCCCACGGCAAAGAGCAGGCCAAAGAGCAGGGCCAGCACGAGGATGGATCGAAGAAATAGATTGACCATCGGTATACCTCCTGACTTGCGGACTCGTCACTGCACAGGTCTGGCGGAAGAAATCGGCTTCCGTTTGTTCCGGCCGCGCCGGCCGACCGTGCAGCGGCTACAGTGATTATGCCACAAAAGGCAGAAGGAGGCAACACGCCGACAATAGTCTTACTCCGATTGCCTGCCGCGCCGATCCGGTGTACAATCGATGGCGATGGAACATTTGTGGACTCCCTGGCGCATGCCGTATCTGCGGGGCGAGGAGGGCCGAACCGATGGCTGCCTGTTCTGCGTCGCGCCGCAGGTGGGCGATGCGGAGGTGCACATCGTCTGCCGCGGGGAGCTGTGCTACGCGATTCTCAACCGCTATCCCTACAACAACGGCCACCTGATGGTCGTGCCCTACGCGCACGTGGCGACGTTGGAGGATCTGGACGCAGAGACGCTGGCCGAGCTGATGGCGCTGACGCAGCGCAGCCTGCGGGTGCTGCGGGAGGCATACGCTCCGCAGGGATTCAACGTGGGGGTGAACATCGGCGAGGTGGCCGGTGCAGGGATGGCGGCGCACGTTCACCTGCACATCGTTCCCCGCTGGGGGGGCGACAACAACTACATGTCTACCGTGGGCGGGACGCGCGTGATCCCCGAGTGGCTGGACCAGACCTACGAGCGGTTGCGACCGCTGTTCGAATCGGCCGGCTCCGGGTAGCGAGCCACGGCGCACACGTGGTCAAAGGCGGTTGGGTTGTGGGCGGGGGCCCGATATGAGTTATTTGGAAGAGTTGCGCCTGATTGTGCGCGCGGTGCTGGCAGTGGCTCATCTCCTGCCGCTGTATCTCCCGGCGTTTCGGCGAAAGAAGGAGCGGTACCGCATTGTTCCCCTGGTCGTGTACTGCGTGCTGGCGAGCGCCTGGGCGGCGGCAGGCGCGCTGGCGGCGGAAGAGAGCGGCTGGCTGCCGGGCGAGGTCGTCCGCGTCGCCGGCTACCTCAACGTGGACCTGTCGGTGCTCCTGGTTGGGCTGCTGGTGTCCATCGCCTTCCAGAACGTCGGTCGCCCTGGCCATTGGGCGTGGTGGGCTACCGGCGCTGCGTGGTCTTTGGTCGCCTTGGGATTGCACGTTTTCCTGTGGCCCGAGGCAGCCGGGACCCGGCAGGTGGCGGCCGTGGCGCTGATCGGCTGGCTGGTCTTCGCCGGCGTGGCCATTGTGCTCTCGGCGGGGTGGGCGCTGCAGGCGCGGCTGGCCTTTTATCGCAACCGCGCCGTCTACCTGCTGATGTTGCTGATTCCGCTGCTGGCCGGGCACGTCCTGGCGCGCGGGCGGGGGTGGGGGGTAGAGATCGGCCTGGCGTTGCACCTGCTGGGGACGGTCGGTATTGTCTTCTGCACCACGACTGAGGAACTGCCCAACGTGAAAGAGGTTCTGAGGAACCTCGTCGGCCATATCGTGGTCACCGTGACGACGGCCCTGCTGCTGCTGGCGGGCCTGTTGGCCGGGCGGGCTCTCTTTGGGGCCTGGGTCGATTGGCCGATGGTCCTCGTCGCCAGCGCGGCTCTGGCCCTCGCGTTGGCGCTGATCTATCAGCCCCTCAGCCGCTTTGTCACCTGGGTCGTGAATCGGGTCCTGTGGCGCAGGAGATATGACCCGAGCCGGGTCCTGCACGAGTACGGGCGCAGCATCAGCAGCCTTCTCGACCTGGAGCAGTTGGCAGCCGGCGCTCTGGAGACTCTCGGTGAGGTGTTGGGCGTGCGGCGCGGCGCGCTGATCATGATCACCAGGGGCACGGATAGGGTCACGCTGCGCGTCGTAGGGGGTATGGGGCCGGTCGAAGAAGGGGAGATAACCCTGGCGCTCGATAGCCCCATCCTGCATCACCTGATCATGGCCGGCGAGCCGTTTCTCCAGTACGACCTGGACCGTCATCCAGACCTGGAGGGGGAGACTGCCAGGGAGAGGGAGGAGCTGCGTGCGTTGGATATGGAGGTCTTTTTGCCGGTCTTGGCGGGCGAGCGTCCATTGGGGATGCTGGCGCTGGGGCCGCCCGGTACGGGGGAGCCCTACGACCGGCGCGAGATCGACTTCTTGAGCACGCTGGCCCAACAGACGGGCGTGGCCCTGCAGAACGCACACCTCTTTACCCGGATGAAGGAGCTCTATGGCAAGATATCCGATTTGGACGAGGATCTGCGCTCGGCGTATACCAAGCTGACCAAGATGGATCAGACCAAGACCGACTTTCTCTCCATTGCCTCCCACGAGCTGCGGACGCCGCTCACGGTGCTGCAGGGGTATACGGATATCCTGGAGGAAATGGCCGCCAGCCGGGATCTGACGCCGGAGCAAACGGAGGAGATCGCGCGAAATCTCAAAGCCCCCATCGAGCGCTTGGTCACCATCGTCACGGCGATGCTCGATGCCTCGACCATCGAGGTGCGCGCCCTCGATCTCCAGTTTGCGACGACGACACTCCAGGCCGTGCTTTCGATGGCCGTCGGGCCGTGGCGCGACGCAATGGAGGAGCGAGACCTGGAGCTCACGATGGAGGGAATCGTGGACGTCCTGCCCATCGAGGCCGACCTCCAGCGACTCAGCCAGGCTTTCGGCAACCTCGTGTCCAACGCGGTCAAGTACACGCCCGACGGCGGTCACATCGCCATCGAAGCCTGCATGGTTGACGGGGAGTGGTTTGAGGTCGTTGTCTCCGACACAGGGGTGGGGATCGATCCTGGCGAGCGCGAAATGGTCTTTGAAAAGTTCTATCGCGCGAGCAGCGTCCTGCTGCACTCGACAGGCGATACCAAGTTCAAGGGGGCGGGGCCGGGTCTGGGGCTGTACATTGCCCGCGGGGTGATCGAGGCGCACGGCGGGCGCATCTGGGTGGAAAGCGAGGGGCACGACGAGGAGAAATGCCCCGGCAGCGCGTTTCACGTGCTGTTACCGCGCAAGCCGGCGCCGGTCGGAGCTGAGTAGTCGCTACTCCCCCTTCATTCTCTCCAACGCCGCTGCTGCTGGTGGCCAGCCCTCGTGATAGTGTAACGCGGCCTCGAAATCGGCCTGCGCTCCGGCGGCATCCCCCTGCGCCCAGCGGGCCATCCCCCGCCAGTAGTACGATTCCTCCAGGTTGTTCGTCGTCGCCAGCGTCGCGTTCGCCAGCGCGATGACGTCGTCGTAGCGGCCCACGGCGTAATAGCTCTCATAAGGGCCAAACTGGTACCACAGCATACGAAAGTGCAGTCCCAGCCGCCGCGCCTCGTCGTAGGCGACGGCGGCCTCAGCGTGCCGCCCCAGCGAGGTCAGGCTGGTGCCGACGCTGAACCAGGAGAAGGTCGTCCAATCGGTGCAGTCAGCGTAAGCTACGCAGGAGGCGGGCGGATTCGCCGCCTCGAAGCGGGCCGCCTCCAGCGCCCGCTCGTACATCGCCGCGTCGTCGAGGACTTCGGCGAGCTCAGTCGAGCCGTCGGGGCCGAGCACTGCCGCCAGCCCTTCCCACTGCTCCGGTGCGTAGACCACCAGGTACGCGCGGTTAAAGACGCGCCACAGCTCGTCCATCTCCTGGTAGCCGATGGTCACGTCGGGGCCATGCAGCGAGTCGTAGGTGAGGAACTGCTGGGCGGTATCGTCGTAACCGATGACGAGGCGGTAGTGCCCCAGTTGGTCGGAGCGACTCGAAGAGTCGCCAGCATCGCGCACGTACCAAGTCTCGACGATGACGGGATAGCCTGCACGCACCAGCGCCTTGAGCCGTTCGAGGGTGCCGCCCGCCCGTACGATAGCACCCAGCCCCAGGTCGCGCGTGTAGGCCTCCATCTCCGACAGGCTGACGTTCTTGTCCTCCGGGTCGGGCTTGAGGATGGGAGCCACGTCATACTGGGTCTCGCTGCGCCCCCAGTAGGAGAGCGCCATCGCCAGCGTGGTCGGCCCGCAGTTGTTCCACCCCTGATGCTCGTGGCGCAGGCCGGTCAGCGTGAAGCTGGCCGGTGGCGTGGGCGTCGGCGTCGGGGAGGGGGTGGGCGTAGAGGTTGGCTGGTCGGTGGGCTGGCTGGTGGGCCGGCTGGTGGGCTGGTTCGTCGGCTGGCTGGTGGGCCAACTGGTAGGCATAGGCGTGTGCGGGAGGGGGGTGGGGAGAGTGTCGGGGTGGGGGTTGTGGCGCAGCTCCTGGAGCGGTTCCGGCAGGTAGTAGGCGTAGCGGCCCGGCAGCGCGCGGATGGCGGCGACGCTGGCCAGGAGGCACAGGCCCAGCAGCACCAGCGCCACAATGGCGACGGTAGCATAGTGTTGATTTGACATGTCCCGATCATACCAGAACCTTGGGCGAGACACAAGGCGGGCAACCTACGGCTTTCGTACGCTTGACCGCCTCCGGCACCCATCAAAGCAGCAGGAGGAGAAACCACGTCTCCTCCTGCTGTCGTGTGGACACAATAGCGAGTGTTGGCCTATGGGATGTAGATGAACAGGGTGGCCTGGCCGACGCCGCTATCGGGATTGGAGACGGCCGAGGCCCCACCGATGGCCTTGATCGGTTCTACGAAGGCCAAGGTGTCCTCGTCGAGGCCGTCCTTGGTGAGATCGATGAGGCTTTCGACGTTGAGATAGAAATAGCCGGCGTTCTGCCTGGGCAGGTGCGCCTGCACCGCTTTGAACGTTTCGTCGTTTGTGATGGGATCGACGTCCCCGACGCCTTGCTCCAGGCCATCCTCCGTATAGCCGATGACCAGATGCTTTTCGGCGAAACCATATCCGAACACGATCTCCTCGGTGTACGGATCGACGAGGACCTGCATCTCTACGCCGCCGACGGTCTCCTTTTCAAATTCCATCCCCTGGTCCTCGATCGCGCCAGCGACATCGCCCAACGTGCCCTCCGCCGCTGTCTGGTCGCCGACCTCGAAGATGGCGAAGAAGCCGACCTCGAAGTCTCCTCCAGCCTCGACCACCGCGAGGGCGTATTCACCCGTCGCCCAGGCCAGGAAACCCTCGTCCAGATCGATCCCCATTGACTCTGAGAGCGAATCGAACTGTTCCTCGGCATCTGAGTCCTTTTTGATGGAGGCGAGGGCGGTCTTCCAACTGGCAGCCAGGTCGCGGGAGGAGACGAAGCCTATCGCGTCGCTGGGGATTTCCCGCAAGATCTGGCCGGGATTGGCTTTTGCCTGGGCTTTCATGGCCTCCAGTGTCTCTGTGTCCAGCTTGCCGGGGTCGAAGGTCACGGCCATGTCGATCTGCACGCCCTCTTTGTCCAGTGTGATGGCTAGTCCGGCGGTTTCGTATGCCTCGATCTGGTCGCCGGATAGGCCGGCAGGCAAACCGAATAGGCCAGTAGATAGGCCAACGGAGCTACTGTCTTCCATCGCGGGCACCAGGTCCTGCACATCGATGAACATGGTCACGAACGCATTCTTGGGCAGCGCCTTCTTCAGCTCGGTGTAGCGCTCGTTCTTGACCAGGGAATCTCCCTTGCCCTGCTGCGTATCGATGATGTCCTTCATCGCATCGACGTCGGTGGTCAGCACCACGACGTTGTCCACAGTGCCAAAGACCAGCGGGGTTTCCCAGTCATTGTTGACCTGCTGGACGTAGAAGGTCACGCCGTTGTATGTCTCTTCCTCGACGTCATAATCCTTGTCCTCCAGGGATTCCTTCAGCTTTTCGAGAAAGGCATCCGAGGCCTTGCGATCCCTGGTCACTGCGGCGAGCACGACGATCGGCTCCCCGCCGCTCGCATCTTCGAGATTAGGGATGGCGAGGCTCATCTCTGATCCCAGCCAGGGTTGGACGTCCTTCTCGAACGAGATGCCGAACTCGTCCTCCGCGTTGTCGATCTGGTCGTTGACGCCTGCGTCGTCGAGGACGTCGCTGTAGATCTCCGATAGGTGCTGGAAGCCTTCCGAGTTCGCGGCGCTGGGGTCGATCACGCTGTAGAGGCCGGTGTCGGCGGGCATGATCCTGGCGGTGGCCTGCTGGGGGGCAAAGAGCGCGTCGAACACTCCCAGTGCGTATAGCACACCGCCGACGACGATCAAGGCGACACAGCAGAGGACGATCACTCCAGCAACGCCGCCGATGATCAACGGCGTCTTGCGCTTGCCGGAGGCCGGCGGTGATCCTGAAGCTGGTGGCGGCTGGAAGGCAGGCTCTGGTGAGGATTGCTGTGCTTGTGACACTTGGACGTAGGACTCGCTTAACGGGGATCGGCAGCTCTTGCAATACCGAGCTCCTTCGCGATTCTCCATCCCACAGTTAGGACAGTGTATCATTGTTGACCCCTTTCGTAATGTGGCCAGTGGTGACGTGGGCCCAACGGCGCGGCCGATACGTCGCTGGGTTCTATTCGGAGGCGATTTTCTAGGCTTTCGAATGCTTGGATCTGTCGAGTCTCATAAACTCATACCGGGCAAAGTCTCATAAAGTCGTATCAGTCAGGCTGTTGCACAGCGTCATCTCGCGCCAAGCAGCTCGGGAGAAAGGTAATGCAAGTTGATATGCTGGCAGCG
>Ga0315548_1001163_pt1 | contig 22852 bp, 14 predicted proteins | sample SalMarSW160110MG_2_FD_202540 | JGI IMG/M metagenome (GOLD analysis project Ga0315548, IMG submission 202540) | Salt marsh sediment microbial communities from the Plum Island Ecosystem LTER, Massachusetts, United States - Salt Marsh Sediment SW1601-110 ...
AGTCTAACATAAAAATGCGTATTTGCAACCTTTTTTAGGAAAAAACATCGATGTTTACAAATGTGTCAAATCAACACATAAAGGTAATCTTTAAAAGTTTAGATTAATATTATGTTACTTAACAAAATAATATTAGTAATCATAACAGTTGTAAAATTGTTATGTTACGGATGTGGTTGATTTTTAAGGTGTTGTATAGTAAATTGTTAAAGGAGAAAAGCCGCCCGGTTTTTCTTGTGGATAAGTTGTTAAATCATTAGTAAGGAAGTCTAGTGGAACTAACAAGACGGGGTTTTTTGTAAAAAGTAAAAAGTAAATATGTTAAATATTACTGGGTATGAAAGATTTATTAACCGTTTATATGTGGCTTTGTATTATAAGGTTAGTTTAGCCTTGTCTTTAGTTTAGTATAAGGTATATTAGGTTAAGTAATTATGTTGGATAGCAAACAGGAGGAATCAAATAGTATGAACAAAGAAACACGGTCAGATATAACAGCTTTAGACAAAGAAGGACAATATCAGCGCATACCGTTACATAATGGGCAAATGTTTTATATAGGCATTGATATTGGCTCGACCAGCAGTGACATAGTTGTTCTTGACGGTGCAGACAAGAGTGTTTTCTATGATTATCAGCGCACAAAAGGAAAGCCCATAGAAACAGTACGTTCACAGTTAGATAAGGTATTCAGCCAAATAAACCCTTTAGGGGTTGTCCTTGCAACGGCGACTGGTTCGGCAGGCCGCTTTTTAGCTCAACTCTTGGATATTCCTTTCATAAATGAGGTTCCAGCTCAAGCAGCAGCAATATACCATTTATATCCGCAGTTTCAGCAAGCAACGATAATTGAGATGGGGGGACAAGACAGCAAACTAATTTTCTTATCTACCGAAAAAGGACAAGCCAAGGTGCGGGATTTTACTCTTAACACTGTTTGTGCCGCGGGCACAGGTTCGTTTCTTGACCAGCAGGCACAGCGGCTGGGTGTAAATATCGAGGGTGAGTTTGGCCAAATGGCCCTGCGGAGCAAAACTGTGCCGCGAATGGCTGGACGGTGCTCGGTTTTCGCAAAAACTGATATGATTCACCTTCAGCAACAGGCAACGCCTAACTATGATATCATAGCGGGATTATGTCTGGCACTGGCGAGGAACCTGAAAAGCGACTTAGGATGCGGAAGGGAATTTATAAAGCCAATTATATTTACAGGGGGTGTGGCGGCTAATGTCGGCGTAGTCAGGGCACTGGAGAAGGTGTTTGAATTAACGAAAGACGGGCTTGTTGTTCCCGAAAAACACTTTTTCACCGGCGCCCTTGGTGCGGTGCTCGTAGCGAAGGATAGAGTCAGTAGGCAAGGCTCTAACAGGCGAATACACCTTGAGAAAATCGATAGTTATCTGGCGCAACGAGGTTCTGCTTTAGAGAATGCCCCCCGCCGAGAGCCGTTAGGCAGACCAGGTTTGCCATATCCCAAAAGTCCTGTTTATGAGCAAATACTGTCAAACGCAGTCGAGCCGATAGATGCTTATCTTGGGGTTGATGTCGGCTCGATAAGTACGAACGTAGCTGTTATTGATGAGCAAAAACGGGTGCTTGCCAAGGAATATTTGATGACCGCGGGCAATCCGCTGGAGGCGGTACGTCAGGGCCTCGATATAGTTGGCAAAAAGGTGGCCGAAAAGGTGAAGATTCTTGGGGCGGCGACTACCGGTTCAGGACGGTACCTTACAGGAGATTTCATTGGAGCTGACGTCGTTATTAATGAAATCACCGCGCAGGCTAAAGGCGCTGCTATCGTTAATCCAAGCGTTGATACAATTTTCGAAATCGGCGGACAGGACAGCAAATACATATCTCTCGAAAACGGAGTTGTCGTCGATTTCACTATGAACCACGCCTGTGCCGCAGGCACCGGCTCGTTTCTGGAAGAGCAGGCACAACGGCTCGCTATAAATATTAACCACGAATTTGAAGAGCTGGCCACAAGCTGCGATGCACCTATAAAGCTGGGCGAACGGTGTACCGTTTTTATGGAATCCGACCTGCTAAGCTATCAGCAACAGGGTGCAAAAACAAGCGAACTGGTTGCTGGCCTGAGTTATTCGATAGTTGCAAATTATCTTAACCGGGTGGTAGGACGGCGTAAAATTGGAAACAATATCTGCTTCCAGGGAGGAACCGCTTTTAACAAGGCTGTCTGCGCCGCTTTTGAGAAGGTTATCGGAAAGCCTATTATGGTACCGGATCATCACGAAGTAACCGGCGCTATAGGTGCCGCTGCTATCGCTGCCGAGTATATCAAAAAGAAACGAGGGACCAGGAACGAAGGAGAAGGGACAAGTTTCAGAGGTTTCGAGAACGTTAGCTCTATTGATTACAAGGTTGAATCTTTTACCTGTGAGCACTGTCCAAACCACTGTGAAATCAAGAAAGTTCAGTTGCCTGAAGCTATGCCGTTATACTACGGCTCGAGATGTGATAGATACAATCTTAAGAAGGAAACGGCGAAAGCGAAAGGACTCGGGGCTTTTGAGTATCGAACGCGGATGTTGCTTGAATATGCAGGTTTACCCAGCCCCTCCGAGGGGCGGGGCGAAGAAAAGGCCAGGATTGGTATTCCGATGGCCTTGATTAGTTGGCAGCTTTTGCCTATGTTCGCAAGATTTTTTAAGTCCGCAGGATTTGATGTCGTCGTTTCCCCGCGGACCGACAAGCGAATTATTCGTATGGGAGTCGAATCTGTTACCGCTCAGCCTTGTTTTCCGACCAAGGTGGCATACGGACACATTGCGGAGTTGATTGATAAAAAGGTTGATTATATCTTTTTGCCAAGCATCGTTTCAATGACTGAAAGCTATCCTGAAAACAAGTCAAACCAGTTGTGCCCGTATATTCAGTCGCTGCCGTACCAGGCAAAAACAGCTTTTGCAGGAAAACTTGGTGATACAAAGATACTTACAGTTCCTATGAGACTTGGTGATGGCACGAAATTTTTAAAGAGAAGTTTCGCTGCGCTTGGTGAAAAGTTAGGCCTTTCCGCCGCTTTGGTTAATAAAGCCGTCAGGGAATCACTTGCCGCCCAGGAAGGTTTTGAAGTAGCGTTGCTAAAAAAAGGCAAAGAGATTGTTGATAAGATTGAGCCGGATGAAAGGCTGTTTGTGCTGGTTTCGCGACCGTATAATGGTTGCGATGAGGGTGTGAACCTTCAATTATCGAAGAAGCTCGATGAGCTTGGTGTTAAGACCATACCGATGGATATGCTGGCTCTCGATGAAGCGAAGCTGGGCGATGAGTCGTTGCACCGTCAGGTTTACTGGACCTATGGCCAAAAGATTTTAAGGGCCGCTGAGATAATCAAATCCGACCCACGGCTTTTCGCTATATACCTGTCGAACTTTAGTTGTGGACCGGATTCATTCCTTCTGACATTTTTCAAAGATATAATGGCACAAAAACCCTGCCTGCTGTTGGAGCTTGACGAACATTCCGCCGATGCCGGAGTGATTACGCGGCTGGAAGCCTTCCTTGACAGTTTGAGGCATTATCACTGCCCTGCGGAGGAGAAACAGCCCCTTGTTAAGAAACCTGCAACAGAAGGTATCAGCCGCGAACGAAAGCTGTATATCCCGTATATGGGTGATTGCGCTTATGGCGTAGCTGCCTGCTTCAGGGCCTATGGTCAGCCGGCCGAGGTGATGCCCCTTGCGGACGAACAAACCCTTGTCCAGGGCAGGGCTTTTACTTCAGGCAAAGAGTGTCTGCCTTGCGCTATTACCAGTGGTGATATGCTGAAGGTAATTAACAGCGAAGATGTTGACCATTCTAAGACAGCCTTTTTTATGCCCGCCGCCTCCGGGCCCTGCAGGTTTGGAATGTATAGCTGTCTGCACAGGGTGATTCTAAGATACGCCGGAGCGCATGATGTTCCGGTTATTGCGCCGAACCAGGATAGCGGTTTCTACAGGCAGTTCACGGAGGGAATAGACCATTCTCCCGGCGGAAATTTTATGAAAGATATATGGATTGCGGTTATAGGAATAGATTTACTGCATAAGTCCATCTTGCGGCTTCGGCCGAAAGCGCTCGATGCCAACTACGCTCAGCGGGTTTATAACCAGGCTCTCAAGCGATGGATACAGGCCGTTGAAAGTCGCAGGAGCTTAAAACAGATGCGCCGGCTTATGGAATCTATCGCAGACGATTTTGCAGCGGTCGAAACCGATGGAAGGCTCAATAAGCCGAGGATAGGAATAGTCGGCGAGATTTATGTCCGAAGCCACCCCTTCGCCAATAGCAATATCATCGCTCGGCTCGAAGAGCTTGGTGCCGTCTGTGATTTGGCTTCGTTTGCAGAGTGGATTTACTATACCAATTTTACCCGGAGTCGAATGGCCAGACGCAAAGGCCGATTAAGGGACTGGTTCACCAATAATTTACAGGACTATATGCAACACAGGTTCGAAAGAAAACTTGCTGAGCCTTTGGAGAAGAGATTCGCCCAGCCCCTCGGAGGGGCAGGGTTCGGCCGATTGGCCGAAGGCCCGATTGGGCACGTAATCGAATTGGCTCAGCCGTATCTGCATCATTCGTTTGAGGGCGAAGCCGTCCTGAGCATAGGCAAAATGGTAGAGTATAATTTAGAGGGCTTCGGCGGCGTGGTTAATGTTATGCCTTTTAGCTGTATGCCTTCGACGATAGTCAGCACCCAGACAATGCGTATAAGCGCCGAGTGCGGTGATATGCCGATATTGAATTTAAGCTTCGATGGCCAGGAGGATTCGACTTTAACGACTCGCCTCGAGGCCTTTGTCGAGCAGGTCCGCCAAAGACAACCTCAGCCCGCCGCTCGACTCGTCACGGCGTAGACGCCGAGATTACTCAATTTTCTATTCTCTTCGTTTTATCAATATCCCAACAGGGTTTATTTGCTTGCTTGGGACTCGTTTTTTGAGATACTATAGAAATCAAAATTATTAAGTAACTTATAATGAGTGATGCTGAATACATAAAAACGAGAGTAATAAAATGGCTTCTTGATGGTAATTTGTCTTTCGATATCTCGCAAGATGCTATTGGCGCCGAAGTTCTTTTTTCAGCCAACAGAAGGCGGGTTGACCTGCTTATCCTTTCACAGAAATTTCATGCATTAGAGATCAAGGGGTATCTTGATGATCCGAGAAAACTCAAAGGGCAATTAGATGATTATCATAAGACTTTCGATAAGGTATCTGTTATAACAACTCCGAAACATCTCAATGAGATTAACAAAATCATCAAACCTTATACGGGATTGATTTTATTTGACGGCAAGAGCTTTAAAGTTAAAAGACTTGCCAGGCAGCGAAAAAGGCTGGATAAACATTCGCTGTTGATGTTTTTAAACAAAAATCAACTGAACAGTTTGTTAAAGGTAAAAAATAACAACAATATTTCAACGGATGAGGTAAGAATACTAACCGCCAAGAAGCTAAGCACAAAAGAGATTCGCAAGATTGCTTATTCTTCCCTCAAGAGCCGTTACGACGAACTTTTCAGGCTCTTTATGAAAGATACAGGTGGAAATATCATATCGGATGAACTAAAAGGTCTTTGTGGGCGGATCAATGAACTGTACTAGAGGAGAGATGCTCTAAGCGTAATATGAATATTCATTCTTACGGAAATCCAGAAAGAAGGCGATAGACCCTGCGGATAACCTTCTGCTGATAATTCTATCTGTTCAATCCCCCAGCAATCACCAATTCTGTTTCTCACTGCTCTATATCTTTCGTCTCTACATATCCGTTTGGCAACTCTCGTATAAGCAGTTGCATAACTTGTTTCAAGTTCTCTTTTTCTTGAACGATGATAAAAAATTATTTCTTCTGTTGTCATATCAATTCTGGGAACCCATCCACGACCGCCAGCTTGAAGCACTCTTATAGGATTTATTGTTGCATAATCCCCATAAATTAACTCCGACTCCACAGCCTTATTTACTTTTTCATAAAATAAACATTCTTCAAGCCGGAATTCTCCGTACTTTTCTCCGCCGAATTCAGTTGGATTTTTGTGGAACGATGTCGCCGCCAAAACGACTTTTCCTAAAGAAAAACCCTCCAATTCTCCTATGACCTCAACAGTTTTTGGTGAATAAATTCCAGATTTTTCTTGTGTAATAAATCCTGCATCTATGACACAGATAATTTTGTCACCGGATATTTCTTCGCAAATAGCATCGAGATCATTGCTAAAATCTGTGTACTCTAATGGGAACCTATAAACAACATTGTCAAAATTTTCATCCAGCAGCTTTACTTGTTTCTTGATCCTGTCATAGAAATCTTCCCTGCTTTTAGTACCTATATCTGAAATCTGTATAACTGGTATTATTTCAGGAAATTCTTCCTTTGTCAAAATGAGAAACTTAATCCAGTTTCTATATCCTTTAGTATTATCCTGCAAATCATCTATTTGTTCATTTCTGGAATTAGTATCTGAAGTTAAATCCAGAATAAACTGTCTCTCGCCATAAACCTCTTTAAGTTTTTCTAAACTTTGAAAAATATTCCCCTCTGGGTCTCTTTTTGTTCTCCTCGATCTGGCCAACTCAAAAACCGGAGTTATGGCATCTTTGACCTCGTCAGAAAGTGTTTCAACCCCTCTCATTTCCGCAACGCTTACTTTAATTATAGGAACGTAAATAATATCGCTCATAATCCGTGCCCTGACATTCCAAGGCTTTTAGCCCTTATTCTTAAAGCCAGAGTAGAAACTTCAAACTCTTTTGCTAAGTCCTCTATACTTCTTGTTCCCGATCTAACTTTTTCTCTTAAACTTTGTTCCGGCATCAATATAGCACTTGCAAACTCGTTGGCCTGCCATTCCTCTTTAGAAGATGATTCTCCACCTCTAAAAAATATATTGTCTTCAAAAGAATGGCTTAGATGTTTATGTAGACAAAAGTGTCCTAGTTCATGGGCAATCGAATATCTCTGCCTATTAGGATGATGATCTTTGTTAATACGAATACTCCAAGCATTACTGCCTTCGTCCTTCTCGAGAACTCCTGACATATCTTCTTTCATAGAAACACATTCTACGCGAATGCCGAACTCACTAGCCACCCCCTTTACATCTAAAGGAACGATGGACAATCCTCTAAGTTCTGCAAACCTCACCAACTTCTCTGGGGTATCAATCAATGATATATCACGGGGATCTTGTTCGTCAGGAGTTGCAAAATACTGTTTTCTAATTATTGCCATTAGTTTTCTCTCTCGTTTTCTTCTTCAGTCTTTCTTTCCGAGGGTCCTTCCTCAAGAGAAGCGTAACTTTTTTCTGTTATGGCTTTTTCTAAGAATCCAATTCTTGCGTCGAGCTCATCTAATACTTCATGAATTTCCGAAATCTCACCTTTATCTCTGGCTTCAGCAAAACGTTCGTTAATCATCTTGCCCATGATTATACTGAAAGATTCATCCTTAAGCGCATCTCTTGCCATTTCTTCAGATTGACTTCTTGAGCTACGGTGTATATACAAAAAATTAAGCCCTAATATAAGAAATATTATAATCGATAATATTGTTATTACCCGTTCATAAAAAGCTGTTATTTCACATAAATAAACTTCTGGCCCAACCTGTTTTACTGCTTCTACCTCCTGCTCGTTCGTTTTATTTTTATCTACCGCCTGATAACCTGCTATATCCTTACTCTTTTGAGTTTCTGTTTTATTCTCTTCTTTTATAGTTTCAGCGTTTTTCTCCTTTTCTATTATTACATCATTCGGTTCACATGGCTCAGCTATACAAAAATATGCCATGAAACCGCCATATAAAGCTATAATCAAAATCAAGTATATCCAAAATCTTAGTTTGTTTTTCAGTTTGTTGTTCATTATTACAGCTCCGCGATAATGCTAAATCGGCGACTTTTAGTATAACTTACCCCGTTTCTTCTGTAAAAGCAAAAATTTAATATTCTGTTGAATCTTCATTTGAAAAATGGGTTAATCAAAATGTCAAGAATTCACCCTACCGGCTTATGAAATAAACAGGTTTGTATATACCCATTCGCCAATAAAATGAATTTCCGTAGAACCTATCATCTAACCTTTCTGCTCGTAAGATTTGTATAGCATCCTGCCATGATGGTAAATGTGTACCTTTGTTAAATAAGCTTAATAACTCTACATCTTCTAAAGGTCCTTGAATACTTGGTGGTAATGCGATGTCGCACTTGTTTGATTTGATATCTATCGTAAATTCAACGTCAGACTTGAAGCTTCTATCTGGACATAAGTTAAACCATGAACAAGGACAGCCTATATGGAGATGTGTAATAGACGACACTCGTGGTACTCCGACAATAGTTGGAATCCCATTTTCTTTCAAATAATAGGCGCGTTCAAATAATATATCGTTAATTTTAACTAAAATATAATCTTGGTCTGGGGCATATATTTTAGGGCGTCGTGCATACATCGCGAGAAGACGTATTGGTGTATCAGGGTCACATCGTTTGGATATCGAACTTCCTTCACGACTTTTCCAAAAATATAAAGGGATAAGGTTTTGTTTATGAGCCGAAAACAGCTGAATTAAAAGAGGAACCAAAACAAATTCAGCACTGTGTTCACAAATAAAACTAGTAGCATTCATCTGGGATATCCTAACCCCGTGTTAATTCGTGTGTATCTGTGGCCAACAAATACCCAAAATCGCAATTCCTATCCGAAGTTGCTCAACCAATTTATCTCGCCTATGGCGGATTTTACCCCTTTTTCAACCTTCGTCAATGTCAAAAAAACTCTGTTAACTTAGGCAGCTTTCTGCGCAATCCGCGACAGAAAATGCGTCATCCGTTATCTGTCTTGAGCTTGTTTACACTTAAACCATTTCCCAATTAACCAACGATAATCACAACAGATTTGTTGCCAACAACTGTGTTGGGTCTTATTGTAAGGAGTATCTTTCTTAGCTCTCCGCGGCAAAAGAATTCATGTTAATTTAGGTAATTTATGCCTTAGCTTGCACCATAGGTGGTATCTGCTGCTAAAAATTTCTCCGACAAGATGCGCTTCACGCTTCACGAGCCACGAACTTCTCAACGAACTATGAACAATTGACGATGAACTGAAATATTCAAATTTTTTTAAATATTTCTACTCAACTTTTGAATATTTCTATACGTTTTTTGTATGTTTCTATACTTTTTTCGAACGTTTCTATACGGTTTTCGAACGTTTTCGAATATTTTCCATCGTATGCCCGTAAACCAGCGCCGTTGACCCCTTTCAAGCCATTTTACGCTTGTACTTGCTCGCATTTTTCGCCACCCCACCCTCATTTTTACCCCAAAAACCCACATTCACCCCAAAAATTCAAAAATCTTTTAAATCCCCAATTTTCCCCGAATTCGTCTTTTTTTCTTTTAAGTTCTTATGCTCTTGTGACTTAAGCAGAATTATTTGAGCATCAGGGCCAGGCTTGCGAGTTGAGCTTAATCATATTTTTAGCCGTTTCTAAAACTCTGTTGCGCAAGGCCTTGGGTGCAAGTACCTGAACCTGGTCGCCGTAGCCGAGAATCCACCAGGTTATTTCTTTTATGCCGTCGACCCTGAACTCGATAATGGCTGAGCCGTCGTTGTTGTGTACGACTTTTTGTGTGCTGTGCCATTGCACTTCAGCGACATTGTTGGCCACCATAGGCAAAAACCGCAATTTGACGTTGTAGATTTTGCCTTCCGGTATCATTGACCAGGCCCTGCCGTAGAAATCGTATGAATCGAAGCTTTCGCCGCCCACGAAGCGTTTTTCTGTATTTTTTAATTCTTTGATGCGGTTAAGCTTAAAAGTGCGAACACTTTTATGCAGGTCGGAAAAGCCCAGTACATACCACGCCCTGCGGTTGTACATCAAGTGATAGGGACAAAACTCAACGTCGATAATCTGACCCTCGAAAAGTGAATGGTACCGCATACTTACCTTGTTTTTGTTAGCGATGGCTTTTTGTAACTGTGCAAAGGTTTTATCAAGCTCTCTGTTCGTCGCCTGAGGGTCAACCCTTGTAGAGATATTTTGCAGGGTCGTATTGCAATATTGCCTGATTTTAGCTGGCAGGTTGTTTTCGATTTTCAGGGCGGCCAGCAGTGCTGAATTCTTATACGGCAGTTGTATTTGACTGCTTGCCTTGTGGACCAGCAGAAGCAGGCCGAGCGCCTCTTGCAGATTCAGGTCTATGGGCGGCAGGAAGAACTCGGGGTCAATCGCATAACTGCCGGTTTTTGCGTTATAACGATATGGCACTCCTACTGCTTGCAGCTCTTTCAAATCGCGAAAGACAGTCCGGCGGCTTGTACCAAAGATTTTCGCCAAATCATTAACGGCGTAGCTTTCTCCCGACTGCAGTGTCGTTAAAAGCTGAACGACCCTACTGACCCTGCTTGTCTTCATAATTGACCCCCTTATTAGCTATATAACTCCTGTGGCCCGATTATAGACTTTTCGAGGCCTTTATCAAACATAAATTTCTTAATGCTGGTGCATAAATGGCATTTATCTGCGTAAACTTTCGATTTCTTATAGCCAGCGTCTACGGCTTTCTCCAGCAGCCCTGCCGAGCGCCACAGTTTGAGTTTTGGCTCGTCTCGGCCGGCATCTTTGTTGTAAATGTTGTCGGATAGATTCATTATGTGTCGCTCTTGTTGTTTGTTCTCGTTTGGTAATGTTTCTTCAGGTGTATCCGTATCACGGTTATATCCGCAGGTGTTATGCCGCTTATTCGGCTTGCCTGCCCTAAAGTAGCTGGCCTGAAAGCCGAAAGCTTTTCTCTCGCTTCAGCCCGGAGGTGCTCAATCTTGTCAAAATCTATGTCTGGGGGAATCTTTTTATTCTCTAAGGTATGCAAATTGGCGGTTAACCGCTGTTGCTTGACTAAGTAACCATCATATTTAGCATCGATGATTACTGCCTGTAGCGCATCATTACCGGATTTCATATTTTTAATGTCAGGATTATCTGCTAATTGTTCAGCAATAATACTGTTAGGCCGCCTAAGATGCTCCCACAAGCTTAAGCCTTCCGAACGGGTGTTTTCCAGATAGCTTTTAAGTTTACCAATGCTTTTTAGCTTATTTTGGAACCTTTGCCATCGTTTTTCGTCTACAAGCCCGACCGATTTGCCGATTTGCGTCAATCTTCTATCCGCGTTATCGGCCCTTAATGCCAGTCTATGCTCGGCTCGCGAGGTGAACATCCGGTATGGTTCATCGACCCCTTTTGTTAATAAATCGTCTATCAGTACGCCGATATACGCTTGGTCTCTGCCGAGAACAATCGGCTCTTCGGACCGGATTTTCCTGATTGCATTTATGCCGGCTATGATGCCCTGCCCCGCGGCCTCTTCATAGCCGCTGGTCCCGTTTATTTGCCCTGCCAGGAACAGCCCTGATATGTTTTTGGTCTCCAAGCTGTTCTTTAGCTGGGTCGGCGGGCAGTAATCATACTCAATCGCATAGGCGTAATGAATTATACGTGCCCTCTCTGTTCCCGGCAGCAGTTTGAGCATTTGCTCCTGAACATCTTTCGGCATCGAGGTAAAAATACCATTGCTGTAAATTGTTTTTATGCTCTCTTCTTCCGGCTCCAGAAGGATTCGGTGTTGCTTTTTATCGCCGAACCTGATGATCTTGGCTTCAATGCTTGGACAGTAACGTGGGTCGGTGCCTTTTATTTGGCCTGAGGAAAGTGGAGCACGGTGCAGATTGTCTCGGAGTAGCTTATGTATCTTTTCATTGGTATAGGTAACCCAGCACGGCACTTGTGGCCGATCTATCGATTCGGTCATAAATGAAAACGGCATCGGCGGCTCGTCCCCGGGCTGAGCTTGCAACTTGTCCAAATCGCACGTCTGCGCATCTAACCTCGGTGTCGTATCGGTTGCCATCCGTCCAAGTTTCAGCCCCATTCGTTTCAAGCTTTGTGAAAGTTCTACGCTTGGCGGCTCATCAAGCCTGCCGCCCTCCCAGCAATGGCTGCCGATATACAGTTTGCCGCCGAGGAATGTTCCCGGTGTTACGACAACTGTTTTTGTTTGATAAACTGACCCATCCTTACAAGCTATCGCCCGAACCTTGTCATTTTCAGTTATTATCTCTGTTGCGATTGCCTCGATAATCGTCAGGTTTTCTATCTGTTCGAGCCTCTGCTGTATCCACTTTGCGTATTTGCCTCTGTCGGCTTGGGCGCGTGGCGACTGCACAGCTGGTCCCTTCGAGCGGTTCAGCATACGGAACTGAATTCCCGTTGCATCTATAGCCAGCCCCATCAACCCTCCCAGTGCGTCGACTTCGCGTGCAATCTGTCCCTTTGCAAGTCCGCCGATAGACGGATTGCAGCTCATCGTAGCTATTTTATTTTTATCGAAGGTAATAAGGCAGGTTTGCGCCCCCATTTTGGCCGCAGCGTTGGCGGCTTCGACACCGGCATGGCCGGCACCTATTACAATACAGTCGAATTCATTTTTTCTCATCGGTTGTAGTGAGCGCAACCGCCGATGCAATTGCGAAATTAGCCGTGTGTGTGATGCTTAAGCTTATGTGTTTGATACCGAGTTTGTCGGCGATTTTTTTTACTTCGCCGTATAGAGTAACCTCCGGCTGACCTGTCGGATTATTTACTATCTCGATATCGGTCCAGGCAATCTTGCCCCGCCAGCCGGTCCCCATCAGTTTAAGAATAGCTTCTTTTGCAGCAAAACGGCCGGCCAATTTTTCTGTTCCATTTTTGTTTGCCTCGGCATAAGCCTGTTCACCGGGAGTAAAAACCTTCTCCAGGAAACGCTCCTTGTGCCGCTTTAGCATCTCTTCTATTCGCGGAAAATCTACAAGGTCTATACCATGCGCGATGGCTTCCATATATTCAATTCTCGCTTCTTGATTTTTATTGGCGGCACATCCGGTAGATTTCTCTCAGACAAAAATCTGTAAAATTGTCTCTTTCGCTCAGTGCCGTTTGCTGCACAAGTTTGGTGCTAAACTCATCGACGGCTTTTTTCCATCGGTCAAAAAGGATTTTTGCTTCCACCTCTTTTTGCACGGCTTCGAGGGGCTGGAAATTTTTTGTCCTTTTCTCCTCCAGTTTCATTATGAAGAAATGCCCGTTTGCCTCAATAGGCCCGGCAATCTGTGACGGCGTCATTTTCTCAGCTTCAGCGGCGAGAATATCATACGGTTTAGCTAACGATGTTGGCTGCAAGGGTTGCCACAATCCGCCGAACGATGCTCTGTGGCCGTGCGAATGTTGCTTCGCCAGCTCCCCGAAATCTTCGCCCTCTTGTAGTCGTCTCACCAATTCATTGGCGGATATTCTGGCTTGCTCGGGCCGACTTCGGTTAGAGTCTGTCACTTCCAGCTTTGGTATTTGGATATCAATCAACCGAAATGTTATCGTTGCTGGTGTAGTGAAAAATTCATCCTTCATTTCATTGTAGCAGTTCACTAACTTACTGTATGTAACAGGTTCGTTTTCCGGCAGTTGCCGTCGAAGGTAGTCTTGGCTGAGAATCATTTTTTTCTGGTACTCTCTGAAGGTGCGCCAGTCCATTCCCATCCTTTTCAGGGCCTGTTCGGCTTTGGCGTAATCGCCATCGAAGCCGTTAATAAATCTTCTCATTTCTGCTTCTGTTGCCTTTTCCAGGGCATCCTCAAGGCCTGCTCCTGTTCCTGCTTCTCTTCTGGCCTGCTGATAAAGTAAGATATTCGATATTCTCGTCTCTATAATTTGTTCGAGTTCGGGCCTGGCCTGTTCTTTAAACTGCTGGAAACTGCTTTTTTGTGCAATTGGCTTGAAATGTTCTAATAACGGCTCAGTAATTATTTCATCGCATGATATAGTTTCACCACCTGCCACCAGGACAAATCCACCGGAGGCCTCCGGCAGACCTTCCCTTTGCGCAAGAGGGATAAGCTCCAGTTCTTTCTCGGTGAACTTTGGCTTATTGCCACTTTCACAGCCGTATGTCAATAAAAGTACCCACAATATTACAAAAGAGCATTTACGCATAACCTAATCTCCCACTAACCAGCTCAGAACTGAGCACTAAAAAACTTTTATGAGGATGTGGAACCACCTGCTATGTGTTTAGCCATCATATCTATGCGCCTTGCCAGAAGCATTCGCTGCCTCATTGAGCTGGCGCAAGATATCAGGGTCACACCGAGACAGACAACAAATAGTCCTGTAGCCCAGGTATGTCCGTCCGTCCAGTTGATTTGCCTAAGACCCAGGGCTATCAACGGCACGAAGGCCAGCATCCCACCTGCGATATATTCAAGCACCCAAATTGCGGCTCTATCCTTGAACATGACGACCTCTTTGTAGTTCTATTGAGTATTTCTTAGTATGTACTTTATTAATCTTTTTATATTATATGTGATTTTATGAATTAGTGTTAAGAATCTTTCGTAGAACATTCATTAACGTCTTTGGCTCGAAGTAGTTCTCCACAGGGAGTCCATAGGACTGCGGCAGGCGTAAATACACCGTTTTCGGGCCTGCAACCCTCACCGTCCCTTTTACCCCGGCAAGCAAAGAATCAGCTTGCTCTGTAGCGTCTTTTTCGAACGAGAATATCAAATTTTCGCCGGAGGCAACAACACTTTTTATGCCCAGCTTGCTTGCATTTATCCGAAGACCGGCCAGTTCCAGCAGCAGTTCGACTTCATCCGGTAGCGGCCCGTATACGTCAGCCAATTCGTTCTTTATCTGTTTAAGGTCCTCAGCCGTTTTGGTGACCGCAATTTTGCGGTAAATATCCATCCGGTATCTGTCGGAGGGTATGTAATTTTTTGGTATATATGTAGCAAGCCCCAAATCGACGACAGCAGCAGGTTCGGCTTCGACAGGTTCATTTTTTAATCTCCTGACAGCGTCTGCTAACAAATTGCAATACATCTGATAGCCTACCAGTTGAATATGCCCGGATTGTTCAGCCCCTAATATATTGCCTGCTCCTCGAATCTCCAGGTCACGAAGTGCAATTCTAAAACCGGCACCTAAATGTGAGTAATCTTCGATTGCCTTAAGTCGCCTCGCTGCCAGTGGTGTAATCGGCCTTGAGTTTGGCAGCAGCATATACGCATATGCGCGGTGCTTATACCTGCCCACCCTGCCGCGAAGCTGATGCAGCTCAGCCAAGCCGAACCGGTCTGCATCGTTTATAAAAATTGTGTTGGCATTTGGGATATCCAGACCGGATTCGATGATTGTTGTGCACACAAGTATGTCGGTTTCACCCATTACGAAATCTATCATCGTCTTCTCAAGTTCACTCTTGGCCATCTGCCCATGTGCGATTGCAATCTTTGCATCACTAACCAGCTTTTGAATCTCCCAAGCCTTTTTCTCAATTGTCCTGACTCTGTTGTGCAGGAAAAACACTTGGCCTCGGCGATTTAATTCCCGGAAGATTGCCTTTTTTACAAGTTCCTCATTGTAGGCGGTTACGGTTGTTACTATACTTCGTCTGTCCAATGGAGGCGTTGCCAGCGAGCTTATGTCACGCAGACCCAACAGAGACATATGCAGCGTCCGTGGAATTGGCGTAGCTGTCATTGTAAGAACATCAACATTGATACGCAATCTTTTGAGTTTCTCCTTGTGCTCAACTCCAAATCGCTGTTCCTCGTCGATGATTAAAAGCCCCAAATTGTTAAAACCAACATCACCGCTCAAAAGCCGATGTGTTCCTATCAACACATCAACTTTTCCCTGCTTTGTTTGTGCGATGATGTCCCTCGCCTGCTTTGTTGTCTTAAAACGGTTCAAAACCTCAATGCAAATGGGGAAATCGGCGAAACGCTCGGTAAAAGTTCTGCCGTGCTGCACACAAAGCACTGTGGTCGGCACAAGCACCGCTACCTGTTTTCCATTTTCCACCGCCTTAAATGCTGCTCGCATCGCAAGCTCTGTTTTGCCATAACCCACGTCGCCGCACAGTAGTCTGTCCATCGCCACGGGTTCTTGCATATCTATTTTGATTTGCTCTGTAGAGGTGGTCTGGTCAGGTGTTTCTTGATAAGGGAAGGACTCTTCGAACTCAGCCTGCCAGGCGGAATCCGCTCCGAACGCAATGCCGCCTTTTGTCTGACGCTGCGCTTGAACCTCAAGCAGCTCACCGGCCAGGTCCTGAACGGAACGGGCAACCTTTTCTTTTCGTTTCTGCCATCTTTTTGAGCCGACCTTACTCAGTTTTGGCCGTTTCGGACTTGTCCCTATGAACTTTTGCACCAGAGCGATATTCCGTACAGAAACCTGGATTTTTGCACTGTCGGCGTATTCAATCGTGAGATATTCCGATGTAAGGGCTTTTTCCTGTATGGTTTTTATCCCTAAAAACTTACCGATGCCGTAGGAAGCGTGAACTACATAGTCGCCCTTCTGTAAATCCGCGAGTGTATCCACCGGGACGCCTGCCTGCGCCAGCCGCGGCCGCCTCCTGAGTGTATATTGCCCGAACAGCTCATGGTGACTTATTATGATTGTATTCAGCGAATTTATGATGAACCCCTGGTGAATAAATCCCTGCAGCAGCTTAAAATTCGCCGGTACTTTCCCAATACTTTCTGTTATAATTTCAGTTACCCGTTTGCTTTCAGCAGAGCTTTCACAGTAGAGTAATACTTTCTTCCCCCGCTCTGCCTCCTGAACTAATTCCTGCAGGGCCTCCTTGTGTCCTGCCCATAATGAGGCAGCCTTGTGATGAAATTGCTGCACACTTTTAATGTCGACCTTAAGAAGCTCGGTCGGTACCCCCGTGTCTTCCTGTCGGAAGACAGCAGCGGGGGCAAATCTGCAGATGTGCAATTGTGTAAATTTTGCCGCTGCCTCGTAAATATCCTGCCAACTATAAAGCTGGCCTGTGTCTTCGAGTCTTTCTCGGAATAATGTTGCAATTTCTTCAATATCGTTCGGCTCTTCAAGAATTATTATGGTATCTTTCGGCAGGATATTCACGAAAAGTTCCCGCTGCTCTACGGTGACTCCACATATCGCCGAGGGCATGCTGACGTCTTTTATTCGTCGGCTTGACCGCTGCGTGTCCAGATTTATTTCGCGAATACTCTCTATTGTATCGCCGAAGAACTCTATTCGAATCGCTTCAGCAGTCTCCGTTAGGCCTTTTTCCTCTGATTTATCGAGGAAAGTCTTTTCACTGACCAACGGTGCGTATATATCAATGATTCCGCCGCGATGTGCGAATTGCCCCGGTAAATCTACTCTTTCAACGCGTTCAAATCCGTTTTCAACGAGCCACTGGGCTACGTGTTCCAGTGGTATTGTTTCGTTTGCCTGTAATCGAAGACAGCTTTCTTCCAGCGCCTGCGGCTTTGGTACCGGCTGGCAGATTGCCTGTATCGATGTCGGTATAATAAGTCTGTTTTCATCTGGACGAGGTGCGATATGCGAGATTCGAGATATGAGTTTTAACCTTTCGGCTCTGATTTCATCGGTGGCGTCCGCCAGCTCTTCTTCGCCTTCCCATGCGGAAAGAGTTTCGACATTTTTAGCCCCGAAGGTATGTAAGTCATCCGCAACCTTATCGGCATCATTGATGTGCGGACATATATACAAAATCGGCCGACCAAGCTTTTTTGATATATAAGCTGCCAGTAGTGGCGCAAACGACCCCCATGTCCCCTCAACTTTAACCGCCCCCCCACCGCGGGCGATCTTGAGCCGGGAGATTATCTCACAAACTATCCTGTCGCGACCAAGCTCCATAAAAGCGCTGCTATCAATAATTCTAAAAGGCTGGCTACATTATTTGGAGCTTGCCATAGATTTTTTAGCCGCCTCTATCGTTTTTTCGACGGTTATGCCGAATTTTTCGAAGCAGACCTTCGCTGGCGCCGAAGCGCCGAATGACGACATACCGATAAAGATACCTTTGTCGCCGAGCCACCTGCCCCAGCCCTGCTCCACGCCCGCTTCAATACCGACGCGTGCCTTAACAGCCGGTGGAAGAACTGAATCTTTGTATGCCTGCTCCTGTTTTTCGAACAGTTCCCAGCAGGGCATACTAACTACCCGCGCACTAATCCCTTCTGCTGTAAGTTTCTCATAGGCATCCAATGCAATAGAAACTTCCGAACCGGTTGCTAAAAGAGTAACATCGGGCTTGTTCTCTCCGATAAGAACGTAAGCGCCTTTGTATAAGTTTGCCGCCGAGTTGTATTTGTTTTGGTCCAGCACAGGCAATCCCTGCCGAGTGAGCAGTAAGGCTGCGGGCCTATCTTGGTGTTCTAATGTATATTTCCAGGCCTGGGCTGTCTCGTTTGCATCAGCAGGCCTGAAAACATTCAAATTCGGTATTGCCCGAAGGCTTGCTAATTGCTCTACCGCCTGATGTGTCGGCCCATCTTCGCCGACACCAATGCTGTCATGGGTAAATATAAATATAGTCGGGTATTTGGATAGAGCCGCCATGCGAATCGCCGGCCGCATATAATCACTGAATACTAAAAACGTCCCGCCGTACGCCCTCGTCAGGCCGCTGACGGAAATCCCGTTCATTATCGCCCCCATCGCATGTTCCCTGACACCGTAACGAATATACCTGCCGTTGCGTTTACTTTGTTGAAAATCTTCAGTCCCCTCGAACCTTGTAAGGTTGGAAGGAGTCAAATCTGCTGAGCCACCCAGAACCAACGGCAGCTTCGGCATCACTGCATTCAGCATTTTTCCTGAGGCCTTGCGTGTTGCAATGGAGCTGCCTGCTTCAAATTTTGGCAATAACTCATCAAGGTCTACATCCAGCTTGCCTGTTGTACCATTGTGGAATTGTTCCGCAAGCTCCGGGAAACTGCGGGTGTACTTATCGAACATATTGTTCCATTTTTTCTCGGCTCGTTTTCCCCTGTCTACAGCTTTTCGCATATGGGTGAGGACCTCCTCCGGAACAACGAAGCTTTTCTGCGGGTCCCAGCCGAATTTTTCCTTAACTAATTTAATTTCATCTTCGCCCAAAGGAGCACCGTGCGCACCGGCTGTATCCTGTTTATTTGGACTACCGTATGCAATGTGTGTCCGGAGTTTTATAAGGCTCGGACGGTTTTTCTCACACTTGGCCTTCTTCAATGCCTTCTCAAATGATTCCATATCATTGCCGTCGCCGTCAACTGCCAGCACGTTCCAGCCGTAGGCCTTATAGCGCTTCGCCACGTCTTCAGTGAAGGAAAGCTCTGTCTGGCCGTCAATTGAGATGTGATTGTCGTCGTAAATAACTATAAGATTATTCAAACCCAAATGCCCTGCCAGTGAACAGGCCTCTGCTGAGACACCCTCCTCTAAATCACCGTCACCGGCAATTACGTAAATCATATAGTCAATAATGGGGAAACCGTTCCTGTTGAAATGGTTTGCCAGGTACTTTTCGGCTATCGCTATTCCGACCGCGTTGGATATTCCCTGTCCCAACGGCCCGGTCGTAACTTCAACACCCAGCTCCGGGCAGTGTTCAGGATGCCCCGGTGTCTTGCTGCCCCATTGGCGGAAATTCTTCAAGTCTTCTAAACTTAAGGTATAGCCGGTTAAATAAAGCAGTGAATACAACAGCATACTGCCATGTCCTGCAGAAAGGACAAAGCGGTCTCTTGCCTGCCATTGTGGATTGGCCGGATTGTACCGAAGGTGTTTCGTCCAGAGAACGTATGCCGCCGGCGCCATGCCCATCGGCATTCCCGGATGACCGGAATTGGCTTTCTGGATTGCATCAACGGATAGAAGCCGAATTGTTTGAATGCAAAGCTCATCAAGTTCGGATAGCCCCGGGTTTTTTACAAAAACCTTCATCGTTACCTTCCTAAAATAAGGGTCTCTAATGTATCCTTGTTAGTAAAACGGAGGAGATAAGGTAACTAAAAGCTCTTACTCTTGCAAGAGCTTTATTACTTTGACGCCGGGGGAAAGTTAGCCGCAGGTCAGAATGCACTGACTCGACAGTGGCTGTAAAAACAACCGGGGCCTATACCGAACTAATCAGTATAGGCCCCGAATTGATGCAAGTCTTTGTTGTCTCCCGCTTAATTTTTCCTGAGAGTGTCGTCAAAGCAGCGGGAATCTAATTGGCCTTGTATCATGGTTCATACGGGAACAGATACTCCTCAAGCCATTTTTCAGCCACCATAGCAAAGTCCAGGTAGTTGATTATCTTCTCGCCTTCGTCCTCTTCTGAGTACACCTCAGCGAGTGATGGCACCGCAATCACCAGTTTGCCGTCGTCAGGGGTCGGGTCAGCCAGGTATGCAACCTCATTGGGTTCCATAGCATGGTCAAAGATCTTGACTTCGTCTATGTAGCCATAGAAGGATTCTGGGCAGCTGGATCGCCAAGCGTTTACATCCATGGTACAACCTATTGACAGGAATATGTTCGGATCCGGCCCGTTACTAAATCTCCATGGTCCTTCATTTACTAAGCCACCATTGATATAGATCCTGGCTTGGTCGTTCGCGTCGCACGGGTCTGCCGAAGCATGCGGGAACGTCGCGGCTAAGTGGCACCATGAGTTGATATACTGGTTCATTCTATTTACCGCGGAATACACAGGGCCTGTCTTGGTGTCACCAGAATTATAATACCGGAGACCCATTGCACCGTTTTCGCCGGTATCAAGCTCGAGTATCCACACCATCGTCTCATCACTCCAGCCGCCTCTTTTACCGAGAACGCCCTGAGATTTGCCACGGAGATAGCTGTCCCAGAATCGTGGTCCTAACCACTTGACCCAGACAGACAGAGTCATTGCTGCTACTTCATCGTCACCATTACCAATTCCGAGACCAGAATTTCCATAGGTTCCACAACTAGTTACGCTGCCGTAGTCACCGTTTACGTAGAGGCAGCTGTTGCCGCCTATGCCGGGTGCGTGGTCTATCGACCATGAGGTGCCTTTATTTCCCACTGGGTATTGAGCGTTTCCGCTCCAATTGTACATAGTCCCGGTCCATTTAGTATCGCAAACATCAGGATTGTCGTAATCTGGATGGCTATACACCTTATTGCCGTCATAGGCCCAGTTGCCGTCTGCCTCGTTGAGCGGGTAGTATACAACAAGATTGGTATCGTACACTTCACAGGTATCAACGACTTGGTCTGTAGCGAGCCAGGCGGAAGCCATTTCATCAAGCTCTTGCATGTCTACAACGCAGTCCCCGGGATGCTCACCGCCAGGAGCGTAGTCCACCGCGGCAATACCGGCTGAACGCTCCGTAAGGACACATCTGGTCGGATACAGGTAGATATCTTCAAAGTACATGTTACCATCGTGTACAGATTGAGTTTCGTCGCCAAAGCCGATAATAACTTTCGAAACTTTGGTCAGATCCGCGCCGCTGAAGTCTGTCAGGACAATATTCCATTCCCGCCATTCTTCAAGCTGGAGGTCATTTATATCACCGTAATCGGTGTAATGTACTGTTGCGCTACCACTGTCGCTATCGATCACCTTCAGATACATATCATCATGCGCACCATTGGGATTTAACTCTTCCCCATGGAACCACAGCGACAATGCTTTAGCGCCGATGCCAAGCCAGTTCGGGTCAGTATGCAACTTGCCAGCTCCAATACCAATAGTCGCTCTGGCCTCAGAATAGTATGGCTCGTACCCATGATTCTGGTACCAATACCTCATCGAGCTACCATCGATAACGGTAGACTCATAATCGTTAACATAGAATTCAACAAAAACTTCCGCAGAGGTCTTGGGTTCCTCCTGGCTCCAAAAATCCTTCCAAACCTGCCTCAGAGCGGCGGTGTCCACATACGAATCAAAATCCTCCAGTTTACAAAATGCTTCTGTTGTAAAGCTCCAGACTTCGCCGTGTTGTGGTCCGGGCATCTCATCGATCCGCCAGTAGTAAGTCTGGTCCATTCTGAGGTAGCCAAGAGCACCATAAGGGTCATGGCTGGCGGAAGTCTCTAAGCCTTGGTATTCAGGGTCGGATGTAGTTGCCGCATCCACAGCGCTTTCACTGGTGCCAAGATATACGCGGTGGCTGGTAGCACCAGCTCCCGCTGTCCAGCTAAGCGATGCATCTATGGGCACTTCTTCTGCTCCATCAAACGGCACCGGACGTTGGGCTTTTACTGGTGCGACGTACGCGTTGAACGGAACTATCACTAAGGCGTTGAGATAAGCGAAATACTCGCCTTCCGGACTGCATGGGTCTATGTTGCTTACAAGCTTGATTCGACCAAGGTCATCTGCAGTGGTTGTTGCCGGCCAGGCGTATAAATCACAATCAGCACCATCATAGCCGGGATAATTTTCTGAGCCAAGAGTAGAGTTGAAGTCGGTCGTAAGAAGATAATCTCCGTTGGCTGTCCAGATCGCCTTTCGAGGACCTGCTGCGTTGCTGTTGGCATCAAATGCCCAGATGGTTATTTCGCACTCTCGACCTTGACCCAGCCCCCATAGTGTGACGTCAACTCCGCTCGGTTCTGCCCCAAAGATAAGATCACGATATAGTCTCTCGTAATCTCGCGGATAATACACATCATCATTAGGGTCACAAGGATCACCATACGACCACTCACCTTTAGGTTGGGCGCGCCGGGCAGCAAAAATATCGCCGGTAAAGTCAATTGTAACACCGTTTACTGCGCTGCCGCTATCTTCCATGGTAAATGGTGTAAAGTTGGGCTCGGTGTTTGGTTCGTTGTTGTCTTGCACGTGGTTAATGTCCAGCTTAATCAGGGCAGGGAGGTCTGTACGTCGTGTTTTGAGGAGAGAATAGCCAGTGCTGTCGTTCAGGACTTCATCTGCAAGAGTAATGAATAGCCTTCCCCTTGTGCCACGTTTG
>Ga0315548_1001165_pt1 | contig 22840 bp, 21 predicted proteins | sample SalMarSW160110MG_2_FD_202540 | JGI IMG/M metagenome (GOLD analysis project Ga0315548, IMG submission 202540) | Salt marsh sediment microbial communities from the Plum Island Ecosystem LTER, Massachusetts, United States - Salt Marsh Sediment SW1601-110 ...
TGAGCAGCTTCCAGTACACCTGGTACGTCGTGTAGTTCTCGAGCACGTCGAGGATGAACCGCTCTTCGATCGCCTGCCTCATGCTGTACAGGCTGAACGGCACGAACAATCCGTCCTCCTGCTTCATACCGAAGATCTCGAGCGTCTTGTCCTTCGGCGTTGCGGTGAACGCGAACATCGACAGGTTTGGCAACCGTCCCCGCGTTTCCATCTCGGCGAGAACACGATTCTCCAGCTCCTCCTCCGGCGTCTCCGCCCCCGCCTCTTCCCGCTCCGCGTCCTCGAGGGACCCGGAGGAGAGGACGGCCTTCAGGCTCTTACTGCTCTCGCCGGACTGCGACGAGTGTGCTTCATCGATGATGACGGCGAAGCGTTTTTCCCGAAGCTTGCCGATCTCGTTTACAATCACCGGGAACTTCTGCAGCGTCGTGACGATGATCGTCTTCTGACTCTCGAGCGCGTCCTTCAACTGGCGGGACGTCCTGTCGATGTTCTCCACCACACCGAGGGTCTGCTCGAACTGCAGAACGGTTCGCTGGAGCTGTCGATCGAGGACCCGCCGATCGGTGATCACAACGATTGAATCGAAGACCCGGCAATCATCGGCGTCGTGCAGCGTCGAGAGCTGATGCGCCAGCCAGGCGATCGTGAAGCTCTTCCCGCTACCCGCGGAGTGCTGGATCAGGTAGTGCTGCCCCGGTCCGCGTGCCCGCGCGTCGGACACCATCCGTCGGACCGCGTCCAACTGGTGGTATCGAGGGAAGAGGATGAACCGCCTTCCGGTCTTTCGGCCGTCCTCGTCGAACTCCTCGACCTCGTGAATAAACTGCCGGATTAGGTCGAGCACGCTGTCGCACGACCAGATTGTCTCCCACAGATAGCTCGTGGCATAGCCACGCTGCGTCGGGGACACAGGTGGGTTTCCCGCGCCACGATCCCATCCGCGATTGAACGGAAGAAACCGTGTCTTCTGGCCCCTGAGATGCGTTGTCACGTAGACCAGGTTAGGATCGACAGCTAAGTGGGCGAGGCAACGGCCATACGAGAAGAGCGGCTCCCGCGGATCGCGATCGGTCTGGTATTGTTTCATTGCGTCTTCCACGTTCTGCCCGTTCAGAGGGTTTTTCAGCTCGGCGGTGAAGATCGGGATCCCATTGAGAAAGAGCGCAAGATCCAGGCTGTTCTCGTTTCTCTCGCTGTAGTGCAGTTGCCTGATTACCGAGAACTGGTTCGCCCGATACAGCTCGCGCAGCTCCACATTCAGCCCACTGGCCGGCTTGAAGAAGGCAAGCTTAAACTTGCAGCCGGCATCCTTAATCCCATTACGGAGAACATCGAGGGTCCCGCGCCGCTCGATCTCGTGCGCCAGGCGCTGCAGGAAGCGCTTCTTGACGTCTTCACCGTAGTGTTCCTTGAGACGCCCCCATTCCTTGGGTTGGGTCGCGAGAATGAAATTGTACACGTCGTTCGGGACCAGACAGAGAGACCGATCATATTCCTCGCTTTTGCTAAGCCGATATCCGCCGGGGATGAACTCGCCGTAGCCATGCCACGGCTCGCCCGCGCGTCCGCTCGATGAGCCGTCCGGGAGACCGGACACCAGCACGCTTACGATCGCATCTTCGTAAGATCGTTCGGCAATGTTGGGCCTCATATTTCCGTTCCTTCATTTAAGATGGCCAGGTAACGTTTGTAGGCGAAGACGCGGTTACGCGCCTTCCCGGTGATCTCACGAGCGATCCCGAGTTTTGCAAGGAGGTCCATGGCGCCGGCTGCAGTGGGAAACGAAAGCCCGGCGCGTTGGCAAACCTCCGACAAGGACGTGATCGGCCGGGCTTTTAGAGCATCGTGCACTCGCAGAGCTGAGTTAGTCCGACGTCCGTAGGGAATGATGCGCTCACGGTCTTCCTGAAACAGGTTAACCAATCGCCGGGCAGTGTCGACGGCCCCTTCCGCCGTCTGCCGCACACCTTCAAGGAAGAAGCCAAGCCATGCTTCCCAATCTCCCTCGCGGCGGACGGTGTCGAGTAAAGTGTAGTAGGTGGAACGGTTCTGCTTGAAATACAGGCTCAAGTAAAGGAGCGGCTCGTGCAGGATACCGGCATGGCAAAGCAAGAAGGTGATGAGAAGGCGTCCCACGCGGCCGTTGCCGTCAAGGAAAGGGTGAATGGTCTCAAAATGGACATGAGCGAGACCGGCTTTCACGAGCACCGGAAGGTCAGTGCGCTCATCGTGCAAGAATCGTTCGAAATCCCCCATGCACTCAGGGACTAAACCGGGTGGTGGCGGGACGAACTTAGCATTCCCCGGCCGGGTTCCACCGATCCAATTTTGAGAACGGCGGAATTCACCGGGGCTTTTCTCGCTTCCCCGACCTCGTAAGAGAAGAACACCGTGAATCTCGCGGATCAGACGATTAGAAAGTGGGAACCCCTCACGTAGCTGCCGGAGTCCGTGTTCCAGCGCTGCAACGTAGTTGGAGACTTCCACCACGTCATCAATTGGAACCCCTGGAGCCTCGTCCAGCTCGAATAGCAGCAGATCCGACAAGGACGACTGCGTGCCCTCGATTTGTGATGAGAGCACCGCCTCCTTGCGAACATAGGCGTAGAGGAAAAGTGTCGTATCGGGAAGCAACGTTGCCAAACTATCCAGTCGTCCCAAGGCGAGCAATGCGGGCTCGAGAGACCGTTGCAGCTTTCCATCGAGCGCTAGGGGAGGTTTGGGTGGCAGGGGTTTAGGCACGAATGCCTCGATTCGTTCCCCTCCCACGATACTGATCTCATACCTGCCCATGACACCGCGTTTCATCACTGAGTTTTCTCCACGCTATTCAACATTCCTTAATAGCCAAGCCGTCTATTAAAATTTACCGCTTAAGTTTAAATAGAATCTTGGGCTAGGGCAAGTGCTCGCAGCGGTCCTTTCGCAAAACCAGCACAAGCTGAGCACGAAACGCTCGTTGTAGACAGATTTTGACAGTCGATATAGCATTCGATATAGAGCGAACTGCTCCAGCATCAGTTGTGCTTCAACGCCCATCTTCTTCGCGTGCGCGACGAGGCGAACATGAACTGAGTATGCCAAGCTCGTTGTACGCGTCATGCGGACATCCCCTCCAGGTACGGTTGGATGACGGTCTTCGCTCGGCAAGCCTCTGCCGTTCGAAGGATCTCATCCCGTGAGGCCAGCCGTCGATCGAGCACATCCTTGAGAGCCTCCAGAGCGACGTCCATGCCTATCTTGTTCCGATAGCGGAAGCAGTCGACGACCGTGCGATCGATCGACGTGATCCGCACCGGTACCCCAAGCAGCTCGTGCGTTTCGATGCCATACCGCGCATTCACCCCAGAGAAGCGAATCACGCGAATCGGGAAGCCCGGATCCTTCGGCTTCCGCGCCCAAGGGTCAATCGCAATCCAGGTCTCACGTGGAAGCTGCGTACCAATGCCGTGGAATTGGAGCGCTGAGAGCAGGCAGATGATCCCGTCGGGGATCTTCTTCTGGACCGCAACCAGCCCGATGTACTCGGTGATCTCTCCCTCGACGAGGCGGTAGAGCCCGTGACTGATCTGCTCTGCCTCGCCACGCTCGACCATCCGCCGAACCGTTGAGCGGCTCACGCCGAGGGCTTCCAGGTCGCTTGTGCGGAAGAGGCCGCCTTCTCCGATTTCCTTGAGAAGTTCTTCCATGTTGTTCATGGTGGATTTTCCTCCGGTACGTTTCGTCGGTACTTAGATCTAACTACCGACATTATGTACCGATCTCTCTGGTTGCACAACCCTTGTAACTCATCGTGTCCCCGAACCTGGATCTACGGTCGATTCTCGCACGTCGATCTTGCCGGTGACGGCGGCAGAGATGAGGGCAGTGCGGTATTCCTTGAGTCGTTCGATGGCTTCTTGGATCTTGGAGATCAGTGCATCGATCTTCGCTGTTTCGCGATCGAGGAAGTCGGCGATTCGGTGTTGCTCATCCTTCGGCGGCACAGCGATCGACGGCGAGACCAGGCTGGGCAGCAGCAACAGAGTAGTCATTCATCTTCATGGACCTCAGCGTTTCCCCCAACCAGCACACATTGGTCCCATCAAGAGGTTCAATCGCGACTGCATGCTCGGATGCCCAGAACTCGCCGCTTGCGTAGTTGACGTTTCCGCAGAGCGCTCCCTGTCGCCCAACCAGGATGACGTCTCCGACATGCGTAAACGAGGATACGTACCCGCGCAGTCCGTTGCCTCCATACACCGGATACTCACCCGTCTCCTCGATTGACTCGCTTGTGATGGCAACACCGGCCTGCATAGTCGCGACATTCTTCACACGCACAACCTCCCACTTCATCGGGATCTGGCCGAGCCATTCGATCCCGAAGTCCTTGTAGGCTGGATAGGTCTTAAACCGTGCACCGGTCATTCGTCGCCCTCCTGCACATTCGGGTTGTAACGATCTTCATGCCAGTGTCGCGGGTTGTCGAGGATGTAGTGGCGAATGCGGTTGAGGGATACCGCGTTGCGGATGACGTGTTCGTGGTAATTCCGTTGCCAGAGGCGTTTTCGGAACGGCAGCCATCCGCGCGCGTTCACGGCGCGCGCATATTGAACGGTGACCAGGGATTTGTACGCGCCGATCACATCACCCAATGTAGGGGCAACCCTTGTGGTTGCCCCCACTATCGACCCATTGCGGGCAGGCACAAGGCCTGCCCCTACAACGTCCCTATTGTGAACCGTCGTGGCATCGTCGGTGATCACAACGACGCCGTGGATGTGATTCGGCATGATCACGAATGCATCCAGGACAATGGGAGGGAACCGGTCGGGCAACGCACGCCATGAATCCGACACAAGCCTTCCCGCGTCATTGAGATGCATATCTGTGTCCACGACCTCACCGAAGAAACACGCCCGATCCTGTGTGCATAGGGTGACATAGTAGGCGCCGGATCGGCTGTAATCATATCCTTGCAGGCGGATGCTGCGCCGGTGGGGTCGTTGTCTGTCGGGAACCGACCTCATTTTCTTATTTCTCCAATCATCTCCATGATCTCGTGCTCCACCTTCTCGATATCGGCTTCGATTTCCGGGAGCGGACGCGGCGGCTCGTAGGTGTAGAAGTAGCGGTTGAAATTGATCTCGTAGCCGACGATGCCGACTTGGCCATCCTTCGCGTCGCGCTTGGACTCGTCGATCCAGGCTTGAGGCACGTGCGGCTTCACTTCCCGCTCGAAGAAGTCCTCTACAGATTCGGAGAGCGGGACATTCTCGGTATCGCCCAGGCTCTTGCGCATCGGGACCCAGAACGAGGTCGCGTCGATCAGCTGCACCTTGCCGCTCCGCTTCGCACTCTTGCGGTTGGTCAACACCCAGACGTAGGTGGCGATCCCGGTGTTGTAGAAGAGCTGCTCAGGGAGGGCGACGAGCGCTTCAAGCCAGTCGTTCTCCAGGATCCACCGTCGAATCTCCGATTCACCGGACCCGGCACCACCGGTGAACAGGGGCGAGCCGTTCATTATGATCGCCACACGTGAGCCGCCCTCGGAGGCGGGCTTCATGTGGAAAAGCATGTGCTGGAGGAAGAGGAACTGGCCGTCGGAGATGCGTGGAAGCCCTGCGCCGAACCGACCGGCGCTGCCGCGCTCGTGCTCGGTCTTTACCGCCTCCTGATCCATCTTCCAGTCCTTGCCGTACGGGGGATTGGTGATCAGATAGTTGAACGTTATGCTCTCGTGCCGATTATTGGAGAGCGTGCTCCCGTACAGGATGTGTTCGGCGTCGCGGCCGTCGGACGACTTCATGAACAGGTCGGACTTGCAGATGGCAAACGTCTCCGGATTCACTTCCTGACCGAACAGGTGGATGTCCGCCCTGGGATTGATCGGCGTCTTGATCAGTTCCCCGTCCTTGCCGATCCCGGCCGTGATGTGTTCTTTGGCGATCGTCAGCATTCCGCCCGACCCACAGCACGGGTCGTAGACGGTCCGAATTATGCCGGTACCGGCAATCCTCTTCGCATCGCCGACAAGCATCAAGTCAACCATCAGATGGACAACGTCGCGTGGCGTGAAGTGCTCGCCTGGGTTCTCGTTGAGTGCTTCATTGAACTTGCGAATCAGCTCTTCGAAGATGGTCCCCATCGTCGCGTTGTCGACAACGTCCGGATGGAGATCGACGTTCTTGAACCGCTCGAGGACCTTGAATAGTAGCCCGGCCTCGTGGAGCTTGCTGATCGTGTTGTCGAAGTCGAACTTATCCACTACCTCGCGCATGTTCGGGCTGAACCCGCTTATATAGTTACGTAGGTTCGAGGCCACGTTCGGCGCATCCGCAAGGAGCTTTTCAAAGTCGTACTGAGAAGTGTTATGGAACGCGAATCCCGATGCGTTCCGTAGAAGCTGATCGGGATTCTCCAGCCTGTCTTTGTACTCCGCGTTTATGCGCAGCACCTCGACCCTCGTCGGCGCGAGAACACAATCCAGTCGACGAAGAACGGTAAGGGGCAGAATGACGTCCTGGTACTTGCCTCGCTTGAACACATCGCGGATCAGATCGGCAACGCCCCAGATGAAGCTTACGATTTCACTGTGGTTCATGAGGATAGACTCAACTCCGTTTAGCAGAGTCTAGTGAAACTGTTCGCGGTTCACAAATCCTAAACAGAAGGGGTCAGGCACTCTTCCCGTCGCCATCTTGTGAGAGTGCTTTTCTTCTCTCGATAAGGAGGGCGCGCAACTTCGGGAGAGACTCTTCCATCGCTTGTTCGCCCGCACGGATCCCTTCGGCCGCCCTGAAGTAGTTCAATCCGCGTGGAAGGTCGGGATGGATGATCAAATCCGCCGGCCATAGGGTCAACTTAAGATGGAGGATCTCCTGCTGGAAGATCGCCACCGCTTGGTTGATGATGCTGTAGACCCCTGGTAGGGGACGCTCCTCCGACGATAGCGTCTTGACCATGTTGTCCAAGAACTCGGTCAGACTCCCCGGAACCCAGGCCTGATTCGTAACACCTTCGCGCAGTCCCTCCCCTAAACGCTCCCACAGGCGCCGCCGATCAGGGGTGCTAGGATAAGGAGCAGGAACGATGTCGACTCCAATGACAAGATCCGCTCCAAGATCACGGCAGAGGCGCACGGGCAACGGCTCTACCAGTCCGCCATCGACAAGAAGACGTCCTCCCAAACGGACCGGATGGAAGAGCCCCGGGATCGAGGCGGAGGCACGTATGGCATCGGCCACCGGCCCTCGGTCAAGGATCACCCCCTCCCCGGTATCGATGTCACAACCGACCGCGGCGAACGGGATCGAAAGCTCATCAAAATGAACGTCGCCGAGCAGATGCTGCAAGTAATTGCGAAACTCACTCCCTGAACTCAGCCCCGCACGGGGAAAGGTGGGGAGGAAGCTCCGCACCACCTTGGGAAGATCCGTCTCCAGCCACTCCTTCTCGATTCGTTCCACCGAGATCCCGGCTGCATAGGCTCCGCCAACGACCGCCCCGATGCTCGAGCCCGCGATAGCAGAGATGGGAATCCCTTCTGCTTCGAGAACCTTCAGCACGCCAGTATGCGCTGAGCCGCGTGCTCCTCCCGAGGCGAGGGCCAACCCGATCTTCAATCCATCAAACTCACTCGATACTCGCCTCATCCTGTCCCTCCTTACGATTTCTCTTTGCGACCGAGATAGATTACTCCGCCACGGACAATGCACAAGAACTGTAACTCCTGCAAGAGAGCCGAAAGATGCTTATCCATTGACAACGACAGCACAGACAGCTATTATTTAGCAAACAGCATAAGAGAGTGCTAAGGATAAAAATGCCCCTTCCAGAGAGACAGAGACTGATTCTAAAGGAGACCGTCGATCGTTACATTCGGCTGCGAGAGCCTGTGTCTTCAAGGATGATCCTTGAAGACTACGGCCTGCGGGCGAGTTCCGCGACCGTGCGGAACGACATGAACGACCTCGAGGCGGCGGGGTACATCGAGAAACCGTATGCTTCCTCAGGCCGGATACCTACCAAGAAGGGATACCGGTTCTTCGTCGACTGGCTCCTCGACCTCTCCGAGCTGACCAAGAAGGAGCGGTTGGAGGTAGTCGAAGCGTACGAGGTGCACTCGCTCGAGATTGGGGAGACGATGCGGCAGACGGCCTTCCTTCTCGGGAACATCACAGGATACGTCGGGTTTATCATCCCCCCACGGTTGGAGGAGACCCGCCTCGATCGGGTCATGCTCCTCCACATGACCCCGCGCCTCGTTCTGTTGGTGGTTGTCTCCGATATTGGTATTGTCGAACACCGCCTGGTCCCGTTGCAGGAGGATCTCTCCAAGGAAGAGGTCGAACAGATTGCGCAGATAATCAACTCCTCCCTCCACGGAGTCCCGCTGAGCACGATCCACGAGTTAACTCTCAAGGAGAACCCGGAGGGTTGGTACGAACGCCCTGTCCGTCAGGCATTGCTCCTGCTCGAACGCCTCCTCGAACGCCGATCGCATCAACGCCTCTACTCCGAGGGGGTGCTGAACCTCGTTGATGATCTGCAAAAGACGGATCCCGAGCGATCGATGGACCACTTCGCACGGCTCATTCACGCGGTGCAAGACGACCGATCGTTTATCGAAGCAATCCACGGTGCGCGGAGCGATAAGCATGGGCTCGCCGTCTCCATCGGCGCGGAGTCGCTTCCCGGCCTGGAGAACTACAGCGTTGTCACTTCCGACTATCGCCCACACGCGGGGATACTCGGAGTGATCGGCCCTCTGTGGATGGACTACGGGCGGGTTCTCTCCGCGACAAGCTACATCGCCCATCGCCTGGAGACGCTCCTCGTCACCTCTTGCAAACCAAGTACCAGAGGGATTAAAGATAACCTCAAAAGAGATCAAGGAAGATATGAAAGTAAATGAAACAACAACCGAAGCAATGAATGAAGAGAGAACCCCTTCTCCCGAAACGCAGCTTGCGGAGAAGGAGGAGCAGATCATCTCCTACATCGATCGACTCCAACGATTGCAAGCGGAGTTTGAGAACTACAAGAAGCGAGTGCTGCGCGAGATGACGAATTTGGAGGAGCGCGTCGCCGATCGAGAGATCCTCGACGTACTTCCCCTTTACGACAACCTCGTGCGCGCGTTTGAGAGCTTCTCAGGAAACATGGATAGCGAGTCGTTCGTCCATGGGATCGAGAAGATATATGCCCAGTTCGATCAGATCCTCAAGGCAAAGGGGGTCTCTTTAATCGAAGCGGTGGGGACACTGTTCGACCCGAACCTGCACGATGCTCTGTTGAGTGTCCCGAGTGATGAGGAACGAAACGTGATCCTAGAGGAATTCGAGCGCGGGTACCTGCGCAACGGCCGCCTCCTTCGCCCCTGCAAGGTGAAAGTAAGCGGTGGAAGAGAAGAGGACCAGGAGGAGACAACATGAGAGAAAAGATCATCGGAATCGATTTAGGAACGACCAATTCTTGCATTGCGATACTTGAAGGAGGTAGCCCGGAGGTGATCACGAACGCCGAAGGAGAACGGACCACCCCGTCCGTTGTCGCGTTCACCGACACAGGGGAACGGCTTGTCGGCCGGCTCGCCAAGCGCCAAGCGATCACCAATCCCAAGCACACTATCTCCTCGATCAAGCGGCAGATGGGACGGGATCACACGGTGAAGATCGCGCTTGACGGGAAGACGACGGAGTACACCCCCGAGCAGATCTCGGCAATGGTCTTGCAGAAGATGAAGAAGGACGCCGAAGCCTACCTCGGGACCAAGGTGAACAAAGCCGTGATCACTGTCCCTGCCTACTTCAACGACGCGCAACGCCAGGCAACGAAGGACGCGGGAACGATCGCCGGTCTAGAGGTGATGCGGATCATCAACGAACCGACGGCCGCTGCCCTCGCCTACGGGCTCGATAAGACCGAGGAACAGACGATCCTCGTTTACGACCTCGGGGGAGGGACGTTCGATGTCTCGATCCTGGAGATCGGGGACGGGGTCTTCGAGGTGATCGCCACCGATGGCGACACCCAGCTTGGAGGAGACGACTTCGACCGCCGGATCATGGACTTCTTGGTAGAGGAGTTTCGCAAGGACAGCGGGATCGACCTCAGCAAAGACCCGAGCGCGATGCAGCGGCTGAAGGACGCGGCTGAGGCGGCGAAGATGGAGCTATCCAGCCGCAAGGAGACGACGATAAACCTCCCATACATCACCGCCGATGCTAGCGGGCCGAAGCACCTGGAGAAGAAGCTCACCCGTGCTCACTTCGAGCAGATGATCGATGACCACCTCGAACGGACGGACCAGATCGTCAATAACACGATGCGCGAGGCGAAGAAGACGGCGGACCAGATCGATCAGGTAGTCCTCGTCGGTGGGTCAACGCGAATCCCGAAGGTCCAGGAGCTGATAAGTGCCCGCATTCCCGGGAAGATCAACAAGGAGATCAACCCCGATGAGGTCGTAGCTGCAGGAGCAGCGGTTCAAGGGGGGGTTCTCGCGGGAGAGGTCGACGAGATCGTCCTCCTCGACGTCACGCCCCTCACCCTCTCCATCGAAACCCTGGGTGGGATCGCCACACCGTTGATCGAGCGGAACACGACCATCCCCACCGAGAAGTCGAAGACGTTCACCACCGCGGAGAACAATCAGCCGACCGTGGAGATCCACGTAGTACAAGGGGAACGGAAGATGGCCGCCGACAACAAGTCGCTCGGGAAGTTCCAGCTCCCTGGCCTGCCCCCCGCTCCCCGGGGAGTCCCACAGATCGACGTCACGTTCAATATCGATGCCAACGGGATACTGGACGTTACCGCCAAGGACAAGGCGACCGAGAAGAGCGCCTCGATCACGATCACTGAATCCTCCCGCCTCGACGATAGCGAGATCGAGAGTATGCGCCGCGAGGCAGAGGAACACGCCGAGGAAGATAAGAAAAAGGCAGAAGAGGTTGAGATCCGTAACCAGGCCGATCAGCTCGTCTTCTCCGTGGAGAAGACCCTCTCCGATCTCGGAGAGAAGGTGAGTCAAGAGAACAGGGGAGAGATCGAGGATCACCTCCGCCGCTTGAAGGAAAAGATCTCGCAGAATGCCAGCACCGAGGAGATAAAGAAGGCAATGGAGGATCTCGGAAAACGTTCGCAGAAACTCGCCGAGGAAGCGTACAAGCAGGCCTCGGCCGAGACTCCACCTTCAAAGGAAGAGGATTCCTCCACAGACGATGGCGATGACAGCGGGTATATCGATGCGGAGTACGAGGAAAAATAGTCGCATAAAGAGAAGGGGATAGCGTGGCGAAACGCGATTACTATCAGGTGCTCGGGGTCACCCGCGAGGCGAGCCCAGAGGAGATCAAGCGGGCTTATCGCCGCAAGGCGAAGGAATTTCATCCCGATAAAAATCCGAAAGAGCGGGCAAAGGCCGAAGAGGAGTTCAAGCAGGTCGCAGAGTCCTACGAGGTCCTCTCGGATCCGGATAAGCGGGCCCAATATGACCGCTACGGACATGCCGGCCCGGCACAGGGGTTCGACTTCAGTCGGACCGATTTTCGGCGGGCGCGCCAGGATCTCTCCGATTTCGGATTTGGGGGGGTTGATGACCTGTTTGACCTCTTCTTCCGCCAAGGCGAATCTCGCACCAGCACGCGACAGCGCCGCGCACGCCACGGGGAGAACATAGAGTACAAACTGCGCATCACCCTGGAAGATGCGGCTTTGGGAACGAAGATGAAGATCATCGCCCCGCGATTGGTCGCGTGCGATCGCTGCGGGGGAAGCGGGCTGGAACCAGGGACCTCTAAGCGTACCTGCCAAACCTGTAAGGGGAGAGGGCAGGTAGAGTACCGGCAACAGAGCCTGCTCGGGAGCTTCGTCAACGTTCGGATCTGCCCGGAGTGCGAGGGGGCGGGGGAGATCATCGAGCACCCTTGTCACCGCTGTCACGGTAGCGGGCGGGTGAAGGAGAAGAGCAAGATCTCGATAAACGTCCCCGCTGGAGTCGATAATGGGTCCCGCCTGCGATTGAAGGGGCAAGGGAACGTCGGTCCTGGGGGTGCCCCCCCTGGGGATCTGTACATCGTGATAGAGGTGATCCCCCATCCCCACTTCGAGCGACGCGGCCGCGACATCCATTCCACCGTGAAGATCCACTATCCCCAGGCCGCTCTTGGATTTAAGACTAAGGTGAAGACCCTGTGGGGAGAAGAGCCGGTCACGATCCCCGCAGGAACACAACCGGAAACGGTGATCCGCCTCCGCGGGAAGGGAATCCCTGATCTCCACCAGAACGGGAAGGGAGATCACTTCATCACCGTTCGGGTAATCGTCCCCAAACGTCTCTCCACCGCGCAACGCCGCATCCTCCAGGATCTGGCGCGCTCACTTCCCACGATCGAGGATTAACCCTGCAAAAGGTCGCGCAGGACCTCCTTGATCCCGACGATCGCGCGCTGACGGTGGCTGATTGCGTTCTTCTCGACGCTCGTCATCTCGGCGAGGGTCAGCGAAGATCCCTCAGGGATGAATAGCGGGTCGTAACCGAACCCTCCTGCTCCGATCAGATGACGGGCGATCTTTCCATCTAAGATTCCTTCCTGGAGAAACTCCCGCCCGTCGGGGAGGCGCAGGACGATCACGATCACGAACCGCGCCCGCCGATCCTCGACTCCCTGGAGCCGTTCGAGGAGAAGGGCGTTGTTGCGTGCATAATCGACCGGCACCCCGGAAAATCGCGCCGAACGCACCCCGGGTTCTCCGTTCAGCGAAGCGACCTCCAGCCCGGAGTCATCAGCAAGAACAGGGATCCCCGTCTCCCTTCCGATAGCCCGCGCCTTGAGAAGAGCGTTCTCGCGGAAGGTAGACCCGGTCTCCTCGACCTCGTGAAACGAGCGCTCGTGAAAGGTAAGGAGCTCCAAGCCTTCAAGATCGGCAAGGAGCTCCTTCAGTTCTTCGACCTTCCCCCTGTTATGCGTACCGAGGAGGAGGATCATTCCATGTTGACAGGCTGCAGATCCAACGTATCTGCCAAGTGACAGGTGACGAAGTGTTCGTTTCCGAGGTTGCGATAGACCGGTGCTTCAGTCTTGCAGATCTCCTTCGCGTAGCGACAGCGTGGGTGAAAGTAGCACCCGGAGGGAGGGTTCACCGGACTGGGAACGTCCCCTTCGAGGAGTATCCGCTCTACGTCGTAGTCGGGGTCTGGCACCGGAACCGCGGACATCAGCGCCTCGGTGTAGGGGTGCTTCGGGTGCAAGAAGAGCTCTTCGGCATCACACAGTTCGACGATCTTCCCGAGGTACATCACCGCCACTCGGTCGCTGATGTGCTTGACGACCGCTAGGTCATGGGCTATGAACAGGTAAGTTAAACCAAACTCCTCCTGCAGGCCCTCGAGGAGGTTCAACACCTGCGCCTGAATGGAGACGTCCAGGGCGGAGACCGGCTCATCGGCAATGATCAACTGGGGGTCGAGGGCAAGGGCACGGGCCACTCCGATTCGCTGCCGCTGTCCTCCGGAAAATTCGTGTGGATATCGCTTCATGTGATCCGGCTTCAGTCCAACCGCCCCCAACAGCTCGCGGACTCGATCCTCACGTTCGCGTCCCTTGGAGATTCCATGCACGAGCAACGGCTCCCCTACGATCGCCCCCACGGTCATGCGAGGGTTCAAAGAGGAATAAGGGTCCTGGAAGATGATCTGCATGTCGCGCCGCAGTGATTTGAGCACCTTACGGGAGGCCTTGATGACGTCCACATCCTTGTACTCTTCCCCAGGGGTAGCCATCTTTTTGCTCCGGAAGGTTACCGATCCGGCCGTTGGCTCGATCAGGCGGAGGATCGTGCGCCCGGCCGTAGTTTTTCCGCAACCACTCTCCCCAACCAACCCCAGGGTCTCCCCTTCCTTGATGTACATATCGACCCCATCGACCGCCTTCACCTGTGCCACCACGCGGCGCAAGATCCCTTTGCGGACTGGGAAGTGCTTCTTCAATCCCTTTACGTCAATCAGAATGTTGTCGGAAGACAATCTCTATCACCTCATTTATCATTCATACAGGAAACAGGAGACCAAATGGCCCGGGGCAATCTCCTTCAGCGTCGGGATCTCTCGCTTACAGATGTCCATCGCATGCGGACACCTAGGCTCAAATCCGCATCCCTCCGGAACATCAAACGGGTCGGGGACGACCCCTTTTATCGGAATCAACCGCTCCGCCCTCGTTGTTGCGAGCGATGGGATCGAGTTCAGCAATCCCTGCGTATACGGATGCTTCGGGTTGTGGAATGTCTCGCCGCTCGTGGCACTCTCGACGATCTTTCCGAGGTACATGATGACCACGTCATCGGCCATCTGAGCGATGACGCCGAGGTCGTGGGTGATGAACTGGATCGAGGCATGGAAATCCCTGCGCAGATCGTTCATCAGGTCCAGGACCTGCGCCTGGATCGTCACATCGAGAGCGGTCGTCGGTTCGTCCGCAATCAACAGGGAGGGATTACAGGATAGGGCCATCGCGATCATGGCGCGCTGGCGCATTCCACCGGAGAGCTGATGTGGATACTCGTCGACCCGCTGCTCAGGAACCGGAATCCCCACCGAGTGCAACATCTCGATCGCCTTCTTGCGTGCCTCTCTCTTGTTCAGGCGTTGATGAAGGATGATCGCTTCCATGATCTGGTTCCCGATCGTATACACCGGGTTCAGGGAAGTCATCGGCTCCTGGAAGATCATCGCGATCTCGTTTCCACGAATAGAGCGGTACTTCCGTCCCTTTGGGTTAAGCTGCGTCAGGTCCGTGACGTTTCCGTCTTGATGATAGAGGATTTCCCCTTCGGTGATCTTCCCGGGAGGGGTTTGAACGAGGCCCATCACAGAGAGAGCTGTCACCGATTTCCCGCATCCGCTCTCGCCGACCACTCCCAGGGTCTTCTCCGGCTCGATGGTGAAGTCCACCCCATCGACAGCCCGCACCACACCATCTTCGGTGAAAAAATACGTCTTGAGATCTTTTACCTCAATTAGCGGCACCGCTATCCTCCTTCCTCCTCGCTTGAAGCTGCTACAAGATCGATAGGACGAATCCCAAAACCATAAACACGGTAGCGAGCCCCACTGTCAGCGTTCTCTTCGGATCCTTCGCTTCATCACGCCCGAACACGGTGCTCGACATCCCGGAGCCGAATGCACCACCGAGCCCAGAGTGCTCGCTCATCTGGAGAAGGATCAACCCCATCAGGGCGAAACAGTCGAGAAAAAACAGAACCTCCAATATTACTGCTATCATAGCACCATCGTTCCCTTTCTCGCTCTTTTTTTTGCCCGTACCAGCTTACACAAGCGATGCATTATAGCATAAGCCACCGCAACGTACAAAGAGCGAGACATTCTTGCGCGATATCGCGTGCTCCCGTATGCTGTAACACGGTTCATACTAAAGGAGGAGGTTGAGATTGCGCAAGTTCATCGTCGTCACCGGTGGGGTCATCTCTGGATTAGGAAAGGGGGTCGTCGCCGCCTCTATCGGACTCCTGTTCAAGCTGAGCGGATATAGCGTCACCCTACAAAAGATTGATCCTTATCTAAATCTCGATGCTGGCACGATGAACCCTTACGAGCACGGCGAGGTCTTTGTCACCAACGACGGGAAGGAGACCGACCTTGATATCGGTCGTTACGAACGGTTCCTCGACGAACCCCTCTCCGCCGCGAATTACATCACCACCGGACAGGTCTACTGGAATGTCATCCGACAGGAACGGGCCGGAGCTTTCCTGGGAAAGACGGTACAGGTGATCCCTCATATCACCAATGAGATCAAGCGCCTCGTCATGCTCCCACTGGAGCGCGAGAAGGCTGAGATCGGGGTGATCGAGGTGGGTGGGACTGTGGGAGATATCGAGAGCCTCCCGTTCCTAGAAGCTCTACGCCAATTCAAGGACGACCTCCCGGAAGAGAATACTTTCTTTATTCACCTGACCCTCCTTCCTCACCTCGCGAGCACTGATGAGATCAAGACCAAACCGACTCAACATAGCGTGAAAGAGCTGCGCACGATCGGGATTCAACCCGACGCAATCGTCGCCCGCTGTAACCGTCCGCTGGCCGACTCGGTCAAACGAAAGATCTCCCTCTTCTGCAACGTTGCACAGGAAAAGGTCATCGAAGACCCGGACCTCCCCTCGATCTACGAGGTCCCTCTCTTCCTGAAGGAACAAGGATTCGATCGACAGATTGCTGCTGGCCTCGGCCTGCCTGAGCGTGAGGCTGATGTAACGCGTTGGACAGAGCTGGTCACGCGGCTGCGTACCCCGTCCAAGCGGGTGCGCATCGCGATCGTGGGAAAGTACGTCGAGCTTAGGGACTCCTACATGAGCATCACCGAGGCTCTACTCCACGCCGGGGTGACACTGAACACTAAAGTCGATATCGAGTGGGTCGGTGCGGAAGAACTCTCCCACGACGGCCCCGATGCCCGTCTCCACGACCTCGATGGCATCTTGATCCCCGGAGGGTTCGGAGACAGAGGGATCGAAGGGAAGGTGAAGGCCGTCGGATACGCAAGGGAGACAAGGATGCCCTTCTTCGGAATCTGCCTTGGCTTGCACTGCGCGGTGATCGAGTTCGCTCGCGAGCGCCTCGGGCTCACCAAGGCGAACAGCGCGGAGTTCGATTCGGATACACCGCACCCGGTGATCGCTCTCCTCGAGGATCAAACAAGAATCGTCGACAAAGGGGGGACGATGCGGTTGGGAAGATACGAGGCAGTACTGCGGACCGGATCCACGAGCCATTCTTGCTACGGAGTAGATCGAATCCACGAGCGACATCGCCACCGTTACGAGTTCAACCCCGCCTACCGAGAACGGTTCGAGAAGGCAGGGATGCGTATCGCTGCGGCCTCCCCCGACGATCGCCTGGTGGAGATCATCGAACTCGAAGGGCATCCATGGTTTGTCGGAGTCCAGTTTCATCCGGAGTTCCAATCCCATTTCCTCTCCCCTCACCCTCTCTTCTGTGGCTTTGTCCAGGCATGTCTAGACTACGGATCCTCCTCGTCCTGTTGATCGTCGGCGCGATCCTCGCGCTCGTCCTCTCGTTCCGGCAGGAACCCACCTCCTCCGACCTGACCGAGGCGGAGGCGATCGACCTCTCCGGTTATGATGATGAGGGAGCCCTCGTGTGGCACATCTGCGCAAAGAGCGGCGAGCTGAAAGAGGATCGTGGCCACCTCTCCGATGTCATGGTTCGATTCTTCGCCGATTACGAGGAGCCCCTGGAGGCGCGGTCCGCCACCCTAATCTTTCGCAAGGGCGAGGCGACTCTGGAAGGGGGAGTGGAGGCAACGCGAGGGGAGGGGTACAGATTGACGACCGAACAGATCACCTGGAACGAAACGGAACGCACACTCACTGCGCACCGCGTCGAGATCACGACGGACGGTGGAACGATCGAGGCGAACGAGTTCCGCTACGACTTGGCCAGCGAGCGGTCCGTACTTTCGGGAGGGATCGACGCCCGTATCGATCGCTCCACACCGATCACGGTCAGCGGAGACCAAGCCGCCGAGGAGAAGGGCCTCCTCCAGATCACCGGTGGGGTGACGATCTTCAATGACGAGGAGATCTACCACTGCTCCCGGCTCGAATACGACACGGAGAGCGACACGGTCTGCCTGATCGACTCTGTAAAAGGGACGTTCCAAAAAGGCGAGATTTACGCCGATGCGATCACCCTCACCCAAGATGGGATCGAAGCCGTGGGTGATGTCGTCCTCGACCTTCACGATCTCTTCTTCGGAGGCAACGATGACGCTTGAGGCAAAGAACCTCGTGAAGACCTACGGAGAGAGACTGGTCGTAGACCACCTCTCCATCGAGGCGAGCACGGGGAGGATCATCGGTCTGTTTGGCCCCAATGGGGCCGGGAAGACGACCACCTTCTACATGATGATCGGGTTCCTCCCCGCCAAGGGAGGAGAGGTCCTGCTCGACGGCGCGGATATCTCCATCCTCCCGTTCTATCGACGCGCGCGGCTTGGCATCAGCTACCTCCCGCAGGACCCATCTGTTTTCACCCACGCCAGTGTCGAGGAGAACTTGGATCTCGTCTTGGAGTGGTCGCGTGTCGTGGGAAAGGAACGAGAGGTTCGCGAGGAGCTTCTCCACGAGTTTCGCCTCGAACGGCTACGCGCACAGCGTGCGGGGACCCTCTCCTCGGGGGAGCGCCGGAGGCTCGAGATCGCGCGTGCGCTCGCCACATCCCCCTCCTACATCCTGCTCGACGAACCGTTCTCCGGTATCGACCCAATCTCAGTCGCCGACCTACAGGAGGAAGTGGTCGCCCTTAAGGAGCGGGGGATCGGGCTCGTGATCACCGACCACAACGTGCGCGATACGCTCTCTATCACCGATTATGCCTACTTGATCAACGAAGGCCGCGTGATCACCGCTGGAACACCCGAGGAGATCCTAAGCGATCCACTCGCCCGGCGATTCTACCTGGGGGAACGGTTTCAGGCCTGATCCCTTTGGTAGAGGTGCCCCCAGAGGACGAACACACCAAACCCAAGGATAAGGACGGCGCTGATTACGTGCGCCGCGCGGATCGGCCCCAACCAGAGGCTGTCCCCGCGGGTGAAGCTGACGATCGCGCGAGCGACCGAGTAGAGGATGAAGTAGATCGCGGTTGAGAACCCGTCGCGGTAGCCCCTCTTTCGGATCGACCATAAAAAGGAGAAGATCATGAGGTTCAGGATCATCTCATAAATCATCGAAGGGTGGGTAGCGAGGCCAGGGTATCTCATCCCCGCCGGGGAGTCGGGAGGGAAGTGGATTCCCCAAGGGAGAGTCGTGGGGATTCCGTAGGCCTCACCGTTCATCAGGTTCCCGATCCTACCGATCGCCTGGCCGAGGATCAAACTTGGAACGAGGGCATCCGTAAGGGCCCAGAACCTGATCTTCTTCACCCTGGAAAAGAGGTAGACGGCAAGAGACCCCGCGATCACCCCCCCGTGGATGGCAAGCCCTCCCTCCCAGACCTTTACGATATCCGCCAGGTGATGCCCGTAGTATCCCCACTGAAAGACGACGTAGTAGATCCGCGCACCGAGGATCGCCACAGGGATCGTCCACAGGAGGAGGTCGAGGAGATTATCGACCGAAAGGGGGACAACCTCGGGTCCTCTCCTCGTTGTCAATCCCTTGCGGCGTACCTCCCTCACTAGGAGGTAGAACCCGAGCGTGATGGCTATCACATACATCAGCCCGTAGTAACGGATGGTAATCGGCCCTAGTTGTAGCAAGATCGGATGCATGACTTTCCCCCGTTTATCGATATGATACGCAGTATATGGCCGGCCACCGTGTGAGAAAAGTTGTGTGCACACTCTTAGCCGGCGGGGGGATCGCCCTCGCCATGCCGGGGTTCCCATTCGGTCTTCTCGTCTTCATCGCCCTCGTCCCTTTTTTCGCCCTCCTCGCAGAGGGGAACGGCTTCCTCACTGGGATTACGGTCGGGATCGCCTTCTTCCTCATCGACCTACGCTGGCTCTTCACCCTCTACCGGTTCAACCCTCTCATCATCCCCGGTGTTCTTCTTCTCATCGTCTACCTCTCCCTTTACTTCGCCCTCTTCGGGGGACTGATCCGGTGGAGCAGACGCAGGTGGGGTTCCGATTGGGGTCTTCTGCTCCTCTCCCCGATCGTGTTCACCCTTCTTGAGATCCTACGGAGCCACGGCCCTCTAGGAATGGGTTTCTCCTCCCTTTACCAGAGCCTCTACAAATACCCTTTACTGATTCAGGTAGTCTCAGTCGCTGGGCCGTGGGCTCTCACCGCAGCGATCGTCTTTACGAATACCGCGTTCTACCTCGCGCTGCAAAAGAAGAAGGCCCTCTACCTGGCAATGGGATTGGGGATGATCGGACTCCTCCTCTTGTTCTCGCTCGTTCCCCTTCCGCCTGCAAAGGATCCTCTCACCGTCGCTATCGTCTCCTCGGACGTCCCCCAGGAGATTAAGCTCGACGGGAGGAACCTCCTCCCACTGCTTGAAGACTACATCGCCTTCGGGAAGGAGGCCGTTGCCAGCGTACCCGATCTCATAATCTTCCCCGAGTCGATCCTCCCCGGCTACATCCTGCGCGACGAGCGGCTCCTCCCGGAGTTCACCCACCTCGCGCAAGAGGCTCACGCCTCCGTCCTCTTCGGCACAGGAGATATCCGCAGTGGGAAGATATACAACAGCGTCGTTTTCCTCTCCTCAAGTGGGAAGATCATCGATATCTATGACATGGTCCGCCCTGTCCCGTTCGGAGAGACGATCCCTTGCCGCGATCTCCTCGAACGGATCGGGCTGAAGCGTTTTATCGCCTCGTTCCTCCCCCAGGAGCTCTCGCGGGGGGAGGAGTTCTTCCCGATCGGTGGTATTATAGGGACCCCTATCTGCTTCGAGTCCACCTTCCCCGGGCCAACACGTGCGTTCGCCAAAGGAGAGGCCACCCTCCTCGTCACCGTGACGAACGACGCCTGGTTCATCGAGAGCTCGGAGATGAACGCACACTTCGCAAACGTGGTCTTCCGCGCGGTCGAGACGCGACGCTACCTGATCCAGGCGGCGAACGGCGGAATCTCCGGGGTGGTCGACCCTCAAGGGAAGATCATCGCTGAAACGATCGGAGAGGGGATTCTAAGAACCGATGTATCACACGTAGAAGGACTATCCATCTACACCCAACTAGGGGACCTTCCACTCTATCTATTCTTTGCGATCGTGGGATTCGCCACGGTGATGTGGCAGGAGATTCGCCGCCGCCGAAACTGATAGGGGGCAGGAAGCCCCGCCCCCTTCAGTCGGTTCTACCTTCGTGCTGCTGGCATTATGTCGGTGTCGGTCGTATCGGTCAGCGAAGTGACACTACCATCATCGAACGAGACCTTGTAGATGTTGTAGCCAGTCGTCTCTTCTCGCACAAAGACGAGACCGGTCTCATCTTCTAGCCAGTACGGGGAGAATTCATCATCCGCCGAGGTTATGGAGCTTGCGGTGACAGAGCTGGAGAGGAGGCTGTTCACGTACGCTTCCAACGTCTGTGCGCCCGTACCATCGGCGTTCATCACGTAGATGTTGATCGCTGTGTTCTTGTCGGTGGAGAAGGCGATCTTCGTCCCATCCGGCGACCAGGCCGGTTTGGAGATCATCCCATCTGGAAGATCGAGCGCGGTGGCGAAAGCAGCGCTCATGTCAGGGGACGCATCGCCATAATGGTACGTGTGATCCGTTGTTGCCGGATAAAGCTGAGTTGCTGTCGTCCCATGCAACTTCCAAATGGCGGTGCCGGTTGTAGTGTTGTTCTTGTCAGAGACGAACAAGAGATCATCAGAGACGGGCGAGTACGCCGGCGCGATTGCCCACGATGGGCTTTGCGTCGTCAGCTTCGCTTGGCTCCCGCCATTTGCGGTCATCGTCCAGATTTCCCACGTGGAGGCGGACGGGGTCTGCGCCGAATTTGATGCGTAGGCGACTTTCGTCGCGTTGTATGACCAGCTCGGTTGGATCTGGTTGGAGACAGTCTGCGTAGTCAGCTGGGCCAGCGAGTCTCCCTCCACCGTCATTCTCCAGATATTCCAGACGCTTCCTTCTGCGGCGTAAGCAATCTTGTCGCGAGTCCCCCTAACTAAATCGGGAAACAGTTCATCACTCGCGGTGTTGCGAACCTCGGTCTCTCCCGTTCCATCTGCCAGCATGCGGTAGATCCCGTAGTTTCCGCCTCTGTCACTGGCAAAGGTTACCATCGCCGGGCCGATTATGACAGTCGCTGTGTCCATCCCGATCCTGCCGTCACCGTCCGTCACCGTCAGCGTCACCGTGAACGTCCCAGCCACCGTGTAGGGGTGTGACAGGGCATCCGTGACGTCGGTCCCTGTTGCATGAGTTGATTCGTCACCGTAGTCGACCTCATAGGTTGCAATGTTACCATCCGGGTCGTTTGACCCGCTGATGTCGAAGTCAACCGTTACTGGGACCTCTTCATCGGTTATCGGCGTGTACGTGAGCAGTGCGATCGGCGCCTGTCCGAAGAATCCCCGGCAGGCAGCGAGACCCACCATCAGGCCGACCAGCAAAAAAGCAGTGATGAGGAGTTTCCCCTTTCCTCGTGCAGCCGTGTCTCTCGTTGCAGGCATCTTTACCCAACCTCCTTAATAGAGCATCTTTATCTCATGAGCAAGGCAATAACCCTGCCTTGCTGTCCAGTCTACCCTGCGGTCCCTTTCTTCTTACAGGAACGAGGGGTGGTAAAAAGGGGGTGGTTCGTCACGGGGGGAGGTGACCGGTGTCGAAAATGAAACTTTCACCCCCAAAACCGTGTATATTGAGACTGAGGAGGAAGATAAGAAGCGTGTATCGTGGACAAGACGAGGTGAGTCTATTGAGAGCGTCATTGGCAGGCGAAACCGAGGCCTGGGGTGAGATCATCACCCGCTACAAGGAAGCCGTCTTCGGTCTGTGCTTGGGTTTTCTGCGAAATCGGGCCGATGCCGAGGATCTCACCCACGATGCGTTCATCCGCGCCTACGTCAACCTGCGGCGTTACCGGTTGGATAAAAGATTCTCCACATGGATCTTCACCATCGCATCCAACCTGTGCCGCAACCGCCTCCGCTACCGGCGATACCACCCTGTCGTCTCCCTCCCCGCTCAACTGAACGGAGGGACCGATCCCGCAAGGATCGTGGCCAGAGAGGACCGCGGAATACAGATCCGCCAGCGACTCGATCGCTTGCCGTACAACTACCGAGCGCCGCTCGTCCTCCGTTACTACAACGAGCTCTCCTACAAGGAGATCGCGGAGGT
>Ga0315548_1001167_pt1 | contig 22787 bp, 19 predicted proteins | sample SalMarSW160110MG_2_FD_202540 | JGI IMG/M metagenome (GOLD analysis project Ga0315548, IMG submission 202540) | Salt marsh sediment microbial communities from the Plum Island Ecosystem LTER, Massachusetts, United States - Salt Marsh Sediment SW1601-110 ...
GGCGGCTCTTTTTATCTTACCTTTAACAATGAAGGCAGAAGAAGAAAAAGCAGGTATGGAGATGAAAGGGCGTGAAGAACATATGGGAAAAATGCATCATGATTGGCTTTCTTCTCTAAACCTCGACGAAAAAGTTACGAAGAAAATACAGGAATTAAAATTGGCAAACAAAGAGAAAATGCTTGAATTAAATAACCAGATTGAGAAAAAAGAACTGGAAATGGAAAAAGTCCTTTTAGAGAAGAATATTGATTTTAACAAATTGCTTTCCATACATGACGAAATCTCCGCTCTAAGGCAGAAGATTGCAAGAAAAATGATAGAGCATAAAATTGAAATTTATAAGCTTATTCCCGATGACAAAAAAGAAGAAGCAAAGAAAATGTTTTTGCATAAATTTCGCGGTCCGGGACACGAAGAAAAATCCGGCGGCCCCGGGAAACCCGGATGTCCTATGAAGAAGTAACTTACCCTTCTTGATTCCTAAAGGGTGGGAATGAAATATTATATTTTATTCCCACTCTTTAGTAATTTTAGAGAATTTATTTGCCAAAAGCATAAAACAATATATATTTAAGGAGGGTATGCTATGAAAAAAAGCGGGTATAAAATCAGATTACAATCAATATCGAAATTTATTTTCTTATTTATAATATTTTTCGTAATTGTTTTCACATCCCCGGGACAAAATGAGGCGGGGACACTCCCGGGGACTTTATCTATCGACCAATGTATAGAAATTGCTTTAAAAAATGCTCCTTCGATTAAAATTGCCGAAGGGAGTGTCAGGAAAAGCAAGCTTGATGTAGGTGACGCGAGAGCGAACTTTTTGCCTGAAATTAGTCTTTCCGGCGGGTATTATATCAACGAAACGTACAATACATTCGAGTGGAATGGAAATCATTACGACCTTTCGGTTTCCGCTTCCATGCAACCGTTTACGAGCGGCAGGACTTATCTTGGTATGGAGAGAGCGGATGCCAATCTTGTTTCTTCCAGAGAGGGTTACCGTTTTACAAAGATGAACCTCGTAATGGAAGTTATAAGCAGATATTACAATCTTCTTAAATCATCTCGAATACTGGAACTCAGAAATAGGACACTGAAACAAAAGCAAAATCAGCTTGATTTTTCAAAAGCTCGGTTTGAATTGGGTATGGTGCCCCGGGCAGACACTCTTAAAGCAAGAGCAGTGGTAGAGGGAGCGAGAGTGGATATGCACGAGGCAAACGGCGAGCTTTTGATAAGAAAAGCAGAGCTTAACGAGGTAATGGGTCTCGACCTGGATTCTGCCGTATCTATACGGGATGTCGAGCTAAAAGAGCCGAATATCCCGGAATTCGACAGCGTGCTGACCGTAGCATACCTTAATAGGCCCGATATAAAGCAACAGGAGTCTTCGATCTCTGCGGCTAAATATAATATGATGATAGCATGGATTAACAGGATGCCTACCCTGACACTCACAGGGGGGTACAACGTTTATGCGGAAAGATTTGCTTTCGAAGGGCTGCCTTTAAACAAAGTTAATCTGGATGATAACTCCGACTGGAGCGTTGGGATGACTTTAGGTTTTCCTATCTTTGACGGAGGAACCAAGTCAAGAAATATCAGAAGAGCCAACATAGACTTGAACAATGCGAGACTTGGATATGAAAATCTTAAGAGGCAAACCGAACTTGAAGTCAAATCGGCTCACATCAGTCTGGAAAACGCGTCTAAGAAGATAGAGTTAACACAGAGACAGGTAGCAAGTGCCAGAGAAAGTTACGAAGCCGCTCTGGGTAGATATAAAAGCGGGCTTGCTCCCATAACGGAAGTCATAGACGCGGAAGTCGCCCTAACCGAAGGTGAGGTCAATTTCATCAGTTCGAAATATGATTTTCTTGAAGCCGAAGCTTTGCTGGAAAAAGTAACCGGAGTTCTTTATAATAAAGAGGAGCTAGAATGAAAATCAAGAAAAAGTATCTAACTATTGGCGGAACAATTCTGGGGGTAGCGATAATATCGTTCATCACCATAGGAGTAATTAAAGGAAAAAGAAAAAAAGCGCCGGATTATAAAACTGTCGAGGCAAACAGAGATAGTATTATTCAAAAGGTCACAGAAAGCGGTACAGTAGAACCGGTTACTTCGCTAAATGTGAAATCCGAGCTTGCCGGAAAGGTAATAAAGCTATTCGTTGAAGAAGGAGATAAGGTCAAAACAGGACAAAAATTGGTGCTAATACAACCTCAGCCGGAAGAAGCTCAGCAGGTGGCTCAGACAAAAGCATCCATAAAGAGTAAAAATCTGGATTTGGAAGAAGCAGAGCGAAACTTAAAAAGAATGGAAACACTCTACGAGAAAGGTTTTATTGCTGAGCAGGAAGTAGAAGATGCTCGTAAACAATATGAAAATAGCAAAATACAGCTTCAGCTTGCAAAGAAACAACTGTGGGTAGTACTGGGTGGCGAGGAGAATGTGGATATAGAAAACTTTAACCTTGACCTGGAAGGAGTTGAGAACATTACTCTCAAATCTACCATTAACGGAATGATAACAAGTATCAATGTCGAAGAGGGGGAGATGATAACCTCAGGAACCCAGGCGCTTGGGGGTGGGGGTACCGGTATTATGACGGTTGCCGATTTGAATGAGATGATAGTAAAAGCCAATATAAACGAGGTTGATGTGGGGAAGCTGCAAAAAGGACAAAAAGTTAAAATAGGATTTGATGCTATAAGAGGTAAAGTATACCAGGGCAAAGTTAAAAGAATATCGCCTTCCGGTACAGAAGAGGCGAATCTCGTGATTTATCCTGTCGAGGTCGAGATTCTGGATTCGGATGCGAGAATACGCCCCGGTATGACGGCAGACCTTGATATAATTATCGGGGAGGCAGAGAATGTGATCTGTATACCCAAACAGGCTGTCATTAATAGAGAGGGAAAAACTATGGTTCTTTTACGCGAGAAGGGTAAGGTTGTCCAGAGGCCAGTCATTATAGGACTTGAAGATAATGTCAATATAGAGATAAAAAGCGGGGTGGCAGAAGGCGATACTTTGCTTATATCTGGGGGACAGGAAGCATTAGGTTCCGGAGGATTTAGACCGGGAGGGGAGAGAAGAGGCTCCCCACCAGGAAGGTAAAAATATTTATGGTTTTGATCGAAGCAAAGAATCTTACCAGGGTTTACTGCAGAAGTAATGTAGAAGTCCATGCTTTACGGGGTGTTTCTCTTAAAGTTAATAGAGGAGAATTTTTATCTATCGTGGGGGCCTCCGGTTCCGGGAAGACAACCTTGATGGATATACTCGGCTGTCTTGCAAGACCCACTTCCGGCAGTTATTACCTTGAGGGGCATGATGTGGCGAATTACAGCGATGATGAACTTTCGAACATAAGAAAGAGAAAAATCGGATTTGTCTTTCAAACCTTTAACCTTATTCCGAGGATGAGCGCGATAGATAATGTAGAACTCCCGCTTCTTTATTCCGGCGTAATTGAAGAGGAGCGCAGACGCAAGGCCATGGATGCTCTTGGAAGAGTCGGACTACAGATGCGTGCTTACCACGACCCGAACGAACTCTCGGGAGGGGAACAGCAGAGAGTTGCCATTGCGAGAGCTCTGATAAACAATCCTTCCATAATATTTGCCGATGAACCCACTGGAAATCTGGACTCGAAGACCGGCAAAGAAATTATGGCTCTTTTCGAACAACTCCACAAGGAAGGCAAAACGATTATAATGGTGACTCATGATGCTACGGTTGCCGAATACGCGGAAAGAAGTATTAAAATAAAAGATGGCAAGATAGAAGAAGAAAAGATTAGAAAAAAACCATCAAAGAATAAGATTCCATCCGTTGAAGAAAAAACGGGAGATGCAAGTCTTCTGGGCAGTGCAATCTCAGGATTCGCTTCCGGTTATAAGGGGCTTTTAGCCAACAAGCTTCGTTCATTCCTTACGGTCCTTGGTATAATTATCGGTGTCGGAGCGGTTATAGGTGTTATGGGAGTCGGAGAGGGGGCAAAACGTAATATTACAACTCAGATTGAGAAACTGGGATCCAACGTTATCAGCGTATACTATAGAAGACCGGATAGTAAAGAACAGGCTCTCCAGTGGAGAGGGCGGTCGGAAGGGCTTACCTACGATGATGCAATTGCAATGAAAAAAGAGCTAGATTTTGTAAAAGATGTAGACCCAGAGGTGAGAAGCGATATAACAGCCAAATATCAGGATAAGGATTGGGATACTCAAGTTATAGGAACTTTGTCTTCATATCAGTCTATAAATAACCATTACGTTAAAGATGGTCGGTTTTTCACTGAAGACGAATTGAAATCATGGGCAAAGGTATGTGTTATTGGAACGACAATCAAAGATGAACTGTTCAAAGGCGAAAACCCAATAGGCAAGGAGATAAAAATCAGTAATATGCGTTTTACCGTGATTGGCGTTATGGAGGAAAAAGGTTCCGTTGGATTTAACGATTTTGATGACCGGATTTTTATACCTCTTTTTACCGCTCAAAAAAGAATTACCGGTGAGGATAATATTGTTCGATCCATTGATGCCCAGACAACAGGGTTACTCCCAACAGATGTTACTGAAGAGAGGGTCAAGCAGCTGCTTCTGGAGCGGCATAATCAGGTTGAGGATTTCAGAATAAGGAACCGGGAGGAATTCAGACAAACAGTAGAGCAGACAGCCAGTACGTTCAAGATTATGCTTTCCGGAATTGCCGCGATATCTCTTATAGTTGGCGGTATCGGTATAATGAATATAATGCTGGTATCGGTTACGGAGAGAACCAGAGAAATTGGAATAAGAAAAGCAATAGGAGCAAAGAGAATTGATATTCTGGTTCAATTTCTTATTGAGTCGGTTATTGTATCCTTAAGCGGAGGTTTTTTAGGTATTTTTTTTGGTGTTATTTTTGCCAATACCGTGGGCAACATGATGGTGGGTGCCGGAACGATAGGACCGAGATTTTTAAGCCAGGGTGGAGGGTCCGTCGTAACACCAAGCTCGATTTTGCTTGCATTCTTTTTTGCTGTAGTTGTCGGAATATTCTTTGGGATGTATCCCGCCAACAAGGCTTCGAAGATGGACCCCGTTCAGGCGCTGAGATACGAGTGATATATTTAATGACACCGAGCCCACAATTCCGCCAAGCTATTAGCTATTCGCCTTTGGCTGTTAGCTTAAAAAAACCAGTAAATCCTGTCTAAAGGTTAGTATATTAGTATATTAGTGAATCAGTATATTGGTTTTAATTTTTGTTACCAGTTTACCAATTCACTATTTTTCCGAATACGGTCTGCCGGAGGCGGTCATCCGTCTTTCTTATTACCAACTAACAGTCCAACTAATTTAAAGTCTTTGTGCGGTTTATTCTTTATTGCCATTTAACAGTTTTAAATTATAATAAACAAATGAATTTTTTTTCGCATAATTTTAAAAAGTTAAAAGATAAGTTTATGATTCTGCTAAGAATCAACAATACTCCAAGGCACATAGCTCTTGGGGTTGCTATAGGAGTATTTATCGGAGTTACTCCTTTATATGGTTTTCACACGATTCTTGCAATATTAATGGCTATACTTATTCGTCAAACCAATAAAATAGCTATATTGATAGGTTCGAATATCTCGATTCCGCCTACGGCTCCATTTATAAGCTGGGCAGGATATGAAATAGGAAGAGTCATTCTTGGTCATAAATATCCCGCGATAAAATGGACAGCTTTAAAACATTTCCGTTACGGAGACGTTAAAGAAATTTTATTTCCTTTGTTTCTGGGAAGCTTTATTCTGGGTTTGATTCTTGCAGTATGCTTTTATTTTATAACACTTGTCCTGGTTAAAAGATTTAAAAAGGCATGACCACTAAGAAAATTATAATTAGAAAATTTTCAAAAAAAGACAGAAAGGATGTCAGGCGAATAGCCTGTGTAACCGCTTTTGAAGGAAGCTCAAGATATGAATTTTTCGAAGATGATGAAATATTAGCGGATTTACTAACTAAATACTATACCGATTACGAGCCGGACTATTGCTTCGTTGCCACTTACAATGATTCGGTTATCGGATATCTTACGGGAGCCAGGAATTTATCGGTTATGAATAGGGTGTTCTATTTCCGCATAATTCCAAAACTCTTTTTTAAAAGTATTCGTAGAGGGCTTTTTTTTAAAAGGAACACAAGTAAGTTTATATTTCGTTGTCTTATTAGCTTTTTCAAAGGCGAATTTTCTGCTCCGGACTTTTCTTTAAAATATCCTGCCACACTGCATATCAATATTGACAGAGAATTCCAAAATCTTGGAATAGGAAGAAATCTTATTGGCAAATATCTGGCTTTCCTCAAAGAAGAAAAAGTAAGAGGTGTTCATTTCGGGACAACTTCCGAGGGGGCAAAGATATTTTTTACTAAAGTGGGGTTTAAGCTTTTATTGACCAGAAAGAGAACATTTCTCAAATATAAAATAGCCAAAGAGCAATTTTTTTACGTTTTTGGAAAGGAGATTTGATGATGCGAGTAAAATGTAAGTCTTTAATTTTTATGGATATGGGGAATACAATAGAGTCCTTTACGAATTTCGGAAAACAGGTTATATTTTTTATAATATTGTTTTTTGTTTCCGGATGTAAGAAAACACACCAGGTGCCTCTTTACCCAGAAATAAATCTCAATGATAACGACCGTATTCTTATCCTTGCGCCGCATCCCGACGATGAGGTCCTGGGCTGCGGAGGAATTATCGAAAAAGCCCTGGAAAAAAAACTTCCCCTGTCGATTGTCTTTTTTACATACGGTGACAACAATCAGTGGTCTTTCATCGTTTACAGAGATAGACCTGTAGTATTTCCCAGGGCAGTTCAAAAGATGGGTTTGGTTCGTCATGATGAGGCTATTGCCGCGGCAAAAGTTTTTGGTGTTAATAGCAACCAATTGATATTTCTCGGTTATCCTGATTTCAGAACTCTAAATATCTGGTATTCTCACTGGGGAGATTCTCCTCCGGCAAGAAGCATGCTAACCGAAGTTAATAGAGTGCCATATTCGAATGCTTTTAGACCCGGAGCACCGTATAAAGGGGAAGAGATATTGAAAGATTTGGAAACAATTATTCTAAAATTTAAGCCTACTAAAATATTCCTTTCGCATCCTGCGGATCATAATCCTGACCATCAGGCTCTTTATTTATTCACCCGTGTTGCTCTCTGGGATTTAAAGGGGAAAATAACCGCTGAGTTATATCCATATATAGTACACTTTCCAAACTGGCCTAATCCAAAAGGTTTTATAAAAGATAGACAAATAGTTCCTCCTAATACTTTAAAAGATAAAATCGAGTGGGAAAAAAACCTTCTTGATTCGGCAAAAGTCAGGTTAAAATACGAAGCCATTAAGAAGCACAAGTCCCAGTTTGTGGTATCTTCCAAGTTGCTTCTTTCCTTTATTGGTTCAAATGAATTATTTGGAGATTTTCCGGTAGTAACGTTAGAACGAGGAATTGGGCTTCCTTATAGTTTAAATAAGTCAACAATGGATTCCACAAAAATATCAAAGGAACTTACGGAAGAAGAGAAAAATTTGTTTGTCGGTATAGAAAGCAGGTATATCAGCATAGAAGGAGAAAATTTAGTGCTTTCTGTGGAAACATCGCGTCCGCTGATGAAAACAGTTAGTTTGTCTGTTTATTTATTTGGATACAGAGACGATAAAAGTTTTGGGGAAATGCCTAAAATTCATATTGTCTTTAGTCCGGGTGGGTACAAAGTCTTGGATAAAAACCATGTGATAAAAAAACACGGGTTGAAGGTTATATCCAGTCGAAGAGAGAAGAAAATCTGGGTTCCGCTTGAATTGCTGGGAAATCCTCAAATCATTCTCACAGCAGCAAGAACTTATACGGCAAAAGTTCCTTTGGATTGGGTATCCTGGCGAATTATAGAATTACCGCAGTAGAATTTTGCGTTTTTCTTTAATTTTGGTGTGAGGTCATCCGTTTTTCTTATAACGGCCTAAAGCTCCACCGGCTATCTTGACAAAGCTTACAAAAATCTATACACTTAATATCGAAGGTTTTTTATATTATGATTATTAATTGGATTGCGAAAGTTTTTGTGGCAATAAATTCGAATAAAAAAGCATCTCAGATTGCAATGGCCATATCGTTCGCTTTTATTCTTGCGCTTATCCCAAAGACAAACCTTCTCTGGGTTTCTTTGTTTGTTCTCACCTTCTTTCTTAAGCTGAATCAAGCGGTGGAGATAGTGTTTATAGCCGTTTTCAGCCTGTTCCTTGGTTTTCTGGACAAATTTCTGGATAGGCTCGGATATGCAATTCTCACAATTCCCTCTTTGAGCAACTTCTTTACAAAACTTTTCAACAGTCCATTCTTTTATTTGACCAAATATTACAATTCCATAGTTATGGGCGGGCTTGCAGTGGGACTGGTAATGGCGTTTCCGATTTATTTTCTGGCGAAATACCTCGTCAGGATTTACCGCGATAAAGCGAGAGAAAAAGTTGCAAACAACAAATTTATTCAGGCAGTCCTGAAACAACCTCTTCTGGCGGGGCTTAAAAAAGGATTTGGTTCTGCCGTTAATTTTTATGATAATCTCAGGTAAACTACTATGGACGATGTAAAAAAAATACCAAAACTGTTCAGAGAAACATTTACCGAAGATGCGTTCCGAAAGAAAATCTTGCGTAAACTCTACATACACGAATACAGAAATTACATAAATGAAGTTTTCACCCGGGACGAGGACGGCAATTACAAGTTAAAAGAAAATCTCGATAAAAGAGATATAAAAAGGCTCAAAAGCATTGCGAAGAGCATCAAGAGCAACGAGGGATTCATCTTGAGGGGCAAACTTGCTCTCATCGTCATTCTTCTCGCGGGAATAGTAGTCTTCAACGTCGTTTTTATGGATAAGCTGGTCGAGCGGGCGATGGAAAGAAGTCTCGAGAGAATCTTCGAGGCAAGAGCGGATGTCAGGGGATTGGATTTGCGGATTCTCGATGGCCGCATTCGTTTTAAATCCCTCGAAGTCGCAAACAGCAGAAAGCCTTTCCGCAATTTGTTCGAAATCGGAGAGGCAGATGTACAACTCAATATGCCGCAGCTTGTAAGAAATAAAGTCGTCATCGAAAATATGAATTTCCAGGAAATAAGGTGGAATACCGAAAGAAAAACCTCGGGAGCCCTTCCGGGAAGCAGAACGCTAAAAGAAGGCGAAACGGGCGAGGAAGAAGGAAAAACTTTTGTTGGTACTTTCCTCGAAGACGCGGGAAAAGTCGTGGCTGAAATCATAAAGAAAGAGATGAAAAATATCAAAGCCCCGAAACTCTTAGAAGAGCTGCCCGGTAAATATAAAAATTTAAAAATAGAGTGGGAAGAGACTTTACTGGCGCAAAAGAAAGAACTGGAAAATCTTCCGAAATTGGCAGAACCCGTAAGAGCAATAAAATTAGAGGATATAAAGACCGCTGAGCAGGCGTTAAGTGCCTATAACATGGTTGACGAAACATATAAAACCATCAAGCTGACCGAAACGAATTTGGTAAAATCCTATGATTTCTTTAAAAAAGATTTAAACATGGCAAACGAGGATAAAAAAGGCGTTAGTAAATCCATCAGTTCGGATTTAGCGTATCTTGCTTCTTTTATCAAATCGCCAGAAAAAAGGGAAGAAATTGCGCGGGCGATTTTAGACCCTTACATAGAAGAATATCTCACTAAGATACATGAAGAGTTAAGAATGTGGAATTATTACTTCGAAAAATTGAAACCTATGATAAAAAGGAGAGAGGGAAGAGAAACGGTACTGCGGGCTTACGGCAGAGATGTTACTTATCCGAGTATGGTAGTCCCTAAATTCTGGCTTAAGAATATGGATGTTTCCCTGGGCAGTATAGCAGAGCGAAATCTTTATATCGTAAAGGCGAACGATATAACGAGTGACCAGAATATAATAAATAACCCGACCACTTTTTCCATCAAAAGAACTAAAAGCAGCGAAGAGATCGAATGGGCTGGTTTGATAGATAAAAGGGAAGACAGGGAAGAATCGGCGTTTTTCGATTTCAAAGCAAAAAATATCCCGTTCGTTTTGGCGGAGGGAATAAAAGCTTTCAAAGTCAGTAAAGCAAAAGGTATTTATAATCTTGACGGAGAGCTTTCTTTCGACCGTTCTAATAGAGCTGGAGGAACTCTGTATTTCCAGCTTTCTAATCTCAATATGGATTTGAGTAATAAGGAAGATAAGATTGCGGTAACTATCAAAAATATTCTTTCGACAAATACCGTGGATATAGAGGTTGGCTATACTGTTTCCGAGGATGGGGAATACGCCTTTAAGATAAAGAGCAATCTGGATAAACTTATTTCAGGAACTATAAATAAATTGGTTAATGATTGGGTGACTGAAACAAAAGCAAAGCTTGACGTAGAATTTAACAACCTGCTAAAAGCAAAGCTCGAAGAATACCAGGGTTATTATAAAGGTTTTATCTCCTTGGATGAAGATTTCAAAGGGAATCTTTTAGAGGTAGAGACATATACGGACTTAGTGGAAAGGAAAAAACAGGAATTGCAGAAGAAGATAGACGAAAAGAAAGCAGAAGCCACGGGAAGGGTGGAAGAAAAAGCAAAGGAAGAAGTCGAAAAAATCAAAGACAAAATCAAATTACCTTTTTAACAACGAATACAGAATTAAATTTGGACGCAGATAAACTGAGATTTACTCAGATTTTTTTATTGTTTTTTTAACACGAAACCCGCAACCCGTAACATTTATTCGGACAGGATTTACAGGATTTTTTTGTTTTTCCCATCCCACAACCCAAATTATTCTCGCACAAAGACACAAAGGACACAAAAAAAATAGCACGCAGATAAACGAAGATTTTAAAGAGATTTTTTGTAAGCTAACAACTAAAGGTCAAAGGCTAAGAGCTTAGTTAAACAACGAATCACACGAATCACACGAATAAAAAAACAGATTTAATTTTGTATATTAAAAATATTCGTGCAATTTGTGCTATTCGTTGTTGCTCTTTGTTTTGGTGGGTGGTGGGGAGTAAATGAAAATAAAATATTTCGTGTATTTAGTTTGTTTCGTGGTTAAATAAATTGTTTTTTCTCTGCGTTCTCTGTGCCTCTGTGTGATATTGATTTGGTGTTGTGGGTAGGGTTTTAAACAGCAAAAATTAAAGGGTTTGTGGTGAGGCTCTGTGCTCTCGGTGCGTTTTTTCTCTGTGTCCTCTGTGGTAAAGATTTCGGGGTTAGTGTGGGGTTTTGTGTCCTGGTGTCTTCGTGGCTAAATTATTCTTCCTTAATCACGAAAGCACTATGAATAATATAAACAGTAAATATTTTATTTTCTTCCGCGTCTTTGAAGGAAGAAATGCCGTTGACAGCATCGATACCGGGTATCTTTTGCCCGTATTTCATCAACAGTCTCCAGAATTTCGTTTCTTCTCCAAGCGCGTAAACACTACGTTCTTTTTCTCTCTCATCTTCGATAGAAATATAACGCCCGGTCAGCCTCGTTACCTGGTACAGAGGCTTCATGCCGACTGCAACGAAAAAACTCTCCCACTTTATTATATGCCCTTCAATGACGAATTGCTGTCCCTTAACATTATAGAATTTGGCTTCGCGCTCATCCCCATCCAGCGGAACAAGTTCAAGCACGAACGAGTCTTCTTCTTTCATGGAGCATTCGATAGAAAAAATCGGTTTATTATAGGCGAAATTTTTATAACCTTTCAAACTAACATAGAAAAGCAGAAAAATACAGGATATAAGAGCAAAAATAATTACCATGAGAAAGTGAATAATGCACACAAGTACTTTTTTTCTTCTGTTTTTTACCCTCTTTATGAAAAGAATAAAGAGTAATAAAGCAATAGCTCCCGATACAATACCTGCAATCGGAACAAAGCTAATTAAATTCATATGGTAATGATATAGATGTTCGAAAAAAAATCAAGAGGTGCAAATGAATAAACCGCCACCCCATTTTTTAATCACAAGATTTTCTTTTAAACCACGAAACACACTAATTTTTTTATTGTTATTTTTAAAACACACTAACACATCTACAGACTAACTCACTAAATAATTTCAACCCGAAACACGAAACCTGTAACACGAAACATTAATTCACATTGCCTTGACAGAAAGTTATTAACTATTTATTATCTCAGTATGATAATCATCAAAAGCGACAGGGAAATAAAAGAAATCAAGGAGGCTTCAAGAATTCTTGCCGGAACTTTCGAATATATAAATAATATCATCGAAGAAGGAATGGAAACAAAATACCTTGATAAAAAAATTGAGGAATTTATCGTAAAAAGAAACGCAATCCCCGCATTCAAGGGCTATAGGGGTTTCCCTGCTTCTTCATGCATTTCCGTAAACGAAGTCGTAATTCACGGAATTCCCGACGGGAGAAAAATCCAAGAAGGAGACCTGGTGGGCATAGACATAGGAGTGAAATACGAGGGGTTCTATAGTGACGCCGCTTATACTTTCGGAATAGGGAACTTAAAAGAGGGAGCAAGAAAACTGCTGGAAGTCACAAAAACGGCGCTTTACAACGCCATACAAAAAATGGAAAAAGACAACAGAGTAGGAGACGTATCAAATGCGATTCAACAAACAGCCGAAGATGCCGGATTCAATGTTGTGAGAGATTTCGTGGGGCATGGGGTCGGGAAAAGATTGCATGAAGACCCGGCTGTGCCCAATTACGGAGAAAAAGGCGTTGGTCCCAGGCTGAAAAGCGGGATGACGATCGCAATCGAACCTATGTTAAATGCCGGAACTTACGAAGTTGAAATTTTGAAAGACGGCTGGACTGTGGTTACCGAAGACAGAAAACTTTCGGCACATTTCGAACACACGATACTGATAACGGAAACAAAACCTGAAATCCTAACAAATTCTTCTTTATACAATGAAAAATCTGAGAAAACAACTTGAAGAAGTAGAAGAAAAAACGCTCGCGCCTTATGCGGTTTTTTCCGCAAAAAGCAAAGGCAGAGTATACCCCGAGCCGCCTCCTGAATGCAGAACTCATTTCATGCGGGACAGAGATAGAATCATCCATTCCACTGCCTTCAGACGTTCGGAATATAAAACACAGGTATTCGTAAATCACGAGGGAGATTACTACAGAACAAGACTTACCCATGCGCTCGAGGTTCAGCAAATCGCTAGGACTATAGCGAGAGTACTTGCTTTAAACGAGTCTCTGACAGAAGCCATAAGTCTTGCACATGACCTCGGACACACTCCTTTCGGTCACGCCGGGGAAACCAAGCTGAACGAACTTATGCGCCACCACGGCGGGTTCGAACACAACGTCCAGGGATTACGTGTTGTTGATATTCTCGAACATAAGTACGGAAAATTCAGAGGATTGAATCTGTGCTACGAAACAAGGGAGGGAATAATAAAACACGAAACCGACTATGATTCCGCCAGTTTCATAGGAGGCGAATTTTCCCCGAATACCTCTCCTTCTCTCGAAGGTCAGATAGTGAATATAGCAGATGAAATCGCATACAATGCTCACGACCTCGACGACGGGCTCAAGTCCGATTATATAGAGCTGGAGAAGTTAAAGAAAGTCGGGCTCTGGAGCAATATTTACAAAAAAACCGACCGGAAACTCGACCGCGAGGAAAGAATCTATACGGCGATAAGAAATTTTATAAAACTTGAAGTAAGAGATGTAATCGAAACATCTTTTAACAATATCATGAAAAACAAGATAAAAACCTTAAAAGACGTTTACGCAAAACCGATGGTCGTAAAGTTCTCAAGAGAACTGGAAAATCAAAACCGGGAATTGAAAGATTTTTTGATGGAAAATTTATACCAGCATTACAAGGTTATAAAAATGCAGGAAAAATCAAAAAGAATAATCGAAGCGCTGTTTTCCATCTATATAAGAGAAACAAATCAACTACCTCCCCAGTTTCGGGAAACGATACCTGAATTTGGCAAGGAAAGAGTTATCTGCGATTATATAGCCGGAATGACAGACCGTTTTGCACAATATGAATACGAAGGACTTTTCTTTCCTTTTAAGAAAATGTAAAATCTCTAGCCTCAACAGATACCTGTTAAAACAGGCAGTTATGCCGTTTCTTGCGGGATTGTTGCTTTTCACCTTTATTCTGCTTATGGATAGGGCATTCCAGTTGATCGACTTTCTTATAGGGAAAAACGTTCCTTTGAAATCCGTAGTCGGGATTTTTGTCTATAGCTTGCCTTTTATATTAGCCCTGACCGTTCCGATGGGAGTACTTGTTTCGACTATCGCGATTTACGGAAGGATGAGCGGGGACTTCGAAATTGTGGCAATGCGTGCGCTTGGAATCAACCCTTTGAGCCTGACCAAAGGTACTTTGCTTGCCGCTTTAGGGGTAACAATCGGAATGGTCTTTTTCAATATTTATCTGCTGCCCGAGGCCAACTTCAGACTCAAAAAACTTTACCTTGAAGTTTCAAGAGCACGCCCTACACTGCATTTAGTTCCTGAAAAATTCAACGAAGTTAGCGAAGGATACACACTCCGGGCGAAGTCTATAGATTATGGAACATCTACACTCACCGACATCATGGTTAATGAAGACTTAGCCGAGGGAATAACAAGAACAATTCATGCCGCGACCGGCGAAATGAAAATTATCGGTGACAGCTTATTTTTATCTCTGAAGCAGGGTGAAACTCATATGTTAGACAAAAAAAATCCTGCGGGATACAAAATTGTGAATTTCGATAATTATATAATTTCTATACCCCTCCTGGAAAAAAGAGCAAGAACTGCCAGCAGAAGCTACAGGGAAATGAATTTGAGACAGCTATTGGAAAACGCCCGCAAGACGGATGTCAAAAGGACAAAATGGCGGTATCTCCTCGAAGCGCATAAAAAATTCTCAATACCTTTTGCCTCGCTGGTTTTCGTTCTTATCGGAGCCCCGCTTGGAATACAAACGAGGAAGGGAGGTCTCGGGAACGGAATAACTTTGAGTTTCATTTTGTTCATGCTTTATTATATAATGCTGGTGGGAGGAGAAGAAATGTGCGAAAGGGGGTCCCTTTATCCTTCAGTTGCGATGTGGACACCGAATATTGTCATAGGAATTGCGGGATTGTATCTTTTTTACAAAATAATTTATGAAAAGTAAAATTCTGGATATCTACATAATAAAAAAATTTCTCCTGGCACTGTTTCTTTCTTTGTCCGGCTTTGTTTTTATCTACATAATAACGAATTTTTTCGAAAATATAGGTTACTTCGTAGATAGGAAAACATCCCTCTTTACCATTTTAAAATATTATATGTTATTTTCGCCGAAAGTTATTTTACTTTTGATGCCTCTCGCCACTTTGATGGGAATTTATTTTTCTCTTGGTTTGATAACAAAAAACAACGAAGCACTGGTGCTCCGGGGGCTCGGCATTTCGCCTATCAGAATATACAGCCCTATATTCGTTTACGGATTTCTGGTTTCGGCAATAGTCTTTTCTTTTAATCTTTCTTTGATTCCAAGGTCCAGAGAACTCTTAAAAGAATTCAAAAGCAGGGAAATAGATAAATTACAGGAGTTCAAAAAAAGCTACGCAAGAAATATAAATTACATAACGGAAAAGGGAGAAATAGTTAACATCAAGAGACTTAGCGACAGCACGATTTATGAAATACACATTTTGACCTATAAGGATGGGGAAATGACCTCGAGAATAGATGCGGATAGAGGCGAATGGGAAGATTCTTGCTGGACGCTTTACAATGTATATGTAAGAAATTTTGCCGAGGATAAGGTCTTTCTTGAGTCCAAAAAGAAAGAAACAATAGAAGACTTGAAAATTTCTCCAGACGAACTGGCGAAGAGCAAATATGACCCATTAAATTTATCCTTTTTAGCGCTCTGGAGGTATATCGGTAAAATGGAACAAAGCAGGCAGAAATCAACCTCCGAAAAAATCGAATTGTACGAAAGAATTACATATCCTTTTGTCAGTACAATTCTTATCTTCGTTGGTTGCCCCCTTGCGCTTGAAGTTAAAAGAAGAGGACTGCTTTTCGGCTTTGGGCTCGGAACTCTTTCCGCTTTTACTTTTTGGGGTATTATTCAATTCTTCAAAGAACTCGGAATAAACGGCGACCTCCCGCCATCACTCTCGATTTTGATTCCGGACATACTTTTCCTTTCCATAGGACTTTACTTCACGATAAAGAAAGGGCATTTGTAAATAAGAAAACAGCGACAATTACGAGTGGCATTTACTTTGCAATATAAAAACAGAGAAATAAATCAATAAATACACAAAAATTTATCGCCATCCGTTAACCGAATCGACAATAATCCAATTAAGTATTTAGTCGGAGAATGTTCTTTTTAAACTTCTTATTATACGGATCGCGGGAGAGAGTCTAAAGAATACTCAATCCTCTTCAAACAGCTCCTTTAATTCATCCTCATATTTTTCAACAATAGTCCAGTTCTTTTTGAGAATTTTCCCTTCCTCCGATTCTTCGTATTCTTCTAACTCTTTGAGGTTTTTCCGTACTTCTTCTTTGCTTTTTTCAGGCACGGCAGGATTATCGAGCATTTTCTTCAAGCCGTCGCGCGCCATTTCCGTAGCTTTATCTTTTTCGCCAAAAGCAATAGTCCCCATAATTTTACCAAAAGTCGAAGAAAAGCTCTCAAAGGTAAACCCGTATTCCTTTAAAGCTCCTTCCATTTCTTCTTTGTATTCCGAATATTCACCAAGTACTTTCATATCATTTATCGGGTTTTTACTGTCGGCTAATCTCTCAACTTCTTTTCCGTACTTCTTGGTAATCTCTAAAAAAGCCGGACAGGCTTTAATAAATGACTGCACTTCTTTTTCGGTCAGCGATAAGTCTTCTGCTTTGCCTTTTTCTTCAATCTTTTGCTCCGTACTTTTCTCCCTGGCCTGGTCTGCCTTTTTCTCTCCCTTTTTGCAACCTGTTACCGCAAAGACACCCAGCACGAGCAACACTAACAAAAACATAAACTTTTTCATACTATACCTCCCTTTTTTCCTTTTTTTAACAAAGTCTTCTTTTCCCTTTACTTAGCCGTCAAAATTGAAATGAGCTTTCTGTTCGGAACGCTGTTTTTACCTACAACTGGGAAATCCCCTTTATAACACCAGTGACAGTATGCGATATTGTTGGAGTTAAAAATTTCGCAAACGTCTTTATACCAGCGTAACATTATATCTTCTGGAATAGTCGGATAAACGCCGTATTCTCCGCAAAACAAAAGCAAATTCTTATCCTTTGCCACCTTGATTGCAGGAGATATTTGCTCTGCCAGGATTTCTTTCGTAAAATAACCGTTGGAATATTCTCTCATCGCTTTAACGGTCGATTCGGAAAGTTCTTTATAATGTGATGAATCTACAATCTGTCCAGGATAATTTACCTCTCCGGTATATTCGGCAACAGGAGACCATGGCGCCAGATGATGTGTGAGCGCCATAGGCGTATAGAAATGGAAACTCAAGATGATATTCCGGTCATTCTCGGGTAGTTTTAAATCGGGGAAAGTCGAAGGAATCTGCCATCTGTTCGAACCGACAACGATTTTTCTCTCCGGTTCCTCTTTCCTTATTTCCGATATGACTTTCCCGAAAAGCTTGTTCCAATCTTCCGGGTCATCGGCTACAACCTCGTTCAGTATTTCGTAAGCCAACATTTCATTCGGATATTTCTTTAATTCTTCCGAGAGCTGTCTCCACAAATCGACCAGCTTTTCCTGCTCGGATTCATCGGTCCATAGCGGATTTGACTCGGCTAAAAAATGATGGGAACGGATGATATGCAAATCTACAATCACCCTCAATTTAGCCGCAAAAGCCCATTTTATAGCATTATGCAACAATTCGAAAGCTTCCTTTTCTTTGCTTCCAAAAGAATCCCACATTTGAACTTCATCGATAGGAATCCTGACATGGTCGAATCCTACTGACGCGATTGTGTCGAAATCGGATTTTGTAATGTAATCCTTTCGTTCTTCTCCGCGCTTATCGCTCTGCGACAACCAGTGACTGACATTGACTCCGGTTCTGATAGAAAAGGCTCTTTCCGTTTCAACGGGCTTGACATTCGAGGCACATGTAAAAATAAACAATCCAGCAACCGTAAAAAGCAACACAGTAAACTTTTCGAACATTATCTTGCCTCCTAAATTTATATTTTGTTGCGAAGTATATAAAATCTATCCCGAAGATTAAATATGTCAAGTTAAAATCTGCCATAAAAACACAAAAATTTGAAATTGTTAGACTGTCAGATAACAAATTAGTTATTAGTAGATTGGTAAATTAGTCAATTAGTGAAAAATTTGTAAACTAATTTACTGATACACTAAAGTTCAGAACCCATTAATTTTGTTCTTTAAAACCTCACCCACAACACCAAATTTTGAACCACAAAGCTCACAAAGACCACAAAGATAATAGGACGCAGATGAACGCAGATAAAAAAGGATTTTTTCAAACACACTAACTATAAAAATAGCCACGGATTAACACGGATATACACGATTTTTTTCGCCGTCAGCTGTCAGCTTTTTCTCACATGTAGATCCTGTAGTTTTTGTTTTTTTACATTTCTATATTAACTACATGCCCTACATGTACAAATTTTTTTGTTTTTAGCTGTTAGCCGTAAGCGGTTAGCCGAGAGCGCTTTCTGACTTGCTCTCTACTCACTATTTTTCACATCCTTAACATAACTTTTATAAATAATAAGCAGAAGAGCCAGTCTTTCCTGAAGCCGAACCGTAAAAAACGGAAGAATTTTTTGTAAACCAAAAGCATAGGGAATAAACGAATGTGAATTCTTTACCAAAGAAATTCCCCTTTCTCTCAATTCGACGGTTTGTCTGTAAATCTCATTTATGAGTTTCGCATCGATTTTTTTGTAATTGCCGTGCCCCGGCAAAATCAACTCCGGAGAGATTTTCATAATTTTCTTCAAAGAAGAAATTGCATCGTCGATATCCGAAGATGCGACATTCAGGACTGCCGGACGCTTAAAAGAAAAAGTCGCTATAAGGTCTCCCGTGATAAGCGTCGAACCAAGCGAAAATCCTACTTCATCAGGTGTATGACCGGGCAGAAAAACGACATTGATACCATACCTGTTTTCGCCGCAAGTAAAACAATCGTCGACTTGCACGGCATGACTGTCGATAGAAAGAGGACGCCCGTAAAATTTTACCATATTCCGAACAAGAGAGGCTAGCCTTTTTCTCTTTTTTATCTGCGTGGGATATAATCTCTGTAGAATCGAGTCGTCTATTTTTTCCGTTTCCATAAGACCCCGGAGCGGAGGTTCCCATTCTAAGAATTTTTTCGCCAATGGATTGCAAACTATTTTCATTTGCTTTTCCTGAAGAAGATAATAAGCCAGCCCTGTATGGTCGGGATGGTTATGCGTAAACCATATTTCATCGATGTTTTTTATCCGGATTCCTGCTTCTTTCAACAAGGGAATAATTGCTCCTGTCTTTTTAAGTGGATTATACCCGGGATCTATAATTATGTTTGCCTCTCCTTTTATTAATGTCGTGTTGGAAGAGGGGACAATTCTTAAAGAGAAATATATTTTGTCATTTATTTTTATTATTTTATTCACTTCTATAAAAATATCGTAGCTATTATGCGCGCCTTTGTCAACAGAAAAAAAGTGTATTTTGATTGGCCACAAAGGCACTAAGACACTAAGCCACCCCACACCCTGAAATAGGACGCAGATGAACGCAGATTTTAAGGCATTTTTAACCACGAAACACACAAAACACACGAAGTCCCCAATACCAATTGACTTTGACGATTACCTACGAATACACGAAAGTTTTTTGTTACCAATTAACGAATTCACTAATTAACCAATATACTAATATTAAGATTCGAGGAATCTTAATATTATTTACGGGCTTGATATTTTGCGACTTTTCCATAAATTTATAAAGAGAGTTTATTAATCTGTCGTAAAAAACTCTTGGTCAAGAGGAAAAAATTATATGAAAGTTTTATTCATAGGTGGTACTGGTATAATTAGCTCGGCTTGTTCCGAAGTGGCTGTCGAACAGGGTATAGAACTGTATCTCTTGAATCGCGGAAAGACCAAAAGAAAAGTTCCGAAAGCAGCACGTATCCTGCACGGAGACATTCGGGATTTTGCATCGGCAAAAGCGGCATTGGGAAATAAGACATTCGACGTGGTTGTGGATTGGATTGCTTTTACGCCCGAACATATCGAGCGAGACCTCGAGTTATTCGGAGGCCGGACCGGACAGTATATATTTATCAGCTCGGCCTCAGTATATCAAACTCCACCCAAAAAACTCCCCGTGACCGAATCCACTCCCCTGTCCAACACATACTGGAAATATTCACGGGATAAAATCGCCTGTGAGAAATGCCTCTTACGGGCTTACAAAAAAGGGCGTTTCCCCGTAACCATCGTGCGCCCTTCTCACACCTACGACTGCACCCTGCTGCCTATGTACAACCAGTACACGCTCGTTGACCGCATGCGTAAGGGCAAAAAAATCGTCGTTCACGGAGACGGAACTTCAATATGGGTACTGACTCACCACAGGGATTTCGCCAAAGGTTTCGTAGGCTTACTGGGTAATACCAGAACTATAGGGGAAGCTTTCCACATAACTTCAGATGAACTACTAACATGGAACCAGATTGTAGAAATTATCGCACACACTGCCGGGTTAGAGGCTAAAATAGTGCACATACCCTCAGACTTTATCGCCCGTCACGAAACCGAATGGGGAGCCAGCCTTTTAGGAGATAAAACCCATAGTATGATATTCGATAATTCAAAGATAAAAAAGTTTGTACCTGATTATGCCGCCACCATTCCTTTCTTCACCGGAGCGCATGAAATTATTAGCTGGTATAATGCCGACCCCGCAAGACAGGTAGTGGACGAAAAAGAAAATCAGGCAATAGATAAGATTATAGCCTTGTATAAGTCGGTACTACCCCGCGAAAAAACCTCTTAGAACATGATATTTTTTGAACTTGAAATAAATTTCCAAAAAATCAGGAGGATAATATGAGAAACTGGTTGATAATAATCTTCATTCTTCTTTCGATGGTTGGTTGTAAGCAACCTCAATCCGACGAGATAGCAAAAATACAAAATAAAATAACCGAAATAACCAATAAGTTAAAAACAGTAGAAGAAGTAATACCCTTAAAAGCTAAAGACGAGGTGGAATACATAAAAGACAAGGTGGAAAATCTCGATAAAATCATGGAAAAGCTCGATCGTATCGAAAAGAAACTGGAACAGATCGATAAGAGACTTGACGAAATAGAAAAAGATTACAAAAAGTCACCGACAGAAAAATAAAAAATCACTTTTGCTCAAAAAACCTCTGCAGATAAGCTTCTGCAAGTCCTCTGTATTTACCCCAGAGTTTTCTGCTGTTTTCGTCGAAATCTTTATCTATTCGATAGTTCTCTCTCATAATCCTCTCTGTAAGACAATCGACATAAAAAGCATCGTAGTCCCTTTTCTGAAAAATATTATAAAGATTTAAAGAATAATTTCCAATACCTTTAATATCTTTTATATCCGATTTTTTATAGTTTTTTTTAAGCTCCATGATATAGGAAATCTTATAGCCGAGCTGCAATTTTTTTAGTTTCGACTCCTTATAATTCTCTTTTAGAAAATCGACTTCTCTATAGATTTTCCTCATCTGCATCCTGTAATTTCTGTAAGAATTATTCTGAGAGACGATAGCGCCAACCAGCGCTTCGAAATCGGAGAAAGCAGAAATAATCCGCGTCCGTTCGATTTTAGGAAGAAGATTTTTTAAAACAACATCTTTTTTGCACAGCTTATAAAAAGCAGTCAGGTCTTCTTTAAGACCGAAACAATATGAAATTTGCCGTTCGAGAATCTCCATTTCTTTTCTTTCGAAATCCGCAGAACAATCTATTATCAAATCTTCTTCCTCCTGGCCGAAAATAAGTTCTACTACGTGGTTTTCAAAAGAAATTCGTCTTACGGGTCCTTCTTCGTAGAAAAAGTAAAAAAGACCGGAATTAAAAGTCTTTGAAAAATCAAAATCCTTTGTTTTTATCTTTATCCGGGACATAGCGTAAACATTATAGTATCGTAGACCGATTCTGGCAATATCTTAAAATTTGGACAGGATTAACAGGATTTACAAGATTCTTTGGTGGTTTTTAAGCTAACAGCCAAAAGCTAAAGGCTAATAGCTATTCTTTATAACATGTAGAATATGTAGATAACCTAGTATTTTATTGCTAATTTACCAATTCACTGATTTACTAATATACTAATCTTAGCTCCGAACCAGCTACCTACTTTAGTATCAGGATTTTCCCGGTTAAATGTGTTTCTTCGCTCACTAAACTACAGAAATATACACCGGGGCAAACCAGTTGCGTATTCCATTCGATTTTGTATGTTCCGGGATTCGAAAAATCTTTTCTGAATTCAAAAACTTTTTGTCCCAGCACATTGAATATCGAAAAGTCTACAATCCCTTTTTTTCTGACGTCGAGCACAAATTCTGCTCGAGATCCTGACAAAATAGGTGAAAAGGATAAATCGAAATCTTGCCCGGAGTCAAATTCTTCAACGCCGGCAGTATTTTCTTCTCCCGGCGACTTAAAAGTTTCAATGAAATCACTTATGTTATCATCCGTATCAT
>Ga0315548_1001169_pt1 | contig 22768 bp, 18 predicted proteins | sample SalMarSW160110MG_2_FD_202540 | JGI IMG/M metagenome (GOLD analysis project Ga0315548, IMG submission 202540) | Salt marsh sediment microbial communities from the Plum Island Ecosystem LTER, Massachusetts, United States - Salt Marsh Sediment SW1601-110 ...
AAAGTGCAGACGGGCTACTATGCTTTATTCCTTCCACCTTTCGCGCAACGCCCTCTGCACCGTTTCCTCAATCGTTTCTTCCATGGTCTTCTCTACTTTCTTCTCTCTCTTCTCTTTCTCTTCAGCTTCTCTTATCTCCCTTTCTAACCGGACAAGCTCCTCATCGTAGAAACTCTGGTACAGCTGCCGGCCGCGTCTCCAGCCCACTACCCAGACCATTACCAGACCAAAAATGGCTACCGGCGCCACAATCCCGATGCCAATCCCTTGAAATAGCAGGATAATTACGATAATCAGCACCACAAAGAGAAATACCGCCACGTCAAGGTCCCATCTGGCAATTCTGGCCCTCACCTTCGCCCGCCGAGCAGCTTCCCGCTTTGCTCCTTCTCTTACCAGCTCAGGCACTGTTTCCTGACTCAATGGCTCCTCCTTTCGCCCGGTTAATGCGGAACATAGGCTTGAGATTATTATACTCCCTTGATTACCTGCTCTACTACAGGAACTATTTGCCTAAATGGAAAAACCAACCTGACGTTTTGTTCCTCCGGCAGGCCCCGGCATTTTCACCCCCGCTATTTTCAGCTTTTCAGTCACAATGAGTCCAAATTCCGACACCAGTGTAAAGGGTGAATTGCCTTCTGTCAATTAGCCGAAGGCGCCGGTGAGTGCGTACATCGGCATAATAACGGAGAGGGCAATGAAGCCGACCAGCAGGGCGATGCCGATGGTACTGACGGGGCCTATCATGCCCACCATGGCGGACGTTTTTTCTTCAGCGGCTGTTTCAAAGAAATCAGCTACCACTCCCATGGTAAAGTCCAAGGTGTTGCTTTCTTCGCCCACGGCAACCATCTGCACCAGCAGCGGGGGGAACAAACTGACACGGGCCATCGGCGCGGATAACCCCTCGCCGAGAAGCAGCCGCTCGTTAACCTTGTTCAAAGCATCACGGAAGACTATATTGGTCGTCGACTGTGGCAGCAACTCCATAGTTTCCTGCAGTTTGAGCCCGGCGCTTATCATCACGGACATCGTTCTGGCAAAGCGCCCCAGCTCTGACATAAGCGCCGGTGGCCCGATAATCGGCATGTTAAGACGCATGCGGTCGAGTATGCGCCTCCCGGACGGCCTTTTTACCATCCAGAGTACCACCGCAAACAAGACCGAACCAGCGATAATAATATAAAGGGGGTAATTTTGCACAAAGTTAGTAAGCGCGATGAGAATTCTGGTGGGCAAAGGCAGTTCCACACTCATCGCGGTGAACATGTCAAGCATCTTGGGCATCACCACGGTAATCATCAAGATAATTACGATGACTCCAACGCCCATGACCATCATCGGGTAGGTCAGCGCCTTTTTCACCTTCTGGGTCGTGGCCGTCTGCCGCTCCATGTAGTCAGCCATCTGGTGGAGCACCGTGTCCAGATTACCCGTCTCCTCACCAACGGCAATGGTGCGGCTGTAAATCTCGCTGAACGCTTTGGGGTTTTTCTTCACTGCCTGTGAGAACGAACCCCCGGAACGAATATCATTCACGATGCTGGCTAAAACGCCCTTGAAAGCGCGGCTGGTGGCCACCTGCCCCTGCAGGATTTCCAGCGCCGGCAGCAGCGAGATGCCAGAGCGCAGCAAGGTTGCCAACTGGCGGGAAAAGATGACGATGTCACGGGGCTTTAACTTGAAGAGGGAGGGTAACGCCTCTTCCAAACTGAACATAGACGGCGCGACTTCAACGTGCTCCGGAATGTATCCCTTGGCAATGATAAGGCGCTCTGCGGCAATCTCACTGGGCGCCTTGATATTGCCTTTTACTATATTACCCTGTCTGGTTGAGGCGATGTAACGGAAGGTAACATCTTTCTGTTTTTCGGGCGCTTCAACTGTCCCCGCCATTGTTCCCCCCAGTTTAAGAAATAGAGAATACGTTACGCAGGACTTCAAAGGGCGTGGTAATGCCCTCTTTGACCTTCACCATGCCGTCATGCCACAGGGAACCCATGCCTTCTTCCCGGGCTTGATTACGTATTTCATCGGAATCGGCCCCTTTAATAATCATCCTGCGGATGGCCTCATTGACCACCAACACTTCAAAGATGCCGGTTCGCCCCAGATAGCCCGTGCCGGCACAGAAATTGCACCCGGCACCGACAACGAATTCAGAGCGTTTTTCCTTTATTTCCTGTTCATAAGCTTCACGCTCTTCCGTGGCTACTTCAGCGGGGCGTGAACAATAAGGGCAAACGCGGCGCACCATTCTCTGGGCAATGACACCGATGAGCGCCGAGGTAATGAGGAACGGCTCAATACCGAGGTCAATCATGCGGATGATGGTGCTTACGGTATCATTGGCATGGACGGAAGATAACACCAGGTGTCCGGTAAGGGCTGCCTGGGTGGATATCTGGGCCGTTTCCGCATCACGTATCTCACCGACCAGTATCACATCGGGGTCAAGCCGCATCGTGGCCCTCAGGCCGGTGGCAAAGGTAACGCCTGCCGTGGGGTTAACCTGCATCTGATTGATATTGGAAAAATGGTATTCCACCGGGTCTTCAATGGTGATAATCTTGCGCCCAACGGAGTCAAGCGTATTTACCGAGGCGTACTGCGTGGTCGTTTTACCGGAACCGGTGGGACCGCTTATCAGTATCATGCCAAAAGGCGTCTTCAGCATCCTCAAGTATTTTTCCAGTATGTCCGGCAAAAATCCGATTTCCGGCAATGGCAAGAAGGCAAAGGTCTTGTCCAGGATTCTCATCACCGCCATCTCGCCATAGATGGTGTTGGACGTGGCCACGCGGATATCAACCTCGCGGTCACCCATATCAAAGGTAATCTGGCCGTCCTGAGGGCGACGGCGCTCGGCGATGTTCAAGCCAGCCATGATTTTCACACGGGAAAGCAGGGGTGCGTGCACACTTAACGGCAGTGTCATTACTTCATTCAGAATGCCGTCAATTCGGTATCTAACGCGCAACTTGTCTTCCTGCGGTTCGACATGCACATCAGACGCCCGGTCCCGTACCGCCTGTTTTAACAGCAGGTCAATGGCGCGTACTACCGGTGCCTGGGCGATTGCTTCCGGCGAAACTCTGGCTTCTCGTCCGGCACTGCCGCGATACCGGGTGGGAATCTGACTGAGCTGTTCCTCAAGCTCACCACCGATGCGGTAGTTGAGGTCGATCATTTCCTGAATATCCTGAGCCGTGCTGATTACCGGCTCAACTCTTTTCATGGTTATCGCGGCCAGGTCTTCAATCGCCTCAATGTCCTTGGGGTCCTCCATGGCAATCACAAGGGTCCCGTTTTTCTCATTTACCGGTATCACGCCATATTTCCTGGCTACAGATTCAGGGATCTGCTTCACTATTTCGACCTTTACCCCTTCTCTTCTCAAGTTGATGAAAGGTATCCCCAGCTGCAGGCTGGTAAAAAAGGCCAATTGCTGCTGGGTGACCATCCGCTGCTGAAGCAGTATGTGGTCTAACCTGTCACCCGTCTTACGCTGCAGTTCCTGGACGCGCTGTAACTGCTCATCGTTGATTATCCCAGCTTCTATCAGAATATGGAGGATATCTTTCTTTACACTTTTCGCCGGTGCTTCCATTGCTCCTCCCCCGACTAGACCAGGAGTAAAAAGGCTTTTAATTCAATGCTCACCGCGCCTGCAGTAAGACGTCTATTTATCCCTGAGTGAAATGTTTATTTTTCGCACCCGCCGTCTATCCACCGCCTGAGCATCACTCCCAACTCGCTCCGGCACAATATCCACTCCAGGCAACCTGGAAGCGAGCTCAGAAATCAACGAGACCGGTTTATCCACCGCTATGGTTATGCTGGTTCCCTTGTTCCAGGAACCTGTGGTACGGACAAACTTTATTTCCGGTGTGGTCTGCAGATAGTTATACAGATTGGATACCGTTGTCGGCTCAAGCGGCGCTTCAACAGTTAATTCAACCTCGCCGGTATACTGCGACTCTCCTTCCTCTTTGGTCGCAGTTATCTCAGGGGCTTTCTTTTTCGCCTCTTTTTCCTCACCGGCTTTATCCGGCACCGCTTCCTCGACCACGGTCTCCGCTGAAGCAGGCTCTTCATTCTGCGGAATCATTGCTTCCGCCGCCTGTTCTGTAGCTTCCGCCTGAAGCTGAACCTCCTCTGCCTCCTCTGCAGCGACCGCTTCTTCCTGAAGAGGTGCTATCTCCTCCATTCGTTCTTCGGCGACCTTTTCGGCTAAGGAAATGATATCCTCCGTGATTTCCTCTGAAACCGGCGCCTTTCCCCCCTTTATCTTTTCCGCTTCCTTTTTGGCCTCAACAATGATCTTCGCGGCCTCTTGCTGGGCTTCCTCCACCGCTCGCGTTTTCACGCTATCAACAATCTGCTCCGCACTGCTGATTGCCGCCTTGAGAATGGAACGAACTGAAGCCGAAGACGAAGGGCCGCCCGGCTCTACAAGGTTGTCCACCAGCTCTCTCAGCTGTTCACCATTTCCAGCATCCTCAGCAACCCCAGCCCCCCGGCTTTCTTCCAGCGGCCTGCTCTCTGTCTCTTTTGCTTCGCGCTTCCGTCCGGGCAACCTGAACATACCGTATCGTCCCTCCGTTATTTCCCAAGCCGCTTTCGGCCTGATTTACATAAATAATATAGTTTGCCAAATGTCAAATGTCAAGTAAGTTAAACTGTAGGCAGCCTGTTCGCAATTGTCAATATTACCTTCACAGGACTATCGTACCACCTGTGCGCAAAACCACTTTCATATTAAACCGGCCGATATTAAATATTCATTAAAATCCCGTTACAGTTGCGTTAAAATATGTTATTCAGTGGCATCCTGACGTTATGCTGACCGCGGTGACTATTGAAGCCCTCTACCCGATTCCTGATTGAAAAGATGGTGCTTTTGCGTTATAAATATATAGAGTACTGTGCCAAAGTGGTGGCAAGAAGGATTCGAGTTTGGCCAAGAAGAAACCGGAAAAACCGCAGCGCATATTGACGCCGCACCAGATTTCACGCTGGGAGCAGCATAAAAAGCGTCAGCGCATAATTTTGATAGCAGGCATCTTCGTTATCGCTGTGGCGCTTGCTTTTGTGGGCGCTGGCTGGTATCTTGGCCAATACAAACCATCACGTGAAACTATCCTCAGGGTTAATAACGCTGAATTCACCATGGATTACTATGTGGAAATGCTGAAACTTCAAGGCGCCAACCAGCCGGAAACATACCTGTCCTATATTGCCGACGGGGTACTGCAAAATATACAGCGCAATGAGCTCATCAGACAGGGGGCCATGGAGCTGGGCATCAGCGTCGCTGATGAAGAAGTGAAAAAAACGCTCAAAAATAATGACCTGCCGGATAAAGAGAGCTATCGTGACCTGGTCAGATATCAGCTGTTGACCGAGCGTTTGCTGGATGTGCATTTTGACCCTCAGGTGCCGCTGTATGCCGAGCAAAGGCAGGCTATGGCGATGATGCTGGAGAGCGAGGCACAGGCCCGGGACGTCAGGAGCAGGCTGGAGAGCGACGAGGATTTTGGCGAACTGGCGGAAGAAATGAGTCTGGAGCCATTCTCCAGAGATAAAGGGGGCGACCTTGGCTGGGCCCCCAGGATGATTTTACAGGATATGCTGAAGACCTCAATTGTCGACGATATATTCAGCCACAAGGTAGGTGAATTGAGCCAGCCGATATACGATGAGGAAGCAGAGAAATGGGTGGGGTACTGGCTGGTAGAGGTTTTGGAGAGAGATGAAGAGGAAGAGGAGGCCCATATCCAGATAATGCTGCTGGGCAGCGAAGATGAAGCGCAGAATATCAGAAGGCAACTGGAAGCCGGCGCGGAGTGGGGTGCCCTGGCTGTGGAGCATTCCCAGAAGAAAGGCGTTGCGGAAAACAAAGGGGAATGGATGGTATCACCGGGCGAGATGAATGCACTGGTTGATGCGTATGCCTTTGACCCGGAAACCGAACCGGGCATGATAAGCGAGCCAATCCGTGATGAAACGGTAACGACCAAGAGCGGTTACTGGCTGATAGAGGTGCTTGACGACGATGCCAACCGACGCATTGATACGCAACACCGGGACTATCTGAAGGCCAAAGCTTTTGATGAGTGGGTGGCGGCACTGGTGGACGACGAGGACAATGAAGTCGTAAACTACCTTGACCCGGAGAAAAAATCCTGGGCGATAGAGCAGGCGATGAGAGGCTAGAACAAGCAGCGAGGTATGAGGTGGCATGAAAAATAGAAGCATCGGCATCGGCCTGATGGGGCTGGGAATAATCGGCGGACAGGTGGCCAAGGTCCTGACCGAGAAAGCTGATATGCTCAGCGAGCAGGCAGGCTGTCCCCTGGTCCTGCGCAAGATAAAGGTGCTGCCCATCGACCTGGAAAGGCCGCTGTCTCAAGAGCTGCCGGCAGACCTTTTAACCACGGACGATGACGAGTTTTTCAATGACCCAGATATCGATATCATCGTTGAGGCCATCGGCGGCGAGAGCCCGGCCCGGGAGTACCTGGAAAGGGCCATCACCAGCGGCAGGTACGTGGTAACCTCAAATAAGGAGGTCATTGCCAAGCACGGCGCCGAACTGCAGGCCCTGGCCCAGCAGCACGCAGTTGGGCTGCGCTACGAGGCCAGCGTTGGCGGCGGCATTCCACTGATTGCGCCGTTCAAGCACGACCTGGTGGCCAACGAGATAACCGGCATCTACGCCATCATCAACGGCACCACCAATTACATCCTCACACGGATGGCGCGAGAGGGCATTGACTTCCCCATTGCCCTGAAGAGCGCTCAGGACCTGGGTTATGCCGAGGCCAACCCGGTCAATGATATCGAGGGCATTGACGCCAACTACAAGCTGGCCATCATGGCCTCGCTGGCCTTTCAGACCGTGGTCAAGCCGGAGGATATTTACCGGGAAGGCATCTCCCGCATTGGGAGTCGGGATTTCCGCTATGCCCGGGAACTGGGTTTCGCCATCAAGCTCCTCGCCATCGCCAAACGCGCTGGCAACTCGATCGAAGTCCGCGTGCACCCGGTCCTCATCCCTGAGGACTCGCTTCTGGCCAAGGTCGACGGCGTCTACAATGGCATCCTGGTGGAAGGCGACCTTATCGACAAGGTGCTGTTCTACGGGCAGGGCGCCGGTCCGCTGGCCACCAGCAGCGCGGTGGTGGCTGATGTCGTGGCCTCGGCGCAGGACATCACTTTCGGCGTGGGCAACCGGCTGAAGTGGAAGCCGGGGTCAGGAAAACGAATCAAGCCCATGGACGAGATTGAAACCCAGTACTACCTCCGGTTGAACTGCGCCGACCGTCCCGGCGTGCTGGCCCAGGTTTCCAGGATACTGGGCGATAACATGATAAGCATCGCCTCGGCAATTCAGAAGGAAGCCGACGAAGCCGCCCAGACCGCGGAGCTTGTCCTGACCACCCACCCATCACTGGAAAAGGCGATGCGTCAGGCCCTGCATCAGATTGAGCAGCTTGAGGTGGTCAAAGAAATAAGCAACTTCATCCGCGTGGAAGAGATTTAATCGCTGCCAGAAACAGGTGTTCAGCCCATGATGAAAACAGGCGTCCTCCACAGATATAAAGACCTCCTCCCCGTTACCCCCCAAACGCCGCTTTTCTCCCTGGGGGAGGGAGATACCCCGCTGGTTAAATGCGACCAGCTGGCAAAGGAAATCGGCTGCGGGGAACTGTACCTCAAGCTGGAAGGGTGCAATCCCACCGGTTCCTTCAAGGACCGGGGAATGGTGGTGGCCGTGGCCAAGGCGCTGGAAGCGAAAAGCCAGGCCATCATGTGCGCTTCCACGGGCAATACCAGTGCCTCGGCGGCCGCCTATGCCGCCTACTGCGGCCTGACGGCGATTATCGTTGTGCCCGAGGGCAAAATCGCCCTCGGCAAGCTGGCTCAGGCCATCGTCTACGGCGCCCGAATCCTGACCATCGACGGCAACTTTGACCAGGCGCTGAAGATTGTCCGCGAGCTCACCGAGAAACACCCGGTGACCCTGGTGAACTCGGTGAACCCGCACCGTATCGAAGGGCAGAAGACGGCCTCCTTTGAAATCATTGACGTATTGGGCGATGCCCCTGACTACCTGTTCATTCCCGTAGGCAATGCCGGCAATATCACCGCCTACTGGAAGGGTTTTAAAGAATATTATGAACTGGGGAAGGCGAGCAAAAAGCCAATGATGATGGGCTTTCAGGCAGAAGGTGCCGCACCCATCGTTCACGGCCACCCCATTGAAAAGCCGGAAACGGTGGCCACAGCGATACGCATCGGCAACCCGGCGAGCTGGGAGAGAGCGACCGCCGCGCGTGATGAGTCCGGCGGCCTCATAGATATGGTCAGCGACGCCGAAATCCTGGCCGCGCAGAAGCTTCTCGCCACCAGGGCCGGAGTTTTTGGTGAGCCGGCGTCAGCGGCTTCCGTAGCCGGGCTGGTCAAGCTTTCCCGGCAGGGGCGGGACTTCTCCAAGAAAAAGATTGCCTGCGTGATAACGGGCACCGGCCTGAAGGATACCGATATTGCTCTGAAAGACGCCCCGCCCTTCGTCCGGCTGCCGGCCGATATCAGGGAGGTGGAGAAGGCGCTGGGCTGGGGATAACACCGGATTTCAGGAGGCGATGATGTTTGACGAAGCCAGAATCAGAAAGGCGATAAACGATATTATTGAAGCCATCGGCGAGGACCCGAACCGGGAGGGCCTGGCGGGTACGCCGGAACGCGTCGCCGAGATGTATGCCGAGCTATTCAGCGGAATAAAGCAGGACCCGAAAGAGGAGCTGAAGGTCGGCTTTGAACTCGGTCACCGTGAGATGGTGGTCCTGCGGGGTATACCGTTTTACTCCATGTGCGAGCACCACCTGCTGCCCTTCTATGGTGTCGCCCACATCGGCTACATCCCCAGCGAAGAGGGCCGAATCGTTGGCATCAGCAAACTGGCCCGCGTGGTGGAGGTCATCTCCAAGCGACCCCAGCTTCAGGAGAGGATGACCACCGAGATCGCCGATGCCATCATGGACGCCATCAAGCCAGATGGGGTAGCGGTGGTCATCCAGGCGGAGCACCTGTGCATGATTATGCGCGGCATCAAAAAGCCGGGCAGCAACGTGATTACCTCGGCCATCAGGGGTATTTTCAGTCGCAAAGCGGCCAGCCGGGCGGAGTTCTTCTCCATAATCCAGGGGAAATAAGGGGCTTTGCTTTAGATATCCAGGTTTGCGTTCTTGGCGTGCGTCTGGATAAAAGTTTTACGCGGCGGGACTTCACTGCCCATCAGCATGTGGAATATACGGTCTGCCTTGGCGGCGTCCTCCACGCTCACTCCAAGGAGAGTCCTTTTATCCGGGTTCATCGTCGTTTCCCATAGCTGCTCGGGGGTCATCTCGCCGAGGCCCTTGTAGCGCTGTACCTCAATCTTTCTGGCGCCCTTCAGCTCTTTGAGCTTTTCTTCCTTCTGCTGCTCCGAATAGACCCAGTGCTGGTTGCTGGCCGCTTTCAAGCGGTAGAGCGGCGGCTGGGCAATGTAAAGGAAGCCGTTGCTGAGCAGCCCGGGCATGTGGCGGAAGAAGAAGGTGAGCAGCAGGGTGCGTATATGCGAGCCGTCCACATCGGCATCGGTCATCAGTATGACGCTGTGGTAGCGGAGCCGGGCAGCATCAAAGTCATCATCGATGCCCGCGCCCAGGGCAGTGATAAGAATGCGGATCTCCTCGTTGGCGAGCATCTTGTCCGGCGGCGCCTTCTCCACATTCAATATTTTACCTCGCAGCGGCAGTATCGCCTGGAAACGACGGTTCCGGCCCTGCTTGGCCGAGCCACCGGCCGAGTCTCCCTCCACCAGATACAGTTCACAGTGGACGGGGTCTTTCTCCGAGCAGTCCGCCAGCTTACCGGGGAGGGTGCCGGTATCAAGGCTGCTCTTCCTGATGATTAAATCGCGGGCTTTACGGGCGGCTTCCCGTGCCTTGGAAGCGGTCACGCATTTTTCAATAATTCTTCTGGCTTCGTCAGGGTGTTCTTCAAGATAACCGGAAAGCCCTTCCCCGACCACGCTCTCTACCTGGCTTTTAACTTCAATGTTGCCCAGCTTGCCCTTGGTCTGGCCTTCAAACTGCGGCTCGTGAATTTTGACGCTGATGATAGCGGTCAGCCCCTCCCGGACATCCTCCCCGGTCAGGTTCGGCTCATCGTCCTTGAGCAGCTTGTTCTTGTGGGCATAGTCGTTCAGCACCCGGGTCAGCGCCGAGCGGAAGCCGGTGAGATGCGTGCCGCCATCAACGGTGTTGACGCAGTTGGCGAAGCTGAAAACAGCCTCGGTAAAGCCGTCATTGTACTGGAGCGCCGCCTCGGCGATGGTGCTGTTCACCTCTCTGGCAATATATATCGGGCGGGGGTGACGGACCGCCCGGCCCCGGTTCAGGTGGCGGACAAAGCTGGTGATGCCGCCCTCGAAGTAATAGGTCTGCTCGCGTTCTCCCCTTTCCTCTTTGAGGCTGATTTCCAGGCCCTTGTTCAGGAAAGCCATCTCTCGAATGCGCTCGCTGAGGATGTCGAAGTCGTATTTAGCGGTGCCGAATATCTCCTCATCGGCGTAAAAGGTGATGGTGGTGCCGGTATCGCTGGCCTTGCCGACTTCAGTCAGCGGCCCCTGCGGTATGCCCTGGCGGTACTCCTGCTGGTACTCCCTGCCATCGCGCCGCACGTTACAGCAGACGTAAGAAGAAAGGGCATTGACCACCGAGGCCCCCACGCCATGCAGACCACCGGAAACCTGATACGTGCGACCGCCGAACTTGGCCCCGGCGTGCAGCACCGTCATCACCGTCTCCAGAGCGGAAACTCCGGTGGCGGGATGGATGTCAACGGGGATGCCGCGGCCGTTGTCCTCCACGGTGACGCCGCCGTCTTCCCTGAGGGTGACCATGACTTTATCGCAGCAGCCGGCCATGGCCTCATCGATGCTGTTATAGGTGATTTCATAGACGAGGTGATGCAGACCGCGCTGGTCAGTGCTGCCAATGTACATGCTGGGGCGGCGGCGCACCGCCTCCCGTCCCCCCAGAACCTGAATGTCCTCGGCGGTGTACTCGTTATTCTGGTTATTCGCCGCCCCGGCTGAGGCTGTTTTCCTTCTGGCCATTATCAGTTCTTCCTAGAGGCAGAAAAAAGCAAGCTCTCAGAGAATCAAGAGCCTGCCCTTTACACGCGTAATCTCAATGCATTTACGCACGTTTAAGTATAGCACAAAGCAGCTTCAAAGTAAAGGTGGAGGAGGCAGCATATTTTTCCTTGAAAAAGACACAGGTTCTGCTCGGTTGTGGTTGGTAGGGGATTAATGAGAGTTATGTGGCATATCACGGGGATGCTCAACCCATACGACTTTCGGTGTTGGGCTACCTTTTATTCCTGCTTGAAAGTGAATAGCCCCATGCGCTGATAAAAGCATTTGATGTAGTCTATCTATAATGCGAGTAAGAATCTTGAATTGTTGCCATGTGGCAAATTTTTCTGGGTGACCACGTAGCCATAAAACACTAATACGATTGGTCTTTAAGTCCGCCTCATGCTTTTTCTTTGCTTTGATATCGTGAGTAATCCATACTCTAGCATTTCCCTTGCACCAACGTATTATTTCTGGGTCACCAACTCCTTCAGGGCGATTTTGAAATTGAGGTATCCATTCAACATGCTGGATGTCAAAATCAAATAAGCCCAGTGCTGTTGCAATATCTGGGCTTAAGTCTTTATCAACGAGATATCTTGGAGGCTTGAACGGCTCTAAGACGATTTTCCCACTCCAACGCGTGGTTTACTTGGGGTTCTGTAAGATTAAACGCTCTTGTTAAATACGAAATAGAATCGCCACCATTTAACATTTGCCAAAGAATACGAGTTCGCATACGTGTGCCTTTTATGCAGGGCTCTCCAAATTGTATTTTTGGATTCATCATCACATCTTCATGAGGTGTCCACGCATTAGCAACTCTTACCCCATTATGAGGTACAAAAATCATATCTTGTACCGACCGTAGATATTGCCCTACCATTTCAGTAAAAACTAGTTGTCCACCACGACTTGCAGCAATAAAACCTTCGTGGAATTCAGCAAAAACGTCTACTGCCTCAGTCCACACTCGTTCAATTGCAAATGGTCTTGGATATCCACTTCTATCACGCAGCCAATCTTCCGCTCTGTGTATTTTTCGCCACGACACACCTAGAGACCGTAGGATGGCAATAACACGCATAGATATCAAATCTTCAAAGCCTATTAGTAGGTCTTTTCCTGCAACATTCCTAAGTTCAGGTGACATAAGCCCTATTCTTATCCAACGAATTAAATTCCTTGAATGAATAGGGTATGCAGGACGGTCTATGTGGACATCTTGTCTAAGCGTGGCGGTTAAGTAGACTGCAGCATCAGGTGCAACGTAAATACCTTTAAATTCTGTATATTCTTTTGTAACCATTTTAACTTGACCCCCTTTACAGACAATGCTATACTATCTGTGAAGGGGTGGTTATCAGAACTATGGGGGTAGTTCTAAATCCCTTTCAGTCAATTAAATAATCTTCATTTGCCTGATATTAACACGGATACCCGATTATGACAATAGTCGGGTATTTTTATTATCATAATAAAGCGAACTAATGTTCTATGTCAATATATATTTCATAAGTATTGAATTAAATCTCGCATTCTGTTATATTTAATCAGGATAAAGACCTTTAAGCTGGTCCGGCGAGGCTGGCAAGGAAAAGACAGAGAAACCCCGTAACACTGACCTCTTGCCAGCCCCGGCAGGAGGTTATTTTTATGGCCAAGAAAACCGTCATGACCCGGGATGACATCCGGCGCACCCTGGCGCGCATCGCCCATGAGATCATCGAGCAGAACAAGTCCATGGACCACCTGATACTGGTGGGGATGCGGACGCGGGGGGTGCCGCTGGCAAAGCGCCTCGCGGCCAATATCCAGAAGTTCGAAAATACGGCTGTCCCCGTGGGTGCCCTCGACTTCAGCCTCTACCGCGATGATATTTCCCATCTCGACAAGCAGCCCGTCGTCCAGCGTACCGATATCCCGACGAGTATCGACGGAAAATCAATCGTGCTCGTTGATGACGTGCTTTACACCGGCCGCAGCGCCCGGGCGGCCATGGACGCTCTCATTGACTGCGGGCGTCCCCGGCAGATTCAGCTGGCAGTGCTCATTGACCGCGGACACCGTGAGATGCCCATCCGCCCCGACTACGTTGGCAAGAACATACCGAGCGCCCGCCACGAGGAGATACAGGTCCACCTCTTGGAGACCGACGGCGTGGACGAAGTGGCTATTGTCAGCCAGGAAACAAATACAGGCAAGAACGACTTGCACCCGGTGAATGCCGGGAAAAGGAGTGGCCATGACACTAACAAATAGAAGCCTGGTTACCATTGATGACCTTTCTTACGGGGAAATCGAAGCGCTCTTCAATCTGGCGGATGAGATGGCCGGGGCCATGGATGAGCAGCATGGACTGTGCCGGGGCAAGATTATGGCCAGCCTCTTCTTTGAGCCGAGCACCCGGACGCGGCTCTCCTTTGAGACGGCGATGCACCGCCTCGGGGGGAGCGTCATCACCGCCGCCGATGTCGGGGCCACTTCACTGGCCAAAGGCGAAAGCATCGCCGATATGGCAAGAGTGGTCGGGAGCTATGTTGATATAATTGTCATCCGCCACCCCTGGGAAGGGGCAGCGAAGGTGGTTGCCGACTACTCCGGCGTCCCGGTCATCAATGCCGGCGATGGCGGTCACCAGCACCCCACCCAGACGCTGCTCGACCTCTACACCATCAAAAAGGAGAAAAAGACCCTGAAGGGGCTGAAAATAGGGCTGTGGGGCGACCTTAAGTACGGCCGGACGATACACTCCCTCATCTTCGCCCTGGCCAAGTTCGGGGCCAATATCCTCTTCTACCCCACGCCGGGACTGGAGGTGCCGGAGCACATCCTGGAAAAACTGACCCTGGAATATGGCGGTGAGCTGGAAAAGTACGCGGCTCTTGGCCCGACAGCGAAAGAAAAGCTGTTCCCTCTTGACGCCATCTATCTGACGCCCAGCAGTCCCCACCAGCTGGCCATGATGCCCGACGTTAATATTCAGGTGGAATTGAAGACCGGGATTGATGCCCTGTATGTCACGCGGCCTCAGAAGGAGCGGTTTACCACCACGGAAAAAGGTAAGGAAGTAAGAGAGAAATACCCCGTTGTTGATAAAAAGCTGCTCCGGAGCAGGGAGTTCCGCAGAACGCTGGTGATGCACCCGCTGCCCCGCGTCGATGAGCTGGCCCGCGAGCTTGATGCCGACCCGAGGAGCCTGTACTTCAAGCAGGCGGCGCGCGGGGTGCCGGTGCGGATGGCACTCATCGCCCTTCTGCTTGGGGTGAAAGACGCGGCCATTCCACAGGAAGAAGCGCCGCCAATATCATATCCCGTTTACCGGCGCGATTACGGCCCCAGGTGCCCCAACCCGCGCTGCGTCTCGGTGCAGGAGACGGAAATCAAATCCCTCAGGCCGGAATACAAAATCGTCAACCGCAGGCCGCTCACCCTGCGCTGCATCTACTGCGAGCATGGTTTCGAGCCGGAATACGTCGCCAGTTCCGACTGGCACGAGGGCAGAACGGCGACCAAGAAATACCACAGCGCTTCAAGCCACTGGGCAAAGAAGATAAGGCCGGAAAACCTGATTACCTTTCGCTCGACGGGAGATGCGGAAAGCCTCGGCTTCAAGCCGAGCCGATACGTTAAGGTACGACGTAAAAGGAAGAGTGCGCCGAAATGAAATCAATACTGATTAAAGATGGACGGATTATCGACCCGGGCCAGGGCCTAGACGAGCGGGGCAGCCTTTTGCTCAGCGAGGGCAGGATTGCCTGGCGGGGAGTGACCCCACCCCAGACCGATTACGACATCCTGTATGCCGAAGGGATGGTGGTCTGCCCGGGATTTATCGACCTCCACTGTCACCTCAGACAGCCCGGCTCTGAGGAGAAGGAGACGATTGCCACCGGCACTCAGGCGGCGGCCCGAGGAGGTTTCACCACCATCTGCTGTATGCCCAACACCAGCCCGCCGCTGGACACACGGGAAACAGTGGAGTATGTAAAGGCGGAAGCGGAGAAATCCGGCGCCATCCGCGTGCTGCCCATCGGCTGCGTCACCAGGGGCAGGAAGGGTGAAGAACTGGCTGACATGGAGGGGCTGGCCCGGGCGGGGGTCATCGGCTTCAGCGATGACGGCAGCCCGGTGAAAGACCCGGAGATAATGCGCCAGGCGCTGGAGAAAAGCCGCGAACTCGGCCTGCCGGTCATCGACCACTGCGAGGAGCCGTCGCTCGTCGAGGGCGGACAGATGAACGAGGGAGAGCTTGCCCAGCGGCTCGGCCTGCGCGGCATCCCGTCGGCCTCCGAGGAGATTATGGTGTCGCGGAATATCATGCTCGCCAGGATGACCGGAGGACACGTGCACATCGCCCACGTCAGCACCGCGGGCGCGGTCGCCCTGATTCGAGACGGCAAAAAGCAGGGAATAAGAGTTACCGCCGAGGCCACTCCCCACCACCTCACCCTCACCGAGGAGGAGTGCAACGGCTACAACACCAACGCCAAGGTCAGCCCGCCGCTGCGCACAAGGCGGGACAACCAGTCGCTGCTCAGAGGACTGAAAGATAACGTCATAGATATCATCGCCACCGACCATGCCCCGCACGCCAGAGCGGACAAGGAGTGCGACTTCACCAAGGCCGCCAGCGGCATCGCCAACTTCGAGACGGCGCTGGGCAGCCTGCTCGGTCCGGTGCACAGCGGGCAGCTCACGCTGAACATGCTCATCGCCAGGCTCACCGGTGATCCGGCCAGACTTTTGAAAGACGACCTGCTCGGGACGCTCAAAGTCGGCGCGCCGGCGGACATCACCATCTTTGACCCGTACAAAGAGTGGACGGTTGAGCCGGGGTCGTTTGCCTCCAAGGGAAAGAACACGCCCCTCGCCGGCCGCGTGCTCAAGGGCAAAACGACGGCCACCATCTACGGCGGCAAGCTGATATATAAAGACAACACAGTTACGTTTATCGGGGAGTTATAGAGGGGCATTACTGAATATGAACGGGGAGTATTAGAGGGGCGAAGCCCCTCTCCCATATACCTCCCCCTCTCCTTTGAAGGAGAGGGGGACACAGGGGGTGAGGTAGATAAACAAAAAAACATTGCTGGTGCTGGCTGACGGCTCGGTCTACGAGGGGCTTTCCTTCGGCGCCGAGGTCGATGCCTACGGCGAGGTGGTCTTCAACACCAGCATGATAGGCTACCAGGAGATGCTCACCGACCCTTCCTACGCCGGGCAGATACTGGTGCCCACGTATCCCCTCATCGGCAACTACGGCACCAGCGAGCACGACGTTGAATCGAACCGGGTGCAGGTCAGGGGCTTTGTGGTGCGGGAGGAGTGCTCACAGCCGAACCACTACCTCAATCAAAAGACGCTCCACGATTATTTGCAGGAAAGCCATATCCCCGGCCTCCACGGCGTTGACACGCGGTCGCTCACCCGCAAGCTGCGCTCGTACGGGGTGATGATGGGCTACCTCACCAGCGAAAAGTCGCCCGACGAGGCTCTGACAGAACTGAAGAAGCTGCCCGACTACGGCAGCGTTGACTTTGTGCGGAAAGTATCCACCCCCCGCCCCTACACCTGGGAGCCAGAACCCGATGATAAAAACCTGCCCCATGTCATCGTGCTGGACTGCGGGCTGAAGTACAACATCTTAAGACTACTAAAGAAGCAGGGCTGCCGCGTCACCGCCGTGCCCTGCACCGCATCCGCAGGTGATATTCTTGGATTAAACCCCGACGGCATTCTGCTGTCCCCCGGCCCCGGCGACCCCGACCTTTTAGATTACATCGTTGAGACGGTGAAGGGACTGGTCGGCAAAAAGCCGATGATGGGCATCTGCCTGGGGAACCAGCTCGTTGCCCGCGCCTTTGGCGGGAAGAATTTTAAACTCAAGTTCGGCCACCGCGGCGGCAACCACCCGGTCAGAGATTTGGCCACGGGCAGGATACACATCACCGCCCAGAACCACGGCTACGCCGTTGACCCGGACTCTTTGAAGGACGGCCTTGAGGTGACCCAGATAAATTTAAATGACGGCACGGTGGAGGAGTTAAGGCATAAAGAGCTGCCCATCTTCTGCATCCAGTACCACAGTGAAGCCTCCCCCGGCCCCCTTGATAATACCTATTTGTTTGAGGATTTTATGAAGATGGTGAGGGGAGATTGAGGGGGATTTTATGTTACCTTACAACGGGAACCTGAAACAGTATTCAAGGCAACTCAGAGAGAATATGACCGATGCGGAAAGGCGTCTCTGGGCGAAGATAAGGATGAGACAATTAAAGGGATACCGGTTCTACCGGCAGAAACCCGTTGGCGATTACATAGTTGACTTCTTCTGCCCCAAGGCGAAGCTGGTTATCGAAATCGACGGTAGCCACCACCTCGTTGGTGAGACGATTAAGTATGACAGGATAAGGGATGATTACCTGAGCAGTCTTGGTCTGAGAGTGCTGAGGTTTAGTAACAGTGACGTGCTGACGCATATCGAGGGTGTCGTTAAGAGAATAGAGGATAAAATCCCCCTTAGTCCCCCTTTTTCAAAGGGGGAGACAGCCAATTCTTTGAAGACGGCAACTTCTCCCTCTGCGAAGGGGAAGACACGATAGCTTCTCCCTTTGGTAAAGGGAGAATGAGAGGGATTTTAACGGGGACTAAGGGGGTGAGGTAGAAAATGGCAGAGTGGGTTACAAATATTCTTAGTGCGCTTATTGGTGCGATACTAGCATTATCGGTCAGAGAATTTATTGAATGGCTTAAAAGACCAAACCTGAAAATCGACTTTGAAGAAAAAAATAACCAAAAACCTTTTATCATCAACAATATAAGCAAAGAGTTTAATTGGGAAGAAGGGGATAAACATCTTCGTATAGGTGTTCTTAATAAAGGTTTATCAGCAGCACTCAATTGTGAGGCGAAATTAGAAATTTCACTTTCTAAAACGAAAACCGTGGAAAGTCTAATAATACCACGGTGGTCACGTAGGGAACCACCTATATATGTAGACAACAAAGATATTTACCAACCTATTACTATTAACAGGATGGATACAGAATTATTAAGCATCTTTCACCTGCTTTATTCTAATAAGAATACTGATAATATTCTGAGACCGAGTCAAAATATTGTTACAGGCTCATATCCGCAATTTAGCCTTCAACCTAATTTTACATATAAAGCTAAAGTAACAATATTTTCCAGCAATGCAGAGCCAAGCACTTTCTCTTTTACCATTAACTGGGACGGTACAGTAGACGGATTTGATAAGGCTTTTAGGAAAGATTAAGGAGCTAGTTATAATTTATGTCAAAACCCTCTAAAGTCTTAATCATAGGCTCGGGGCCCATAGTTATTGGGCAGGCGGCGGAGTTTGACTACGCCGGCACGCAGGCCTGCAAGGCCATGCGCGAGGAGGGCGTCACCTCCGTGCTGGTCAACTCCAACCCGGCCACCATCATGACCGATGAGGACATCGCCGACGTCGTTTACATCGAGCCGCTCACCGTGGAGGTCATATCCCGCATCATCGAGCGCGAGCGACCCGACGGCCTGTTGCCTACCCTCGGCGGGCAGACCGGCCTCAACCTGGCCGTCGCCCTGGCCGACGCCGGCGTGCTGGATAAATACAACGTAAAAGCCCTCGGCACGCCCATCCAGACCATCCGCAACGCCGAGGACAGGGAGCTTTTCAAGCAGTTACTGCTTAAAATAGGCCAGCCGGTGCCGCCGAGCAAAACAGTGAACACGCTGGAGGAAGCGCGGAAAGCCGCCGCCGAAATCGGCCTGCCCGTGGTCATAAGGCCCGCCTACACTTTGGGGGGGACGGGGGGCGGTTTTGCCCATACCAATGAGGAGCTGGAAAGTATCGTCACTGGAGGGCTGGCCGCCAGCCCCATCCATCAGGTCCTGATTGAGCAGTCGGTGGTCGGCTGGAAGGAAATCGAGTACGAGGTGATGCGCGACGCCGCCAATACCTGCATCACCGTCTGCAACATGGAGAACCTGGACCCAATGGGCGTACACACCGGCGACAGCATCGTGGTCGCCCCAAGCCAGACGCTGACCAACAAAGAATACCAGATGCTGCGCACCGCCAGCCTGGAGATTATAAGGGCGCTGGGGGTGGAGGGGGGCTGCAACGTCCAGTTCGCCCTCGACCCCAAGAGCCAGCGGTACTACGTCATCGAGGTCAACCCGCGCGTCAGCCGCAGCTCGGCACTGGCCAGCAAGGCCACCGGATACCCCATTGCCCGCGTCGCCGCCAAGATTGCCGTGGGCAAGAGACTTGACGAGATTCCCAACGCCGTCACCGGCAGGACCATGGCCTCCTTCGAGCCGGCGCTCGACTACGTGGTGGTCAAGATTCCGCGCTGGCCGTTCGATAAGTTCGCCACCGGCGACCGGGTTATCGGCACCCAGATGAAGGCCACCGGCGAGGTCATGGCCATCGACCGCACCTTCGAGGCGGCACTGCAGAAAGCGGTGCGCTCGCTGGAGTTCGGCAAGCGCTCGCTGCTCTGGGAAGACCCGAACTGGGCGAAGAAAGACGGCATAGAGCATTACCCGCTCTGGCCCAACGACCTGCGACTCTGGGCGCTCATGGCGGCGCTGCGGCGGGGAACACCGCCCGCAGAATTATCTGAGCGGACGAAGATTGACCTCTGGTTCCTGGACAAGCTCCAGAATATTATAGAAATGGAAAAGGAGCTGCTCTCTGAAAACCTCACGCCGGAACGGCTGCGGCGGGCGAAAAGGCTCGGCTTCTCCGACGAGCAACTCGGCACGCTGGCCGACCGCCTCCCCGAGCAGGTGAGACAGCTGCGCCACGACTGGAATATAAGACCCGTCTACAAGATGGTGGACACCTGTGCCGCCGAGTTTGACGCCGCCACCCCCTACTTCTACAGCAGCTACGAGCAGGAGAACGAGGCCGTGGCCGAGCACCGGGACAAGGCGGTGGTCATCGGCAGCGGGCCAATACGCATCGGGCAGGGCATCGAGTTTGACTACTGCAGCGTGCACGCCGCCCGGGCACTCCAGGAGGCCGGCTACCAGAGCATCATGGTCAACTCCAACCCGGAGACGGTCTCCACCGACTTTGACACCAGCGACCGCCTTTACTTTGAAGCCCTTGACGAGGAAAGCGTGCGCGATATTTTGGAGAACGAGGGGGTTGGCAACAGCCTGCCCCCATCAATAGTGCAGTTCGGCGGGCAGACCGCCATCAACCTGGCCGGTCCGCTTGCCAGCGCCGGTTTACCTCTCCTCGGCTCCAGTGCCGAGGCCATAGACCTGGCCGAGGACCGCCGCCGCTTTGAGAACTTTTTGAGCAACCTGGGCATTCCCCAGCCGCCCGGGGCCGGCGTGACCTCGGTGGAGGAGGCCCTTAAAATCGCCGAGCTCATCGGCTACCCGGTGCTCGTCCGCCCCAGCTACGTGCTCGGCGGGCGCGCCATGGAGATTGTGCACAACGCCGCCGAGCTCTCCCGCTACATGGGCTACGCCATGGAACTGGACACCGGCCATCCCATCCTCATCGACAAGTACCTCCAGGGGAAAGAGGTGGAGGTTGACGCCATCGGCGACGGCGAGACAGTACTCATACCCGGCATCATGGAGCACATCGAGCGTGCCGGCGTGCACAGCGGCGACTCCATGGCCATCTACCCCGGACTGAACCTGACCCGCCAGGAAGTGAAAGCCATCATCGATTATACCGTTCGCATCGGTCTGGCCCTGAAAATCAGGGGGCTGATGAACGTCCAGTATGTGACGGTGCCGCGCCGGGAGGGCCTGGGCTCATCGGTCTATGTGCTGGAGGTCAACCCGCGCGCCAGCCGCACCGTCCCGTTCCTCTCCAAGGTAACCGGCGTCCCCATGGTGAAAGTGGCCACCAAAGTCATGCTCGGTATCAGCCTCAAAGAGCAGGGATACAAAACCGGTCTCTGGCCGGAACAGCCGCTCATTGGCATCAAAGCACCCGTCTTCTCCATGTCCAAGCTGCTCGGCGTCGATACCTATCTTGGCCCGGAGATGAAGTCCACCGGCGAGGTGATGGGCATTGACGTTAACTTCAACGCCGCCCTGGCCAAGGCATTGCTCGCCGTGGGCATGATGCTGCCACCACAGGGTGCCATACTGCTCAGCATCGCCGACCGGGACAAGCCGGAGGCGCTGCCCGCCATCGGAAAGCTGGCCGAGCTTGGCTATATGCTCTACGCCACCGAGGGGACCGCCGCCATGCTTGAGGCCGCCGGGCTATCCGTCACCAAGATAACCAAGAAGCTGAGCGAGGGGCATCCCAACGTGGTTGACGTTATCAGAAACGGCACGGTAAAGGGCGTGGTCAATACCATAACCGGTGGAGATGCCTCCCTGCGCGACGGCTTCTATATACGGCGGGCCGCCGCCGAGAAACAGGTGCCGTGCTTCACCTCGCTGGATACCATGCGAGCGGCGGTGGAGGCGCTGTCCAGCCCCAACCAGACGTACCTGGTTCAGCCCCTCCCCGAATACCGCAGAAAGGAAGCGCTTTGAATTTAATAAACGCAGAGGTCATTGAAAATCGTCAGGTACTGACCGGCCACAGGCATGTTCATGCACGGGGGATACTGTCCAGCTGGCTCATCGGGCTGAAATGCCCGGATATCGCCGGGGAGGCGGCGCCGGGGCAGTTCGTCATGGTGCGCTGTGGCCTGGAGACCACCCTCCCCCGCCCCTTCAGCATCCACCAGGCGGACGGCGACCGTATATCCCTTTTCTACGCCGTGCGGGAAGGCGGACGGGGCACCGGCTGGCTCGCCGGTCAGGAAGCCGGAGCATTGGTGCCGATATTCGGGCCGCTGGGCAACGGCTTTTCCATTGATTCCAGAGCAAAAAGTCTTTTGCTGGTAGCCGGTGGCACCGGCATCGCCCCGCTCTATTTTCTCGCCAAGCATGCCGCTAAAAATAAATATAAGGTAACGCTGCTCTACGGCACGGCGGACAAAAACCGCTATCCCGCTTCCCCGGAAATAGAAGCCGTGGCGGTTACCGAGGACGGCTCGGTGGGGGAAAAGGGATTCGTAACTGACCTTCTGCCCCGCTTTGCGGAAAGAGCCGACCAGGTCTTCGCCTGCGGGCCGATGCCCATGTACCGCGATATTTATCGCCGCCAGCGCGAGCTGAAACTTGAAGGAAAGCCGGTACAGATTTCCCTTGAGGTGAGGATGGGGTGCGGGGTGGGCGTCTGCTACGGCTGCACCGTGAAAACGAAAAACGGTTTAAAGCAGGTCTGCAAAGACGGGCCAGTGTTTGATTTAGATGAAGTTCTGTGGGAGCAACTAGTCGAATAATAACAGCCTTAAAATTCTGTAATTATTAGTAAGGCAACTAAAAAGCCCACCTATTCCCTTCCAACTTTCCAGGAGCAAATAATAGATATAGAATCATGGCCAAGTTAACAAGCGGAATAAAAGCTAAAAGAAGAACCCAACCTGAATAATTCAAATCATGTAGCCTTCTTATCCCAGCAATAATTACTACATATGTTTGAAACAAAGACCAAGGCACCGCTATTATTAATAATATCTCAAGGAC